>Ga0163144_10010114_pt1 | contig 20158 bp, 11 predicted proteins | sample OliLak19BULKMAT1_FD_123175 | JGI IMG/M metagenome (GOLD analysis project Ga0163144, IMG submission 123175) | Freshwater microbial mat bacterial communities from Lake Vanda, McMurdo Dry Valleys, Antarctica - Oligotrophic Lake LV.19.BULKMAT1 | ecosystem: Environmental > Aquatic > Freshwater >... | reverse complement strand
CGGTTTCGTCGCTGCGCTCCTCACCCGTGGGCGGATGGCTTCGCCATTGTATCCGCCCACCGCCAGTCGGCGCCCGCTGTCAGCTCAGGGGCTTCGCCCCCGCGGCCCTGCGGGCCTGCCCCCACGGGCTTTGTCGCGGCTCGGTTTCGTCGCTGCGCTCCTCACCCGTGGGCGGATGGCTTCGCCATTGTATCCGCCCACCGCCAGTCGGCGCCCGCCCCATCGCTGCGCGACGGGGCGCCAGCTCGGGGGCTTTGCCCAATGGTGTGACTCTAAAGCGCAGACGCGTGCGAACGTCAGCCTGGGACCGCGCGCGGCCCGCGCGCATCGTCACCTTTCCGCTGCATGAAGGCGCCGTCTGGCGCCTTCATGCAGCGGAGCGAGTCCACGGCGAGCGTTCGGCGGCGTCCGACGCCTTAGCCGAACAGCATTGGGCTCCGCCCCCGCGGTCCTGTGGTCGCCCCCGTCACTTCTTGGCAGTCAGCAGGCCCATCGCCGCCAACCACTCGACGAAGCGGTCGGGCCAGCCGGCGATGGCGCCTTTGCTGCTCGGACGCAGGCCGAAGCCGTGGCCGCCGACGCCATAGACATGCAGTTCGGCGGCGGCGCCGATGCGCTTGAAGCGCAGATAGGTCTCAGCGAGACCCTCCGCGATGTCCTTGCGGTCGTTGATCGCGCAGGCGAGGAAGGCCGGCGGCGCGTCCTTCTCCGGGATGATGTCAGCGCAGCGGCCGGGATAGATCAGCGCCTGGAACGCCGGACGCGCGCTGAGTCGGTCGATCGCGTCAACCGCATCCGCCTTGCCCTCGCCGGGACGCATGGCGGCGAGCGCCGCCAGTTCACCGCCGGCGGAGAAGCCCATGGCGCCGAGCCGCGCCGGATCGATGCCCCACTCGACGGCGCGTGAGCGGATCAGGCGCAACGCGCGCTGGGTGTCCGGCAAGGCGTGACCTTCGACGGTGTAGGTCGAGCCTTCTTCGCGAGCCAGACGGTTCTTGAGCACAAACGCCGCGATCCCGTGATCGGCCAGCCGCTGGGCGACGAAGCTGCCTTCGTGATCGACGCACAGGATGCGATGTCCGCCGCCGGGGATGACCAGGACCGCGGCTCCGGTGGCGTGGTCCTTGGCGGGCAGGAACGGCGTGATCGACGGGCGATGCACCGACGACACCTGACGCTCACCATTGCCGGAGGTCACCACCTTCTCGGCCGTCGTCTTGCCCTCCGACCCGGGCGCGCCCTCGGGCCACAGCTGGATTTCCGGCTCGGCGCTGAACGCGGCGGCGGCGATGGCGATCAGGCAGAAATGGGCGAGCGGACGGGGCGTCATGGGCGTGTTCCTGGAGCGGTGGTTTGCACGGGCCGCGAGGATCCTGCCGAGCCGTGGAGGCGCCACGGACAATCGTGTCGGGCGCAGCCGGCTGATCGGCGCGCCGCCCGGTCGGCAGCGAAGTCCTCCCGATGAACAGGCTGGGGTCCCTTGGACTTGCACTTATCGCAGCGCTTGGTCTTTTCTGCGCATCGAAGGAGTCCCCTTGGCCGAACCCGACCACCTGCGCAGCCGGTGGACCGAGATCCTGGGCTGCGATCCGACCACCGTCACCGGTGCGGATGGAGCCACCTGCAAACTGGCCACGCCTCGCGAGGGAACGCTCAGCGGCGGGGTGACCGCCCCGCCTGCGCATCCAACACTCAGCGGCGGACGCACGGCCGTGGCCCCCGGCCCTGGTGGAGCGCGCGCCAGCGCGGCGGCAGGCGCGTCCGCCCGCCCTCGTTTGGGCGATGGCCTCGACCTGCTCGAAGAGATCGCCCAGGGCGGCATGGGCGTGATCTACCGCGCGCATCAGCACAGCCTGCGCCGCGACATCGCGGTCAAGCTGATCCGCCCGGAAAAGGACAGCCCGCAAGCGCGCGCCGGCTTCATCGCCGAATCCCTGGTCGCTGGATTGCTCGACCATCCCAACATCGTCCCCGTCCACGAACTCGGTCAGACCGCGGAAGGTTCGGTCTACCTGGCGATGAAACTGGTCGGTGGCACCACCTGGAAGGAGCTGCTGCATCCGCGCTCCGCGGTCCAACGCCTCGCCGCGCGGGACAGCGATGCCGATCGCCACCTGGCGATCCTGCACAACGTGGGCAACGCCGTCGCCTTCGCGCACAGCCGCGGCATCGTCCACCGCGATCTCAAACCCGAGAACGTCATGGTAGGCGAGTTCGGCGAAGTCCTGGTCATGGACTGGGGCATCGCCGTCGACATCCGCGAGCAACCGGGCAGCGACAGTCGCGCCGTGCACAAGAGCGTGGCCCGTCCCGCCGGCACGCCGGACTACCTGGCCCCGGAGATCGCCGATGGCCGCGGACAGGACATCGGCCCATGGACCGACACCTACCTGCTCGGCGCCATCCTGCATGAAGTGCTCACCGGTCGGCCGCCGCACCAGGGCGGATCGGTGTTCGCGAAGGTCCAGGCCGCCAGCCTCTCGCGGCCACCACTCTTCGGCTCCGACGTGCCCAGTGGTCTCGCCGCCATCTGCGCCAAGGCGCTCAGCCAGGCCATCCCCGACCGCTTCCAGAGCGTCGGCGCCTTCCAGGCCGCGCTAGAAGACTTCCGTACGCACCGCTCGTCGCAGCGGCTCGCGGAAACCGCGGTGGCCGCGCTGACTCGCGCCACCACCGCCCGGCCCACGGACACCGCCAGCCGCACCCGGCGCTTCGGCGATTTCGCCGAAGCGATCGCGGGCTTCCGCCAGGCGGTGGCGCTGTGGGACGGCAACGCCGCCGCGCGGCAGGGCGAGCGTCAGGCCCGCCTCGACTACGCCCGCGCCGCTCTCGACGACGGTGATCTCGGCCAAGCGGAAGCCCAGGTCGGCGCCCTGGATCCCGGCGATGGCGAAGTCGCTGCGCTGGGCACGACGGTCAGCGCTGCGCGCGCCACCCGCCGGTCGCGCGAGGCCGCGGCGCGACGCAACCGCTGGCTGCTGGCCGGTGCGACCGCCGTGATCGTCGTCGGCCTGGCGACCGGGATCGCAGTGGTCGATCACGAACGCGGCCGCACCGCGAGCGAACGCGACGCGGCCGTGGTGGCGCGCAAGGCGGAAGCAGCGGCAGCGGAGATCGCGCGCAGCGAACGCGCGGCGGCGGTGGCGGCACGCACGGCGGAAGCGGTCGCGGCGGAGACGGCGCGCAGCGAGCGCGATGCGGCCATGGTGGCACGCCAGGCGGAGGCGGCATCGGCGGAGCTCGCCCGTCGCGAACGCGCCGATGCTGTGGCGGCACGCCAGGCAGAAGCGGCCGCGGCCCAGAACGCACGCACCGAACGCGACGCCGCGGTGGCAGCGCGCAAGGCCGAGGCGGCTGCGGCCGAGACGGCGCGCAGCGAACGTGATGCGGCCGTGGCGGCCCGAAAGGCCGAGGCGGCGGCGTCAGCTCTGGCGCGCAGTGAGCGCGCCGAGGCTGAAAAGTTGGCGAACGCCATCCTCTTCGACCTACGGGATCGTCTGCAGCCGATCGGACGGCTGGACATCATCGACAGCGTGCAGAAGCCGGTGCAGGCGTACTACGAACGGCGTCTGGCGCAGCCGGGCGGTACAACGGCGGACGAGCAGCGAAGCGCCGCGGCTTCCCGCCTGGCCATCGGCAACGGCAAGGAGGAAGCCGGCGACCTACCTGGCGCCCTGGCCGCCTTCCGCGCCGGTCTCACGATCTTTGAACGCCTCGCTGCGCAGGCGCCGCACGACACCGACCTGCAGCGCAACCTGTCGGTCGCCCACATTCGGATCGGTGACGTGCTCCGCAACCAGGGTGATCTTCCGGCCGCGCTGAAGGCTTGTCGCACCGCTCTCACGATCCGTGAGAGTCTGATCGCGCAGGAGCCGCTCAACCTGGGCTGGCAGAACGACCTGTCGGTCTCCCACAACAAGATTGGTGACGTGCTTCGCGACCAAGGCGACCTGCCTGGTGCGATGAAGGCCTACCGTGCCGGCCTCGTTCTCAGCGAACGACTGACGCAGCTGGCTCCGGGCAATGTGGATTGGCAGCGCGACCTGTCGGTCAGCCACACCAAGATCGGGGAGGTGCTCAGCGATCAAAGGGACCGTCCCGGTGCACTGGTCGCCTACCGCGCCGGTCTCGCAATCCGCGAACGTCTGGCCGCGAGGGATGCGCGCAACACCACCTGGCAGCGCGACCTGACGGTCAGCTACAGCAATATCGGCGACGTGCTACGCGCCCAACGCGATCGGCCCGGTGCACTGGTCGCCTACCGCGCCGGCCACGCGATCTGCGAACGCCTGGCTGCGCTGGATCCGCGCAACACCACCTGGCAACGCGACCTGTCGGTCAGCCATAACAAGATCGGGGACGTGCTCCGCGACCAGGGCGATCGGCCCGGTGCGCTGGTCGCCTACCACGCTGACCTCGCCATCTGCGAACGCCTGGCGACGCAGGATCCGAGCAACGCCACTTGGCAGCGCGATCTTTCCATCGCCTATGAGCGAATTGGCAACCTCCTCAACTCTCTCGGCGACCTTCCCGCTGCTCTGATCGCCTACCGCACCGAACTCGTCGTATCCCAACGCCTGGCCGGAGGGAATCCCTCAAACATCGAAAGTCACTACGATCTCGCACGCAGCCATGATCGTGTTGGACGGTTGTTGCGGCGATTGGGCGATTCCGCCAGCGCCACGCAGGAGATGCGTGCTGGTCTTGTCATTAGCGAGCGTTTCGAGGCGAAAGTTCCGAGCGATTCACGGTGGAAGAACCTCAGCGCCGAATTCCGCAAGGCCCTGGATGAAATGCGTCGTTAGCGCATGTCCCGCAGGACCTTGGTCAAATGGGACGCCCACTTCGCTCGGGCAGTATCGGCGGCGATTCCCTTAAGGACTATTTCTGGGTGGCAGGCTCGGCTTGGCGAATCTTGTCCGCCCAGTCCATAAGCCTCTCTTCTTCTGCAGATGGCGGGGTCGTCGCCATTCTGCGAATTTTATTAATCAGATGATCGGATCTCTCTCGGCCTGGCGTGTCTTCGATACCCGTTTGGAGATAGATCACGCTCGCAATCCGCTCGGTTTCGTCGCGAGCGAGGCGGGAGAGCCTGAACAAGTCATCGGACACCCAGTCGGTCGCACCTCCATCCTTCAGGATTTTCCGCAATTCGATGCCGAGGTTGAATAGGCGGTACGTGAGATCATCAGAAATCACGTACCAATCGTGCAGCTTCGAGGAATCGATCCCGGCGATTGTCGGCGCCTTGCCGGCCGATGTCTCCAATTTCAACACAATGGCCTCGTAGGAATCGACTTTCTTGAGGTCACCTGGCTGGACCAGGGCCGCTCTCAGTGATTGAGTGAAAGTCTTTCTGGAATCGCAGGAACTCGCGGCGAATAATGAGCGGAACTCCTCCCAGGCGCGTGCAGGATGCCGTGGAATTTCCGTTTTTCCGATAGTCGTGTCGTGGGGCTCATCCGCCGGCTTGATCAGCACGAAGGCTACGAACACAAGGAAAACTCCGGCGATACCGAGGATCAAGAGTCTGGCTTTCATTGGCTGAGCCTTTCGTTGCGAGATGGAACCGGCCGATAATGAACTCGACGTGATGTCACGGCTGGCGGATGGCGACACTACGGCACATCGAGCAAACCCCCCTGGGCGGCCTCGATTCGGATGATCCGATTCGTTTCATTCTTCCAAGAGGTCTGCACGGTCACCGGCAGGATCTTCCTGGCGATCACCTCCACGGTCATCGAGGTAGGCGCTCCTGTGGTATTCGCCACTATTAGCACGAGGTCGTGGGTGCCGACGCTCAGCGGGATCCGTCTGGCGATGGAATAGCCCTTGGGCGCCCACAGTTCGTCCCGTCCGATGAATCCGTAGGACTTCTTCGCTCCATCCACCTCCTCCGAGATGTAGATGGTCTGGCCATTGAAGTACTTCCTGGTGTCGTCACCGAGGGTGAACTCGACATAGCCAAAGGGAACGTCCTTGGGCGGATTGAGCGCCTCGTTCCGCGCTTTGCCGAGACAGCCGGTCAGCACGAGCGGGACGACGGCGGCAAGCGCCAGGAGTAGCGCCGGTCGGATGGCTTGGCGGAATGTCACGGGTTGGTTCCTCGCGGTGGGCGTGGTGGCGTCGCCAGGGCGAGGCCGGTCGTTGCGCTCACGCGGCTTGCGCGTGCAGCGTGCGGAAAGGGGGCTTCTAGAAGTCCGGAATCGGCCGCAACGCCATCTTGGCCAAGTCATCACAATCATCCCGGGCGCCGGGCGCCGCGGGTCAGGCGCCTGATTTGCCCGTCACCACGCCATCAGCGATTCCCCGCCGGGTCCCTCATCCGCGTCGCCACCCATGCCCACCGTGGCGCCGCCCATCCCATCCCGCACCATCGCGCATGCTCGGCCTTTCCGCGCTGTCCTGGCGGCTGTGGCGATCAGCGCGCAATACCACCGTGCACTTCATCATCGGGCGGCCGTTGCGTGGGCTGGCGGTGCTCAGCGTGCTGCTGCTGATCTGGGCGCTGCTCGGCGGGCTGTTCGTCGGCGTGCTGTTGTTCCTCGATCAGGAGCAGTTCATGCCGATCAAGGCGCGCCTGGTCGACACCTTGCTGGCGCTGTTCTTTTTCTGCCTGTTCTTCCTGGTGCTGATCTCCGATGCCGTGCTGGTGTGGTCGGCGCTGCTGCGCACGCGCGCGGCGCTGTTCCAGGCGCAACTGCCGGTCGACGACCGGGCGTTGTACTGGTCGGCAGTGGTCGAAGGCGGGCTGTGGGCGGGCTGGGCGGTGCTGGTGCTGGCGCTGCCGCTGGCCATCGCCCTGGCCGTCGGCGCGGCGCGACCGGCGAGCTACCTGCCGGCGGCGCTCGCCACCCTGATCGCCTTCATCGCCTGCTGCTGCGCCGCCGGCAGCCTGGGCGCGCTGCTGCTCGCCCGCCTCATCCCGCTGCTGCGTCGCGGCGTCAAAGGCATCATCGCGCTGGCGGTGGCGGCGCTGCTCGCCACCGCGGTGGTGGTGCTGGGCAGCCTGGAGGAGGGCGGGCGGCCGACGACCTTCCTCAACGAGGTGGTCGGTCGGCTGGATTTCGCCGGCAATCCCTTCCTGCCGCCGGCGTGGACGCAGGCCGCCCTGGCTGGTGCGCTGGCCGGACGCTGGGCGGAGTGGGGCTGGCACATCGGCCTGCTGCTGGCGACCACCGCCGGCCTGGCGGTCATCGGCGAGATGGTGGCCGGGTACCGGCTGCGCCGCGATCTCGACGCGCTCAGCGGGCGTGGCGACGATCCCGGGCGCCACGCGCTGGGGCGCAGCCGGCAGTGGAAGCTGCTGCCGCTGCTGCCGCGCGATCTCGCCCTGCTGGTGGCCAAGGATCTGCGCCTGTTCGGGCGCGATCCCGCCCAGGTCGTGCAGTTCACCACCTTCTTCGTCCTGCTCGGCTTCTACCTGCTCATGCTGCCGCGCATCGGGCGCGCCTTCCTCTTCGACGAACGCTGGCGGCCGGTGGTGTCGTTGCTGAATCTCACCGCCATCAGCATGGCGTTGGCGACGTTCACCGGCCGCTTCGTCTATCCGCTGCTCAGCCTGGAGGGCCGCCGCCTGTGGGTGCTGGTGCTGGCGCCGTGGGAGCGCACGCGCGTGGTCACCGCCAAGTACGCCTTCGCACTCATCGTCGGCCTGCCGGTATCGATCACGCTGGTGGTGCTCTCCGGCGCCATGCTCGCCCTGCCGATCGGAATGATCGCCTACCAGGCGGTGGTCGTCGCCGCGCTCGGCAGCGGTCTCGCCGCCGGAGCGCTCGGCATCGGCGCGCGCCTGGCCGACTACCAGCAGGACAACCCGGGCAAGCTGGTCGCCGGCTACGGCGGCAACATCAACCTGCTCGCCAGCCTGGCCTACAGCACCCTGCTCATCGCCGGCGCCGTCGCGCCCCAGGCCGCCCGCGGCGCCGCCTGGGGCTGGCTGGTCGGCATCAGCTGGACGCTGCTGATCGCCGGTCTGTGGACGTCGGTGTTCCTGCGTCTCGCCTGGCGGTGGTTCGGGCGGGAGCAGGTCCGGTAGGCGAGGGGACGAAGGCGACCGATCACGCGCGGCCGGGCTGCGCGCCAGGCCCGCTCGGACCCCGTCGCTCTCGTCGTTCCCTTCGCTCTGCATCCCACCCCCACCGGACGCCCCAGCCAAGGTCCCCCGTCGCTTGCTGGCGCCCAGACGGGCCGGGGGCAGACTGCTCCGACATGCGCTGGAACCCGTCCTTCCCCGCGCTCGCCCTGTTTGCCCTGTTCGCCCTGTTTGCCTACGCCAGCGCTCTCGCCGCCGGCGAGACGGTGGTGCGCGCCGGCAGCGACCTGGTGCGCCTGCCGGCCGCCGAGCGCACCATGCAGGTCGAGGCGCGTTTCCGACCGACACCGGTGGCCTGGCCCGCGGGCAGGCAACGCCTCACCGACGTGGTCGCGCTGCTCGAACGCAGCGGCAACGCCACCGCCCTGCACGCCGACTGCGACGGCGGACGCACCCTCGACCTGCCCGCCCACCAGGGCACCTACTGGAGCGCGCTGGCGGCGCTGTGCGCGGCCTATGACCTGACCCTGGCGCCGGGGCCGTGCACGCCGGGCGGGCCGTTCCTGGTCGGTGGCGAACAGCAGCCGGTGGTGGTGCAGGGTGGTCGCGCGCTGCTCGAACCCCGGCGTGCGGCGCGGTCGCCGCGCTACCTCGCTGGCGGCGCCGTGCTGGTCGAACTCGCCGACCTCGGCATCAACCAGCGCCAGGGTGGCGACAAGCTGCGCTGGATCGACTGCCTGCTCCGCCTGCGTTTCGAACCCCGCGTCGACCTCGGTCAGGTCGATCAGGCGCGCCTGGCGTGGGAGCAGGCGCGCGCCGCCGGCGGCCGGCTGTCCCTGGACGCCGCCGCGGCACCGCCGCCGGCCGGCCTAGCCAGCGATCACGTGCTGGTGCAGCTGGTCGAGTTGCCCGAGCGCCTGCCCGCGTTCGATCTCACCGGCCGCCTCCAGGTGCGCACCAGCGAGGCGCTGGCGGTGAACCTGCGCCTGCTGCCCGGCGCCAGCGCGCGCATCGACCTGGGCGAGCATGCCGTGCAGGTGCGCCTGCTCGGCGCCGATCACGCCAAGGCCGAGAACCGTGCGGCGCCCTGTCTGATCGTGACCTGGCCGCCAGCGGCATTCGCGCGCGAGCCGCGCATCGAACTGGCGATCGCCGGCAAGGCGGTGACCGTCAACGGCCAGTCCGTGCGCAACGCCGGCGGCACCAGCGAGCGCATCCTCAGCTTCACCGAACTGGTCGACGGCGAGCACGAGATCACCCTCGCCGCCGCAATACCGCTGGCGGACTGCGCGCTGCCGGTGGCGGTGGCCATCGACCTCGCCGGCCTGCCCCGCGAAGCGGCTCCGCCGCCGACGCTGCTCGCCGAGACCGCCACCGCGGTGGCCTGGCCGGCCGCCGCCACCAGCCTGCGCGAACTGGTCCGCCGCTTGAACCAAGGCGGCAACACCGTGGTCGTCGACCTCGGCGTCGATGAACAGCAGCGCCAGGACCTGCCCGCCTTCACCGGCACCTTCTGGCAGGCCACCCTGGAGATCTGCCGGCGATTCGACCTCGTCCTGCTGCCGCCACCGGTGATCAAGCAGACCGGCTCGGGCCAGAGCCGGCGATTCGCCTACGACGGTCCGCCCGGCTCGCCGGCGGTGCTCGGCTGCGGTGCCGTGCGCCTCGGCCGCGCCCGCGCGACCGCCAAGGCCACCCGGCCAGGCGACGCGCCGGTGCTGCACGCTGCCGGCCCGCTGCTGGTCGAAGTGCTGTCGACGGCGCTGACCACCAGCCAGCGCCTGAACGGCGTCGGCCGCCAGGCCGAACTCACCCTGCGTCTGCGTCTGGAGCCGCGCATCGACGAGGCGCTGGTGACCGAACCGGTGGTCACCTGGGCCACCGTCGCCGATGCTGGTGGCACCGCTCTGGAGGTGACGCGTTCCCCGGCCAACCCGGTGGCCGACGCGCTTGGCAACCTCGGCGAGACGGCGGAATCGCCGCGTCCGCTGCAACTGACCGTCAACGGTCTGCCGCCGCAGGCCACCGCCCTGCGCCTGCACGGCCAGGTGCAGTTCAAGCTGCGCCGCCCGCTGCGTCAGGAACTGGTGCTGGCACCGGGCGAACGCGCCCAGCTCGTCATCGGTGGTCGCACACTGGCGGTGATGCTCAGCAGCGGCGACCAGGGCGAGAAGGCCGGCGTCAAGCTGACCTCGGCGCTCGGTGTCGCTGATGATCTCCAGGTCACGCTGCGCGGCGCCACCGGCAACCTGCTGCGCAACCTCGGCCGCTCGACCGGCCGCTTCAACCGCGAGATCGAACTCACCTGGCTGTTCGAAGGCGTCACCGACGCCCGCCACACCGTGGTCATCACCGCCCGCGAAACGCTGGCGACCCCGTGCCTGCCAGTCGTGGTCGAGGTGCCGTTGCCCTAAGCTGGCCTGGCATCGTCCGACCGGACCAGCCGCGTCCGTCCCAGCGACTCTGCATTTCCGACTGTGCAGAAGACCGAGAGCGTCAGCACAGCGCGCCCCGCGCGCTGCGCGCCGGTCATCCGGCGCGGGTCGCCGTCGTCGGCGACCTGCGTCAGCGGTTGCCCGCAGCGACGACCGACCAGGAAGCCAGCCGCGCCCACTGCGCGCCGAATCGAAACCATCCAGGGAACCGAGTGTGGCCTACCACTCGTCGTTTCCGACCGAGCAGAAGACCGCGAGCGTCAGCACAGCGCGACCCGCGCGCTGTGCGCCGGTCATCCGGCGCGGGTCGCCGTCGTCGGCGACCCGCGTCAGCGGGTGCCCGCAGCGCCGACCGACCAGGAAGCCAGCCGCGCCCACTGCGCGTCGAAGCGAAACCATCCAGGGAACCCAGCGTTTCCGACTCGTCTTCCTTTCCCCCTCGTCGTTTCCGCCCTACTTCCCCGGAGTTGCCTCCGTCGGTTCGAACCCCAGCGCCGCCGAATTCATGCAATAGCGCAGACCGGTGGGCGCCGGGCCGTCGGCGAAGACGTGGCCGAGGTGGCCGTCGCAGCGGGCGCAGCGCACTTCGGTGCGCACGCTGCCGTGGCTGCGGTCCTCGATCTCCTTCACCGCCGGCGCGGCGGCCGGTTTGAAGAAGCTTGGCCAGCCGGTGCCGGAGTCGAACTTGGCGGCGGCGTCGAAGAGCAGCTCGCCGCAGCCGGCGCAGCGGTAGCGACCGGGGCGGTGCTCTTCGCAGAGCGCGCCGGTGCCGGGGCGCTCGGTGCCGGCCTCGCGCAGGACGCTGAACTGCACCGGGGTCAGCCGTGCCCGCCACCCGGCGGCGTCGGTAGGCAGGGGGGCACCGGGTTGGGGCAGGGTCGGCATGGCTTCCTTGGCGGCAGCGGGAGCCGCAGCGCCGGGGGCGGCGGTCGGCGCCGGCGGAGGCCCGCCGCAGCCGCCGAGGAGGAGAAGGACCGTTGCGGCGAGAGCGTACGGGCGCATGGCGGTGGTACGGTCGCAGCGAGGGGCGCGTTTGCACGCGCTGGTCGGCCCGCCGCCGGTCGCCACTGCCGCCTCACCGCACTCGCCCACGCCACTCCACGGCTGCACGCTCCGCCGCGCACGCCATTGCGCCCCCAGCAAGCGCCCCGACAACCCCCACCCATGCGCTTGGTGGTGGTCGAGTCGCCGAACAAAACCAGAAAGATCCGTGATTTCCTCGGGCCCGAGTACCGCGTCGCCGCCAGCTTCGGACATGTGCGCGACCTGCCCATCCAGGGTGGGCTGGCGGTGACGTTCAAGGACGGCGCCGTGCTGCCGACCTACGTGCCGATCGAGCGCTCGGCGCGGGCGGTGGCGGAACTGCGCGCCTTGGCCGCGCAGGCCGAGGAGGTCCTGCTCGCCACCGACCCGGATCGCGAGGGCGAGGCGATCGCCTGGCATGTCGCCGAGCTGCTCGGCGAACGGCCGTACCGCCGGGTGGTGTTCAACGCCATCACCAAGGCGGCGGTGCAGCAGGCGATCGCGGCACCGCGCCGGCTCGACCGCCACCTGGTCGATGCCCAGCAGGCGCGCCGCGTCCTCGACCGCGTGGTCGGCTGGCTGGTCAGCCCGACCCTGCGCGCGGTGGGCAAGGATGCGCGCAGCGCCGGCCGCGTGCAGTCGGTGGCGCTGCGCCTGGTCGCCGAACGTGAGCGCGAGATCCAGCGCTTCACCGCCGTCGACTACGTCGTGCTGCGCGCCAAGGTCGAGCACCCGCAGCGTCCACCGCCGTTCATCAGCGTGCTGGTGCAGTGGAAGGGCGAGCCGCTCGGTCAACGCCTGGCCGACGCCGCCGTGGCGCAGCGCACGGTGGAGTGGTGCCGCAAGCAGCGCTGGCAGGTCGCCGCCTGCGAGCGCCGCGAACAGAGCCGGCAGCCGCCGCCGCCCTTCACCACCGCCACCGTCCAGCAGGCGGCGTCGGTGCGCCTGCGCCTGGGGCCCGAGCGCACCATGCAGATCCTGCAGCAGCTTTTCGAGGATGGCCGCATCACCTACCACCGCACCGATTCCACCGCGCTCGCACCCGAGGCGGTGGCCGCCGCGCGCGCGTACATCGCCCAGCATCTCCCGCCCGCGTACCTGCCGGCTCAGCCGCTGGTGCACGCCAGCCGCGCCGCCAACGCCCAGGAGGCGCACGAGGCGATCCGTCCGACCCATCCCGAATTGGGCAAGGCCGCGGCCGGTGACGGCGAGACCGGGGATCTGTACGCGCTGATCTGGACCCGCTTCATCGCCTGCCAGATGACGGCGGCGCGCGACCAGCACACGGTGATCGACATCGCCTGCGCTCCGGGCTCCTGGCGACCGGTGGCGACGGCGGCGGATGCGCAGCCCGCGGGGGGTTTGGGGGGCGTAGCCCCCCGAAGCAACCAGCCGGGCGGGACGCGGCCACCAGAATGCCCGCAAGGCGGTGGCCACGTCCCGCCCGTCCCCATGGGAGTGTTCCGCGCCAAGGGCGTCGTGGTGCTGTTCGACGGCTGGCGCCGGCTCGGTGGCGACGCCACCGACGAGTCGCCGAAAGCGAAGAAGCGCGGCAAGAAGGCGGCTGCCGAGGCCGAGCCCGCCGATGACGACGCCGGCGCGCTGCCGCTGCTGACCGTCGGCGACGCCCTCGACCTGCTCGCTCTGGAGGCCAAGCAGCACACCACCAAGCCGCCACCGCGCTTCACCCAGGCCGGTCTGATCAAACGGCTGGAGCACGACGGCATCGGCCGGCCGAGCACCTACGCCACGATCATGCGCACCATCCTCGAACGCGGCTACGTCGCCGAACGCAAGCGTCTGCTGCACGCCACCGAGCTCGGCCTGGCGGTGTGCGACTTCCTGGTGCGGAACTTCGCCGGCAACTTCATCGACCTCGACTACACCGCTCGCCTGGAGGCCGACCTCGACCGCGTCGCTGCCGGTCAGGCCGACTGGCAGCGCGTGGTCACCGTCGCCGCCGAGGCGGTGCTGGTGCTCGCCCAGCGCGCCGGACTGCGCGGCGATCCGCTGCATGGGTAAGCCGCGCGTAACTACTCAGGCCAGGGGCCCCAGCTCTGCGACCCCCGCGCGTCACCGGCTTCCCCCATGCCCCCGCTGATCGACCGCATCGCCGACCGCGTCGGTCGCAGCGCCACCCGGCGGCCGCGGCTGGCGCTGGCGGTCAGCGTGATCGGCTGCCTGGTGCTGGCGCTGCCGGCGCTCGATGTGCAGTTGGAGACCGACTTCTTCAAACTGCTGCCCGCCAGCGCACCGGCGGTGCAGCGCTTCCGCACCCTGCTCGACCGCTTCGGGTCGAGCGACCTGCTCTTCGCGGTGATCGAGACCACGGCGCCCGGCGACGCGGTACCCGACGACGCCACCCAGGCGCGCGCGCGGCTGACGGTCGCACGCTTGGCCAGCGCCATCGCCGCGCTGCGCTGGCAACCGCCAGGCGCCACCGCCGATCAGGCGATGATCAGCAGCATCGACGGCCAGCCCGGCCGGGTGACCGACGATGCCTTCGCCGACCACGTGGTCAGCCGCACCTGGCTGCTGCTCGACGACGCTGGCGTCACCCAGGTCGTGCAGCGTCTGGAACCACGTCGCCTGGCGCGCGCGCTGGAACTGGGCGCCCCCCCGGGCACGCCGCCGGCGCTGGTCGGCCGCGATCCGCTCCGCCTGTGGACCGGGCTCTACCTGCCGTTCTGGAAGGATCACGCCGGCGTCGACGGCACCCTGCGCCGCAGCGGCGGCTTCCTGGTCGCCCACGACGGCCGCTATCACGTGCTGGTGCTGCATCCCGCGCGTTCGGCCCAGGACCGGCGTTTCTGCGCCGAACTGGTCACCGGGCTGAAGGACCTGCGCGCCATCCTGACCGCCGACCCGGCGGCGGCCGGGCTGGCCGTGCACCTGCTCGGCGGCCACATGATCGCCGATGAGGACTTCCGCACCGCCAGCAGCAACGCCGTGGGCAATCTCTGGCAGGGCGCGCTCGGCGTGCTGCTGCTGTTCGCGCTCGCCTATCGCAGCCTGCGCCTGACCGTGTTCATCACCATCACGCTGCTGCCGGCCACCCTCGCCGCCCTCGGCCTCGCCCGGTTGGTGCTCGGGCCGGAACTGTCGCTGGTGGCGGTGTCCTTCGCCACCGTGCTCATCGGCCTGGGTGTCGACTTCGTCATCCATCTCTCCAGCGCCTATGGGCATGAGCTGGCGACATCCCCGGTTGGGCCGGGCAGCGATCCGCGGCCGGCGGCGGCGCACGCGGCGCTGGTGCGCATGGCGCGCAGCATCCTCGCCGGCGTGCTCACCACCGTGGTCGCGTTCATCGCCCTCGCCTTCAGCGCCTTCCCCGGCGTGCGCGAAATCGGCGTCGTCGCCAGCCTCGGCCTGACCCTGATGCTGGTGCAGTTGTGGGTGGCGCTGCCCGCGTTCCTCGCCCGCTACGGACCGCTGCGACTGGATCCGGTGTACGACCTTGCCGGTCTCGGGCGCGTCCTGGTGCGCTGGCGTTGGCGTTGGGCCGCCGGGCTGGCGCTGGTGATCGTCGCCGCCGTGGTGGTGCTGGCGCGGGCACCGGCGGTGTTCTCCTTCGACTCGCGGCCGCGCAACCTGCGCCCCACCCACGACCCGTTGTTCGAGAACCAGGAACGTCTGTGCGCGCGCCTCGGCCTGGGCTTCGACCGTTTCCAGGTCCTGGTCGCCGGCGCGGACGAGAGCGCGGTGATCGAAGCGGCCTGCGCCGAGGCCAGCCGCCTGGCGACGCTGTCGCTGCCGCTGGCCGGCACCCTGGGCGAGCCGCTGCCGGCAGTGCTCGACGAAGTCGCCGCGCTGGCCTGCGCTCTGCCCGACACCGTCGGCCCGCGCCTGGTCGACACGCCGCTCGGGCGCTTGCGTTGCACCGGCATCGTCGGCGGCCGGCTGCTGGCGCCACGCTGGCTGGGCGCCCACGCCCCGGCCGCGGGCACGGCCGCCATCCCCGCTGGCGCCGCGGTGCAGGTGCGCCCGCTGTTCGCCACCACCGCGATGCCGGCCCTGGCCCTGGCCGCGCCCAGCCGGCAACTGGCGGTCATCGACCGTCTGGCCGGGATCGACTGGGCCGGCGTCGACCGCGTGATCGCCGCCCTGCCGGACAGCGTGCGCACCCGCCATGACGCCTTCCTGGTCGATCTCGTCGACCTGCGCCGCCGCGTGCAGGCGCGGCAACCGTTGCTGCCTTCGGCGCTCGACGCCACCCCGCTACGGGCGCTGGTGCGCGGATTCTGCGTGCCTGATGCCGCTGGCGGCGCCCACGCCGTGCTGCGCCAGATCGCCCCCGATCTGTTCGCCGGCCTGGAGGTCGCCGACATCGCCGCTGCTGCCGGCTTCGCCGATGGTGGCCTGACCGAACGCACCGCGCCTGGCGGTGTGCGCCTGGCCCTGACCGGCGTTCCGCTGGTCAACGCCGGGCTGCAACGCGTGCTGCTCACCGACTTCCGCGTCCTCGCGCTGGTGGCGGCGCTGGCGGTGGCGGCGCTGCTCGCCGTGCTCATGGCCACTCCCGGCGATGCCATCACCGCCAGCGCCGCCTTGATCGTCGGCCTGGCCCTGACCCTGGCGGTCATGCACCTGGTCGATCTGCACTGGAACCTGGTCAATCTGGCGGTGATGCCGCTGATCCTCGGCATCGGCATCGACGCCGGCATCTACTTCGTCAACGCCCTGCGCCGCCAACCGCGCACCCGCGCCGGCGTCGCCGCCGCCGTCGCAGACATCGCCTTCCCGATGATCATGACCTCGGCCACCGCCATCGCCGGCTTCGCCAGCCTGCTCTTCAACGACTACCGCGGTCTGCGCAGCATGGGCGAGGTCGCCATCATCGGCATGGCCGCCTGCCTGCTGGTCGCCCTGATCGGCCTGCCGGTGTGGGCGGCGCTGACCACGCATCGGCATGAGCGCGAGCCGCCGGGCTGAACGCAGATCCTGCGCAGCGCATTTTCGCGCGGCGCTGGCGCGCCAATGGTGCGCGATACACGGCGCTTCAGCTTTTGCTTCAGGGGGCCTATGCCCCCATGGCCCCCCAAACCCCCGCAGGCCGCTTTTTTCAGCAGCCTGCTACCGGCTCTCCGCCACCGGTAGCGGGATCGCGTACAGCTCGGCCAGGGCCAGCGCGCGGCGGGTGGCGGGAGCGGTCGGGTACTGGCCGCGCAGCGCGGTCGCGGCCTGCTGGATCATCTTCAGATCGGCGGCGAAGCGCTGGGCTTCGGGGTCGCTGGCTTTCTTGCCGCCAAAGCCGGTGGCCAGGCGCTGGGCGGAGCGTTCGGCCTGAGCCCACAGCGCGCTGGCACGTTGGGCGGCGATGGTGGCGGGCTCCTTCTCCCAGGCCTTGCCGGTGTCGAGCAGCGCGGTGCCTCTGGCGCTGCCGCTGAAACGCAGCGCCAACTTGCCCAGGCGCTCGACGGCGATGACCGGGTCCTGCTCCTTGAGCCGGGTCAGCGCTTGCAGCTGCCCGTCGGCGTAGCGATCGAGCGCGGCCAGCGCGCGCTTCGCCTCATCGGCGCGCACCGCATCGGCGTCACCGACCAGCTTCACGGTGGCGCTGTGGACGGCCCCGAGCCGCCCCTGCGTCCAGTGGTCGGCGAGGTGCTTCAGCGCGCTGAGATCGCTGGCCTTCATGCCGCCATAGGATCCCGGCGGTTCGAAGGTGGCGCCCTTGGGCAGCAGGGTCACCTGGATGTGGATGGTGATCGGAAGGTAGTCGGCGAGTTGGCCGGGGAACTCGCCGGGAGCCAGCAGCCGGCCGCCGTTGAGGGCGCGCGGTTCGAAGACGATCTTGGCGACGCCGCTCTCCCACAGCCGCCGCTTGATCTCGCCGGTGGTCGGTGCCCAGATTCCCGACACCGGCGAGGACTCCTGTTCGTAGACGCCGGGGCCGGTGATCGCCGGAAAGCCCTGGTAGTAGGTCATGTGATGCTCGCCTTTGCCGCCGAGCGCATTGAAGAAGAACCCGATCTGGGTGGTCAGCGCCGTCTTGGTGGTCTTCTCCAGCACCTCGACGCGCAGGTGCAGTTTGTAGTCGTCGTAGTAGTTGATCGGTGAGCACCAGTTCGCCGGCATCTGATCGGTGAAGGTGAAGAACTGCCAGCCATTGGGGATGACCTTCACCTCGTTGACGATGTCGATCTGCTCACCGTGCAGCGGTGCCGTCAGCAGCAGGAGGCAGCAGAAGCCGGCAGACGACGTGTGGAGGATGGGCATGGCGCTTCGCCAGGGATGGGGAGGGCGGTAGCTGGCTGGCGCTCGCCATGGTGCTGACCATGCGGCACGGCGTGGCGGGTCCACCTTCCGGCCCGCAGCAGCGTCTCACAGGGCCGTCCTGACGGTCAGCAGCAGGGAGATCCACGTCATGTCGGCACCCGTCGACGAGCGGCCGACCTTGGACAGGCGGGTAACACAGCCCCGCATGCCCGGGCAGACCTGGACTGCCGGTGGAGGTCCTGTGTAGAGCATTCCGCCATGCCTCCCCCCCGCGCCCAGTCCTCCCGTCGTCAGGCCAGCGCCGCCAGCAGCCGACGTGGTTCCGCCAGTGGTTCATCGAGCGGTCGGCGCAGCGCCGCCGGCAGCGGTCGGGTCGCCCGTGAACAGCCGTCAGGCCGGCGCCCGGCCACCGCGGCCGGCGAACCGGGCACGACCAGCCGTCGGGTGCAGGGCCGCGGGCCGGGGTCCAATCTCAAGGTCTACATCGTCATCGGCCTGCTGGCGCTGGCGGCCATCGCCGGATTGCTCTATGGCCCGGTCATGCGCGGCATCCTCAAGGGCCGCATGGAGAACGCGCAGTCCACCGCCGAGGCGATCGCCGCAGCCGATGAGTTCATGAAGTTCGTGACCTACTCCGAGAGCTACGTCCACACCTGCATCCACGACGATGTGGGTCCGATCGAATCCCAGCTGCACATGGCCAAGACCTGCAAGCTGTACCCGGCGCTGATCGACATCGCCGAGCGCGGCTCGGCCAGCGTGCAACCCGGCGCCAAGCCGGCGCTGACCGCGCCGCAGATGGTGCAGGCGCTGCAGCTCGCCGCGCAGTTCTACAGCCGCGAGAAGCACGGCTTCAAGCTGCCGCCCAGCGCCCTCGAGGCGTGGGCGACCAAGCATGAGGATCCCGAGGTGTCCAAGGCCGCCATCGGGCTGATCGCCGCCATCAACGATCCTGATCCTGAGCGCTCGGTAGGCCCGCTCGCGCGCATCGCCAAGGTCGCCGGACAGGATCCGGTACGCATCGAACCCGCCCTCAACGGTCTGGCCCAGATCACCACCTCGGCCAACCTCGGCTACGCGCTCGAACTGCTCAAGTCCAACGCCAGCGACCAGGTGGTGCAGAACCAGCGCCTGTCCGACGCCATCACCGGCAATGCCACCGTCAATCACCTGCCCGTCCTGATCGGCCTGCTCAGTCATCCTCAGACCAAGGTGCGCGCGCTGGCGTTGTCCGCGCTCGGCGGCCGGCTGATGTCGCTGGCGGAGGACGACGCGTCGTTCAAGCGCCGGGTCGAGCTCGGTGAACTGCTGTCCGGCAAGCTTGCTGCTGAGGTGCATGTCGACGAACTGGCCGCCGCGCTCAAGGCGACCCGCAGCCTGCGCCTGATCGGCGCCAGCGGGGCCATCTTCAAGCTGCTGCCCAAAGTCGTCGCCGCCGAGGGCGGCGTGGCGATTCCCGGTGTCGATGCCGCCTTCTGGAGCGACCTGCTGGGCAAGGCGTTCATTTTCAAGAGCCCGGCCGAAGGCCGCAAGCTCAGCGAGGAGGTCATCGCCGGGCTCAACGCCGCCCTCGACAAGCCCGACACGCGGGTGATCGCCGCCAACGCCCTGGGCCTGATCACCGATCCCGGTTTCCGCGCCCTGCGCACCTCGCTCGACAAGCTGGTCGTGCTCGGCAGCGATGACCCGACCTTCCTGAACGTGCTGATCACGCTGATCACCAGCGCCTACCAGCGTGGCGACATCGTCAAGACCAACGGCAACGATGTGGCGCGCTGGAAGAAGTTCCTCGCCGATGACCGTCCACGCTTCGACCGCTACCGCGAGATCGAAGGGTGGTACGCGGATAACGCCAAGTTCCACCTGGTCAGCGATGGCCGCCCGATGCTGGCCAAGTGCAAGGCCTTCATCGAGCCGGCGCTGGAGCAGCTCAACGGCTGGCTCGAAGACGCCGCCTTCGTGCCGCCCCTGGGCCTGAACAAGAAGGAGATCGAATTTTTCGCCCGCCAGTTCCGCGAGCACGGCATGGTGGTGCGCCAGTCGCTGGCCGGCGCGTTGCAGTAGTTCGGGGGCTTCGCCCCCGCGGCCCTGCGGGCCTGCCCCCGCGGGCTTTGTCGTGGCTCGGTTTCGTCGGCTTCAGTTCGGGGGCTTCGCCCCCGCGGCCCTGCGGGCCTGCCCCCCCGGGCTTTGTCGTGGCTCGGTTTCGTCGGCTTCGCCTCCTCACCCGTGGGCGGATGGCTTCGCCATTTTATCCGCCCACCGCCACTCGGCGCCCGCCCCGTCGCAAAGCGACGGGTCCCCAGATCGGGGGCTTTCGCCCCCGCGGCCCTGCGGGCCTGCCCCTGCGGGCCTGCCCCTGCGGGCCTGCCCCTGCGGGCCTGCCCCTGCGGGCCTGCCCCTGCGGGCCTGCCCCTGCGGGCCTGCCCCTGCGGGCCTGCCCCCGCGGGCT
>Ga0163144_10010112_pt1 | contig 20164 bp, 11 predicted proteins | sample OliLak19BULKMAT1_FD_123175 | JGI IMG/M metagenome (GOLD analysis project Ga0163144, IMG submission 123175) | Freshwater microbial mat bacterial communities from Lake Vanda, McMurdo Dry Valleys, Antarctica - Oligotrophic Lake LV.19.BULKMAT1 | ecosystem: Environmental > Aquatic > Freshwater >... | reverse complement strand
TCCGTCTGGTACGGCCGCCGCTTCCACCAGGAAGATGATGGCTGCACACTTTGGCCGGATGTTACGAACCGCGTCACTCGTGTTACCATCGAAAAAAAAGGCGGCGCCACCGCGCAAGCCTTTAAAAGTTGCGGCGTGTTGCGCTTCACGCCGCACTACGGAAAAGCGGTTCTGGACTGGCTGGGTCGTGAAACCGGACGCGGGCATAGCTATGAATTAGTGCTTCGCGACCACCTCAATGACCTTCCCATTTTTCTTGGCGATGCGGGCTCCGCGCCATGGCAGGAAGTCGATTGTCCCGACGATCTCGCGCGCGCTGAAACCATCTTTGGACCTCGCTAAAGCAATGAGCGCCGAACCTCATGAAGATGCACGTGCCTTCTGGGAATCTTTTGCAAAAAGTCGCTCGGCCAGCGATGTCGCCTCCGTCGCATCGCTGGCCACTTACAGCACCTGTCCAGACTATGATGCCTACCGCGATCACGCCGAGCTCGCAGCCGTTCAAAGCCTTCTGCCCGAACTTCCGCAGCACTGGCGCGTATTGGATATAGGATGTGGACCGGGCCGCTGGACAGCGCGATTGGCTCAACGTTGTTCCGCAGTGACGGCGATCGATTTTTCAGACGAGATGTTGAATCACGCCAGACTTTATTGCAGGCAGTCAGGCGTTGAGCAGAAGGTGACCTTTCAACAGTCTCGCGTGGAAGAAGTAGAGGTGAATACGTTAAACGGACCCTTCGATTTGGTTCTGTGCATGGGCGTGCTGCAGTATGTTTCGCCCGCGAATCTTCAGAACGCCGCCGAACGAATCGCGCGCTGCGTGAAACCCGGCGGTTATCTTTTGCACCGCGAATCACGTGCGCGCGTCGAGCACGTGCGCCAACTCCAGAACGAGAGTGCCAACACCATGCGCTCTTTCTATCGCCGCTCGGATTCCTATCCGGCATTGTTTGCGCCCCACGGATTTTCTTCACTGGGGCGTCGATCGATCCTCCCGCCAAGCCTGCCTCTTTCATTATTATTGCGACGTTTCAGATCAGGCCATCCGGGCGTGTTTAGCCGTCTCATGATGAGAGTGTTCATTGCATCGCACAACACGCTCTTTGATCCCGCATGGCGGGTATTTCCCGAATTGCTGTGGCGCGCTAATTCAAGACGCAGCATGGATCAGACGGCCGTGCTTTATCGCAAGGAATCGCTGCGATGAGTACCGTCAATTCACGCAACTGGACGCTGGCGGATTTGCGCCGGCTTGCCAGCACCGACAGCAACGGCAACGAAAAGGAAGTACTTTCCTTCCACGATGGCATTATGGCGCGCGTCCTCGCTCCGCCGCTCGTCTGGCTCTTTTTACGCATGGGCCTCAGCGCCGATTTCGTCACGCTTCTTTCCATTCTCAACGGACTTGCGGGCGCTGCCGCGCTGGGATTCGGCACCGTCGCCGCCGGTCTCTGCGCCGTCGCGCTGCTCCAGTTTTCGTACTTGCTTGACTGCGCCGACGGCGATATCGCCCGCGCGCGCGGCACGTCCAGCCTCGACGGCTACATGCGCGATGTTTCGCGGCATTGCGTTATGGGCCCGGCGATTTTTTGCGGCTGGACCATGGCCCTTTTTTCAGAGCGTCCAGAAAGTGGCATCGTTCTCACCGGCCTCATTTGCGTTCTGCTCTCCACCCGCATGGTCGGAGATCTAGACGACCGAATCACCTTCGAAGGCGTGCTGCAGCGTCTGAAAAAAGCTCAATCCGTGCCAGTGATCAACTCCGCGGCGGCAGATCACCGCTCGCTATCCTTCCGCATTCGCTCCCACCTGCTCTCCGACCGCGCCATCATGAATTGGCTCTCGCTGGCCGTGCCGATCGACGCCTTCTTACTGCGCGGACAATTTCCGTTTTCCGCGAGCCTGATCACGTTTTATTTTCTCGCTGCCGCCCATGTTATTTTAAAGACAGGCGGCATGATTTTGCTGTGGCGCCGCGGCGTCAGCGCGCGTGTTGACGCCCTGATTCCATCCACCCATTCGGACTCAGCAAAGAAATAAGAAAATTTCGTCAACGCGGAATCCACGGCTTTTCGTCGGCGGCAATCATTTGTTCATGTTAGCCAAACGCGCGCCGGCCCGCAATGTGTTCCCAGCGTTCAGTATTTCTCCTTTTGCACCCGCGTCGAAAACGGTATGAACTGAGTCATGGTTCCTGTCGCTTTTGTTTTGCCCGTGCTGCAGCCGGCCGGCGCGGAACGCATTGTCGCCGAGCTCGCGCGGCGCATGCCCGCGCACGGCTTCGCGCCGCACGTCATCTGCCTTGAAGATGAACGCGCGCCCATCGGCGACGAAATGGCCGCCGCGGGAATTCCCGTCGCCGGATTGCGACTCTCGCGGCGCCGCACGCTCTCTTGCGCCAAGGCGTTGCTCGAACACCTTCCGCCGGACCGCCCTCTGCTTATCCATTCGCATCTGTTCCACGCCAATATCGCCGCGCGCCTCGCAGTGGCTCGCATGAGAACCGCCGAGCAATCCAGAATCCGTTTGATCAGCACGCTGCACGTTGCCGAGCGCCGTTTTCGCCCGTGGCAGTTCGCGATGGACCGCACTTCCGCGCGTTACGCACGCGTGGAAGTGTGCGTCTCGAATGCCGTCGCACGTTTTCAGCAGAGCAAAACCGGATTGCCGCAATCGTATTTTCGCGTCATCGAAAACGGTATCGCCTTGGAGCGCTTTACCGCGTTGTCGCCGCCGGTTAAGGATCCGCGCCAAATGACCGTCGTCTCCGCTGGCCGGCTCGATCCGCAAAAAGATTACACCACGCTGCTGCGCGCCTGGGTGCTCGTACAGAATCGCGTGCCTGACGCGCGGCTCATTATTGCCGGAGAAGGCCCGGAGCGAACCGCTCTCACCGCGCTAATCGCGTCGCTGCGCGTGCCGAACGTGGAACTGCGCGGCTTCGTTCACGACATTCCCGGTTTGATGCAGCGCGCCTGCCTTTACGTTCAGCCGTCCGCGTGGGAAGGCTTTGGTCTCGCGGTCGCCGAGGCCATGGCGGCGGGATTGCCGGTGATCGTCAGCGACGCCGACAGCTTGCCCGAACTCGTGAGCGACGGGCGCACGGGGCGCGTCGTTCCGAAAGCGCAGCCCCAGCCGCTCGCGGATGCGATCATTCAACTGCTGCAGAATCGCACCGACGCTCAAGCCTTTGCCGCAGCCGCGCGCGAAGAAGCAGTGACACGGTTTTCGGTCGATCGCATGGTCGCCGATTACGCCGCGCTGTACCGGGAGCTCTTATGCGAATCGTAACTCTCACGCTGCATCCGGCCATCGACCGCGTTTTCGGCGTGGATCATCTGAAACCCGGCGCGACGTTCGAGGGGAGGCTGCGCCTCTACGTCCCCGCCGGAAAAGGCGTGAACACCGCGCGCTCGCTCAGCCGTCTCATTCCCACGCCAGGTTCCATCGTTAGCGCCATCTGGGTCGGTCGCGATGAAGAATCCTGGTTTCGCACGTGGCTCAAGGCGAACCATGGCCTCGAAACGGCTGCCTGCCCGCGCCGCTGCGGCACGCGTTCGGCCTACACCATCATGGAAAGCTCCGGACGCGAAACGCACATCAAAGAATCCATGAGTGCCCCGAACGCCGCCGAGCAAAATGAATTGAAATCATTCTGGGCCGGCACGGTTCAACGCGGCGATAGCGTGTCGCTCTGCGGCTCGGCGCCCTCTGGCACATCCAGGAAAACGCTCGCGGCGTTATTCAAATCCGCGCATGAAAAGGGGGCGTGCGCGATCATCGCGGACACCAGCGGCGTCGCGCTGGACGTCGCTGCGGCGGCGTCCCTTTACGGCATCAAGGGCAACGCCAGCGAGATTGGCACGTGGCTGAACGTGACGAATTTCAATTTGCAGCGCGCGCCACATCGCGAGATTCTCAAGCACGCGTTCGCGAGGCGCGGCGCGCCAAAACGAATCGTGATGACGCTAGGCGGCGAGGGTGCGGCGTTGGCCACTCAGGACAAACTGTTTTTCGCGCTGCCGGCCAGTCTGACGAAAAAGCAGCTTCATTCCACCACGGGTTGCGGTGACGCCGCCACAGCCGGTTGGCTCTGGGCGATTCAGGATGAGTGTTCGCCGGAAGACACGCTGCGCCGCATCGTCTGTTGCGGAACGGCCAAGGCGACTTCGGATGATCCCGGCGATCTCAACGCTTCAATGGTTACGGCGCTGTTAAAAAAAACACGCGTCATCGAGCTGGTTTGACCGCACGGGTGGGACAGAATTCTGTCTGCCGGGGACTGCTCACCCTGCAGTTTCCAGCCATAACAATCAATTTCGTTCCAGCCGCCGCGCCTGCCGCGCTTTCAGGCCATCCAGCACGCGGCACGGAATGGCGAGCGTTCCGGCGATGCCGGTTCCGAGTTCCACCGACCGGCCGCTGCGGCCGGTTTCGCCGTGGAAATCGCTGCCGCCGGATGGAGTCAGATCGAACTTTTTAGCCAAGCCCGCGCAAAGTTCCGTCTGCTCCGGCGTGTGCGTGCTGTATTGAACCTCGATGCCGTCCAAGCCTTTGCTTTTCAGATCGCCGATAATGCGCTCCATCTCCACGGCGGATTCCGCCTTCAGATACGTCGGGTGCGCGAGAACCGCGATGCCACCAGACGAATGAATCTGCGCGATGGACTCCTCTGGACTCGCGACAAATCGCGTGACGTACGCCGGCTGACCTTTCGCCAGATACTTATCGAACGCTTCCTGCTTCGATCGGACGAATCCCTTTTTGATCAGCACCGCGGAAATATGCGGCCGCCCGATGCTCTTGTCGATCGCGCCGCCTCCCCCGCCCTCCGCGCCGATGCCCGCCTCGTCCTCCACTTCCTTCATCGTGATTTCGAACCCGAGTGCGCGGAGTTTCTCCACGATCAGCGGATTGCGAACGTTGCGCCCGTCCGCGAGTTTTTTCAAGAACGCGCGAAACGATTCATTCGCCGCATCGACGAAAAGCCCGACGATATGCAGGGTTCCTTTGGTGTAGTCCGCCGAAATTTCCACGCCCGAAATGGTCTCGAGAGTCGTGCCTTTCGCGGCGGCGTGTAAGGCGGCCAAACCCCCGATCGTATCGTGGTCCGTCAGCGCCAGTGCGCGCAAACCCATCTGAGTCGCGCGCTCCACCAGTTTCTGCGGGGTCAGCCGCCCGTCCGAGGCCGTGGAATGGCAATGCAAATCAACGCAATCTTTAAGCAACACTCTCTCCTTCGTTCAGCCTTCTGACTCTAGACTCCCAGACTTTAGACTCTCAGACTTTTCCTCACATGATCCCGTAAAAGTTCAGCCGATATAAATCTTTCCTCAAGTCAATGAATGCGTAATGGCCGCTCAAAAGCAGCCCCTTCAGTTCAATCTGAATGTCCTTTTGATCGGGAGACAGCGGAGTCAGCAGCCGTAGTCTTCCCGCATCGACGCGATCGACGCGCCCGCGATTGTCGGACAGCGGTCCTTGATAATCCAGGTACAGGCGGCGGTGCTCCGGCAGGCGCTCAAACGCGGCGCCTGCTTCTGGCACGTCATCTATTTGTGACGCAAAGGTGGCAAGAACGCGATCCGTGTCGCTCGATCCGGTGGCAAGCTGCAGCATCACATCGTAGTGATCCGGATGCCCGTCCCAGCCCGTGTGGTGAAGAACGACGTAACGCATGCGAACAGTTTACGCCGAGTTCCCATGCGCCCAAGTCACTTTGTTTCCAGCATCACTTTTTGATCGAGCAGCGAATCCACGCGATTGCAGAAAAGACGGAACGCTTCGTACTCCCCGACGGTGATCCGCTGGCGGGTGAGTTCAAAATTTTCGTGAATCGACAGCGTATTTTCCGAGCTCGTGATTTTGCGGCTGTACTTTCCAAACGGCTCAACAATCTCGATGTCTTCGGGCACCGAAATCACTTTCAGCCCCTTATCCAATTCGTAATCAATGTCCATCTTGCGCGTCCACGGGTACAACATTTCCAGATCGTGTTTGCGCGTCGTCTGGTTGGCGAACCGGGGCGAAAGATAGAACCCATCCAGCGTGGCCGGCAACGCCTTTCGCTCGCCGCTGTGCGTCGCCAGCGCCGGAACTTTCAAAGTCGTCTTCATCCACATCGGCCCCTGTTCGTTCGCGGGAGCTGTTTCAATTTTTTCAACTTCCGCCCCGTTGAAGCGGCGCGCCGCATAATCCTTCATGTAGCGCTCGTACTGTCCGGGAGTCTCAGCCAGTTGCCGGTACGCCGGCGCGAACTGGCCGTAGCGATAATCCTGAATGCTGAGCGCGGCCGCGCCGGAACGTTCCACGCGCGCCTTGAATTGCTGATGAATTACATTCTGCTCGGGCCTGCTCGGCGGAATTTTTAGAAACTTTCCGCCCGACGCATTGACGGCCAGCACCTGCGCGGTCTGATCGGTTTCCGGCAGTTCACCCAGCCGGTGAAAATCAGTGGTGCAATCAATCCAATACGCTTTTCCATCCACATTCGGAACATAGGCGATGCAGTGATTGAACAGGTTCGGCATCGGCAGCGAATCCGGCGACACCGCTCCGGCATCCACCGTGCGGATCAGCACCAGATCGCAGGGAATATTAATGGTCTGCAGCAGCGATGTGATCAATGTCGCCGTATCTTTGCAGTCGCCATAAAGCGACTTAAAGGAGTCGGCCGCGCGATGCGGCTTGTAGCCGTTGCGACCGAACTCAATTCCCAGGTAGCGGATTTTCCGGATCACCCAATCGTGAACGGCGCGTAATTTCTCGGTCTCCGTCTTGCAGTCTTTAGTTAGCTCTTTGACCATCTGCCGCATTTCGTCGGTCGGCTCGAGCTGCTCGCGCGCCAGATTCCAATACCACTGCCCCACTTCCTGCCACGAATTCATAGTCGATATCTGCACCTGAGCCAGCTGGTCAATGACCGGCGGCATGCCGCGTTCCTGCGCAATCCCCGGCGTGTTCTCCGATTGCCATTTGAAGACTTCGCGCTGCGTATCGCTCTGCGCAAGGCGCTCGGCCTGAACTTGGGTCTTCAGCGTCTTGGTCTGCAAATTCAAGCTCTTCGGAAAATCCAATACATACTGCGTTTTCACGACGGGGTCGTCGTCACTCAGATAAAAGGAGTCGGCGAAATAATCACCGTAAATGTTGTCGCCCGTATCGCGGATCGTGTACTGCAATTCAATCATCGAGCCCGGTTCAAGATTCTTGAACGTCACCTGTTTCAAATGATGTTCGTCGTAAATGCGCGTCTGCACGCCCATCGCCGCCGACGTCGAACGGTCCTGCACATCGGCGCGGGATAGCTCGCGGCCATCCGGCGTGATCACCGCCGCTTTCAGGATGTCCACGACCTGCCGGTCCGGCTCGTACCAGATACTGTGCTGCGCCAGTTGCTGCAGGCCATTGGGCCGCAGAAGCTTCGAGACGCGGTGAAACATGCGGCTGGAACTGCCATTGTTGTTGACGCGAACGACCTGCTGATTCAGCAGGTGAACGACGTTGTCATTCGGATAAGCGGACGCCTGTTGCGTGGGCAAATCCTTCAATGCGATGTCATACGGCGCATAGAATTTCTGTTCGCTGCCCGGTCGCGCATCCAGGATCGATAAATAATCCTTGATCTGCGGCGAGTTCGGTTTGATCTGCAGCGCCTGCTTGTAGAGCTTCACGGCCTCGGCCGTTTTTGATTCGTGGTGCCGCGTCTGCGCCAGTTTGCTGAGCAGCTCCGGATTCTCCGGCGCGACTTTCAGCGCCGCTTCAAGGAGCATCTTGGCCTGCGTTGAATTCCCCGCGCTCTGATACTGCCGCGCCGTCGCCAGGATGGCATCGATCGCAAACGGGTAAGCGGCCGTGAACTGCGCCATCAGCTCCGCCGCTTGGCTGTATTTTCCGGTGACGTTCAACTCGTCGGCCGCGCGCTGGCGCAGATCCGGATCGCCCCCGCACAGGGACATGGCCCTCTGCAGCAGCGCCCGGCGCGTGCTGAAAACGGGCTCGAGATCGATCAGGCGCTGCCAGCCTGCTGAAAGATACGGATGGCGTTCCACCAATCGCTGCAGGGTCCGGATCGTCAGCGCCCGAAACGACCCTGTGCTGAGCGCGTCCCCTTTAGATTGTGTGCGGCCCGGCTTCGGTGCGCCGCCTGCATCGGGCGAAATTCCAGCCAGAGCAAAGGCGGCGATGCCGACTTTTTCGTCGCCGAATTTAGCTTTCAATTGCCGAGCGAAATCCGCGGCGATGACATGATTGCGGCTTTCCTGCGCCAGCATCGCCAGCAACGCCAGCGGCGCCGCCAAGTCCGGGTGCGACGCGTAAACGGATTCCGCAGCCTGCCGCGCCTCGTTGGTGTCCCGCGAAATAGATGCAATCTTCAGACGGATATAGGGATTGTTCGGAGCCAGGGCCGCCGCCCTCAGCAACTCCTTGGGCACGCTGAGTTCTTCGCTGGAAGTCAGATGGCGGATCTCAGTCAGACTGCCCAGCGCAGCCAGAAGCGCACTGTTTTCCGCATCGGTTTTCAGCGCCTGTTCGATGGAATTAACAATGCCGCGATCCATTCCCCGCGCAGTGTCCGAACCGGCCGGAGGCGCCGGACGCGACTTGGAATCCGCCGCGTACCCTTTGAGCGCCTCAGCCGAATTCGCGAACGTGAGCGCCGGGAAGGCCCCGCCACCAGTCGCGCAAAGCCGTGCCGAGAATCCCCATTCCATGTCTTCGACGATGCCCGATTTAACCAGGATTTGATTCCAGCCTTTGTGCACGAACACCGGAATCTCGAGTTTCGGCGCGCCATACTCATTGAGCGCTTTCACCTGTCCCGCCGGCGTGCCGTTCACCCACACGCTCAGCGCACCCGCGCAGCCGATGCGCAACACGCCCCACCCTTCGGTGGACGCTTCAGCGAACGTCACCGCGTAAGCCAGCACATGCGTGCGCGGCTCAAAAAGCGCGCCGAATTCCAGTCGTCCATCGACGGGCGATGCCTCCGGCTTGAACCACTCGACTCGGCGGTTGCGGCCCGGAATCGATTTCCCCAGATCAATAAACGTTTCCGGCTCAAAAGGCTGCGTAAAGCCGGATCCATCGCGGTTATCAAAAGGGCCGGCCACGGCCCAGCGCGTGATGTAATGAAGCGCTTTGTTCAGCGCTCCGGCTTCGGCGTAATGGCCTTGCGCCAGCAGCCAGCCGGCGTGATGCGCTTTGATCTGATCCCGAACGAGCGCTCTGAATTCCGTTCCCTGTTGGGCGCGAGCCGCCAGTTCCAGAAACGGACTGGGATTGTTGCAGAACGGCAGCAAGCGACCGAGCTCTTCGATATAAAATTCCGCCCACGGACTCTGCGCCGCGGCTTGAATCGCTTTGCACAGGAGCTCCACACTTTTCTGGTAATCGTTCTCGGCCAACGCGTGCTGCGACAGTGCGTACCACGCGCTGAATTCCGCGGGGTTCCGTGCGACAACCGAATTCAGCGCCTGAACTCCGTCCGCCGTTTTTCCCGCCGTCAGTTGCTCTAAGCCGCGATACGTTTCGGGCGCGGCATCTCGTGAACCGAGCGCATGAAAGACCGGGATTTTGGAGGAGTCGGCCGCCAGCACCGAAGAGGCGAAAGCACACAGGATAAAAACCGTGAGGTGGCGAACCGGCCGCGAAGGCATTTCGTATCTCCAGATTCTACGACTGAGTCTGCCATGCCCGCCGATTCGGGGCAAGCGAGAAGCGGCATCCTATATGAGACGAGGGAATCAGGGGGCTCCAGCCATCTATTTAATCGAATTAAATAAAAAGGGCGCCTGCTTTCAGGCGCCCTTTTTATCCACAAATCGGGGAGTGGAATTTAGACTTTTTCAGCAGCCACAACCGGAGCTTTGGTCTCGATCGCGGCCAGCCGCGCGGCCAACGCTGCCGCGGCGCGAACATCCACGAAATCCTTGAGGATCTTGCGGTCCGCCACGGTGGCGTTGCAGAACTTCACGCCGATTTCCGGTCGACCCTGTTCGAGCGAATCGGTGATGCGGACAACCTGGCATTCACCCGTCAGATCGGCCAGATTTGGCATATCCAAAAAGCGGCAGCGGATGATGAACTTGGAGAGCGGCAGACAGTTGCGCGGGAGGCGCAGGTCTGTCAAAAGCGCGCCGCCGACACCGATGTTGCGCGCGCTGGCTTCGCCTTTATCGAAGACCTGATTGTTTTCTTCGGTGATAATCTCAATGTTGCATTTTGTGTTTATCTCAGTGCGGCCATACTCGCGCTTAAACGGCCGGCGGATGGTCGTGAAATCGTAACCCATTTTTTCCGCAGTGCTGAAGACGAGGTCGCGCGTGGACTCGCTCGCGGAATATTTGGGATCACGGTTCAAAATCTTCGTGACCGTCGTTCGCGATAGACCTAGTGAATCGGCGATATCTTGTTGGCTGACTGCCATCCGCCACCCCCTTTTAGATTTGTGTTATTGCATATTTATAAAGAACTTGTGCATCTGTCAAGACGCATTGTGCATTTTCATTGAGAAATTTAGAAGATTGCAACTGTGCATTCTAGTGCACATAGAAGGAGAGCGGCCCGCGTCTAAGCGGGCCGGTCTGTGGAGGAAGGAGGTTATGTAACACCTTCCTCTTTGGGAAGCTGTAATGCTATGGAAAATTGGCCGCCGCATTGGCGCTCATAACCTGCACCTGCGGTTCCACATTGTCTGCGGCGACTTCCGGTTCTTTGGCTTTCTCTGCCTTTTCATTCGGAATCGTGTGCGTCGGTTCCGGAAGTTCCGCCCGAGCTGAAGAGGCCGGCGCCGAGGCTTGTTTAATCTTCAAAACTTGTCCCAGCCGCAGCCGTGACGGGTCCGGCAACTGATCGCGGTTCCACTCGTAGAGTTCTTTCCATTTCCTGCCATCGTTAAATATTTTCCGCGCAATGCGTTCCAGCGTATCGCCGCTCTGTACGGTATATTCACTGGGCACGATGGATGCCGTCTCGGCCGGCGCTGCGGGATCAATCTTTTTCGGAGCGTCCACTTTCGCCGGTTCGATGGCCGCAACTGAAGCCGGGATTTTCAGCGTCATGCCCACGCGCAATTTATTCGGATTGCTCAGAACTGTTTTGTTGGATTCAAGGATTGCCTTCAATCCGCCCTTTCCGGGCAGTTGCGAACTGGCGATCGAAGTCAGCGTATCGCCGCTCTTTACCGTGTACGTTTTTTCAGCACCCGTCTCGACCCGCAGTGCTGGCGTCGCAGGCGCCGGTGTAATTGGGGGCGTTGCAGCAACCGGTGTATCCGAAGGCTGGCCCGGAAGTGCCGTCGCTGGGAGCGGCGGAGCCGTAACCTCAGCGAGGGGTGCCACGGGCGCATGTGCTGGCGCCGCTGGCGGCGTGACGTCCGTCACCGGCGGAGCCCCCCCATCGGGCCCGTCCAATGCAATCTGAGCGCCCCTGTCTTCCACGAGCGGAGTCGCGGAGGCTTCGGACTGCTTCTTCTTGCGGCCGCCGTCATATACGAGTCCGATGACGACTACCATTAAGAGGAATAGCGTAAACAGACCCCATTTAAATTCGCGAAAAACTTTCGCCGCTCCACTGCCGACGGAAGTAGACCGTCCGATGTTGGCCGTCTGGCCCACACCACTGGCGGCTTGCGAATCCATACTGGAGGCGGCCGGCTGGCTATCGTTACTCACGGCGGATCCCTTTCGGTTCCATGAAGCGCTTCCCGATGACACGAAATTCACGCTTCCTTTAGAAGCTTTATCGTGAATGCAGCCCGTAATCTTGAGTCAATTTCGATGCTTTTACGCTGCATAGTAAAAGGAATACGGACCGTTTGACTGCAACCCTCCCGCAGACATTCCTGTCTGCGGGAGGGTTGCGTGGGCCGCATTAAATTCCACATGGCTGCAAAGGGTGGCGGAGACACTTCTGTCCCCGGGAGGACATTGCAGCCCGCGTATCGTCTCCGTGGCTTTGTGTTAAATCTGTCTATTTCAGATAATTGAGCAGCGCACTCTCCGCCGCAATAATTATCATCAGCACCACGCAGATCTGCATGATTATCGGAGTCATCTCCTTGATCCACTGCACCGGCGTGTAGTGCGCATCGACATCGCGCTGAATAAACGCGAACGCCACTACCGACTGCGCGGAGCCAATAGGCGTCCAGCATCCGCCTGCCGCGTAACCGGCGATCTGCGCCATCGCAAAAAAATGCATCAGGCTCACTTCGAGTCCATGCAATCCACGAGCAGCAAAATCGGCAACAACATTGTTATCGAGAATGGCCGACAAAAAGGTGCAGCCGATAAATTGTAATAGCGCCATCATTAGCGGCCCCAGCGACTGAATGCCGGCGCGCATCAGTTCCTGAAGCTGATCGAAAAACCCCGCTTTGGTCAGCAGGGAGATCGACATAAACAGCGGGAAAAGAAAATAATACTCGGCGAATTCCACCCTCGCTTCGTGAAATGCCAGCTGCCGCATCCTGGGAATTCCCATGATCCCGATCAGCGCCACAAAAAATCCCGTGAACGGCGCCACGAAGAGCGGCAACCGGTGATCGATCGCGTGGTATACCAGGAGCACGATAAACGTGGCCAGACCGGCGAGACCGATTTTCACCGCGCGCGTCTGCAACGGAGCCAGCCTCACCAGCAGCGCGTCCACTTCTTTTTCCGCCTCCAGCGCCGCCGCGTGATTTCCCTGCGCGTCCAATTGATAGTGCCGGTCGAGCGACTCCACGACCTCGCCATCGACGTACTTCGCCAGCAATTCCTTGCGAAGCGGCTCCGGCACATTCTCCTTCACCATCGCCAGCCCGAACGCTTCACCGTGCCGCAGCCGCTCTTCAACGTTATCTTTTTTGTCGCCCAGTTCGGCCTTGTGAGACTGCACCAATTCCATCGCGCTGATGACTTCGCCGTGGCGCGACGCCTGCAGAAAACGCACCGTCGCCGCGTTCGCATCGATCACGTCCAATTCATCCAGTTTGATGCGCGAACCTTTCAGCCGCTTGCTCAAGTTCCAGGCGATCACAAGGTAGCACGCAAACGCCGCCGGCGCGCAATACCGCAGGAAAAACGCATTGGTGAGATAACTGCTGCCGTCCGGCTTGGTGAGATTCGATTTCATGATCAGATTCGGCGGCTCGCCGTACGCCAGCCACATGCCGCACACCGTCGTCACCACCGTGCACACCATCACCGCGTAACGGATGGAACTCGATGGCGCGCTCGCTAAAATCAGGATTATCACCAGCGTGCGGATGGTCAGCCCGACCATCGATACGCCATCCAGAATGCCGGACGCAACCGCCACCACCGCCGTCACCGCGATCACCGTGGGCAGCACGTAGCCGTCATTTCCACGCAGCAGTTTGAACGTTATTGTTTCAAGCATTCGCGTCTGCGCGATCACCGAAACGAAATAGGTCAATCCCAGGATGAACATCATCGTGTCCGCATGGATCAGTTCGTCGAGACCTTTCCATGTCAACAACGAATCGCGCAGCAGCGGCCACCACTCCGAGATTCCCTGCGCCCCCACCTCCACGCGCGCGGAGGACGCTGGCGGCCACATGCCGGAATAGGTGGCGGCGATCACCAGCATCATGCCGTACGTGAGCGCGTTCTTATGGATTCGAAAGGAGAACGATCCGAACACAAAAAGTCCGATGATCGTGGCGAAAATTTCAACCGCCAGCAGCCACACCGGGAAAGTGACGAACTGCCCCAGGATCAGCATCGCCACCGCCACGATCGCTGAACCGGCCATGAACGTGCGCGACGAAAACGTCACCACGGGATTCGGAGTCACTGGCGGAGAATGTTCACTCATTTTCTTAAGGATCCTTCGCCAGAACAGCCGCCCCGCCGCAAGGGTGCGCGGCGATCTTTGTTAGAGGTGTTAGTGCTTGTTTTCTGCGGCCGGTTGACTCGCGCCATGCGGCGCATCTGTGTGTGCGTCGCCAGCGGGCTTTGCTTTTCCCATGAACGCGATCAGCAGCGCCAGAGGCCAGAACGTAAATAGAAAAACAAATCCGATGGGGCCCATTTTGCTTTCTAAAACTTGCTGCGCCTTAATGTCATCGTTGTCGTGAAATCCCACCGCCGCCTCGTGGTAGCTCATATGCACGCAAAAAGCCGTGATCGTCAGTCCGATCATGAAATAAATAACGGTCGCCCACGTCAGCCACGTTAGCATCAAAATCCTCCGCCCGTTAAGTTAGACGAATCGTCCGCCGCTTTCAACCGGCTCGCTGTTTAGGTTGTGACTTTTTAAATCAAACGGCTGAGCTTGAAAGGCTCAGCCGTTTGATTGTCGCCTACATCGGAATATCACTTGGCTTTCACTATAGTTCCCGTGCTAGTCACTGAATACTGTTCCACCTTTTCGTAAAATTTTCCGTTGAAGATAATGTTGATCACCAGCGATCGCTCCAGGCCGCTGGCTTTCTGTGAGACGGCGAATCCTTCATCCGCCAGTTTCGCTGCGAAATCGCCTTTCTTCAGAGTCACGGTGAGCGCGGCATCCTGCGCACTGACCTGGCCCTTCACGGTCTTGACCTGAAGCGTCATTATGTCATTTTTGCTTCCGGTCGACTTGCCCTTGGCGTCGAGCGTGAAGATCTCGATGACGCCGCCCACGTCCAGAATGACTTTCTGTCCGCTCCCGTTAAAGCCAGCGGGAACAGGCAGCGCGCCCGAGAGTGTGATGGAATCGCTTGCCGGTTTCTTCAGGTTCAACGTAACAGACTTTTTCGAGACGGTAAGACTGCTGATTTGTTCGAGCGGTTTGTTATTGAGCGGGGACGATGACGCGCTGTTGGGATCGGTATTCAGCGCGATTTCAAGTTCGTCAGTAAATCCATCGCTATCCGTATCGGTCGAAGTCGTCGAGCCTCCTCCGCCGGCTGCGACCGTGATGGACGTCGTTACCGCGCTGCTCTTTCCACCACTGTTGTCAGTAACCGTAAGGCTCACTATGTAAATACCCGCGGACGCGAACGCATGTGTGGGTTTCGCGCCGCTGGCCGTATCGGTGCTGCCATCGCCAAAGTTCCAGGTGAATGTTGCGATCGTCCCGTCACTATCGCTGGACGCCGAGCCATTGAACGCCAGTGACGTACCGGTCAGCACGGTGATTCCAGAACTGCCGCTGATGACCGCTATCGGAAGATCGTTGATGGAATTGATCGTCACCGTGATCGTCGCCGCAGTGGAATCGACACTGCCATCGTTCGCTTTAAAGGTGAACGTGTCCGCACCCGTTGCGTTTTTGTTTGGCGTGTAGGAGAAGGCGCCCGTTGCCGTGTTGCTAATCAAAGCTGTTCCCTTGGCGCCGTTCGCGATCAGGCTGAATGTCAGCGCATTGCCTTCAAGATCGGACGCGCTGAGTGTGCCTGTTCCACTCGTGTCTTCGTTCGTCATTAACGCTCCATCGGTTGCGGTTGGCGCGTCGTTCACCGGATTGATCGTCACAATAAGGGTGGCGGTATTGGAATTAAGATTTCCATCATTCGCTTTAAAGGTGAAGGTATCGGTGCCATTCGCGTTTGTGACCGGCGTATAGGTAAATGAAGTTCCCGTGATGACGGCTGTGCCTTTGGCGCCTTGAGCCACAACACTAAAGGTCAGCGCGGTATTCTCAGGATCGCTTGCGGCGAGCGTGCCCGTGCCCGCTTTATCTTCGTCGGTGGTCAACGCTCCATTTAAGGCGACCGGCGCATCATTCACCGGAGTGACAGTGACCGTCACCGTGGCGGCGCGATTGATAAAGAGCAGTTCGTTGGTATCCACCGCATTGCTTGCCGGATTGATCTTCGCGGCGATTTCAGTGTTGTTAGCGGCACTCTTGGAAGTAACGCCAAAATCGTCATCGTTCGAAATGACAATCGTCGCGCCGCCGTTGATCACGGCCAGACCTTCTGGTTTGTCGTGCTGATACTGGCTGCGGTACGTGTGCAGATCGATTTCGAGCGTCTTGCTGACCGTGCTGATGCCGTTCGGCGACTGTGCGTGGGTGAAATTCTTCAAGAGCACGGCCGCTTCGGCTTTGGATTTATTATTGCACACTTCTTCGATCGTCTTTGAACTTCCGTTCAGCAAACCCACGGCGCTGTCGGCCGGATCGTTCACGTTTGTCGCATTGGCGAGGCTGATGCGGAACAGTTTTTTGGATTGGCTGGAAACCGTGGGGAACGCTCCGTCGCGTTCGAGCACCAGGAACTCGGTATTGCTGATCGCTGCAATTTCGCTCACCGCGCCGCCGTGGGTGGCCACGTCCTCCAGCAGGTAAAGATATTCGGCGACCGCACCGCTGGCGATCGTGAACGTGACGATGCGCAATACGGGTGTGGAGTTGCCGACGGCGGCGCTGCTTGGATTATAAAGCGCCGACTGCATCATGCCCACAAGTTTGGTCCCGTCGGGCGTCACGCACAGACCTTCCATCCCACGATTGGCGCGGCGCTTTTTCAAGACCAGTGGGAGCTTGCGCGTGGCTGGATTGGGCGAGAGCCGTTCGATAATTTTTCCAGCGGCGTCCAGATGCACTATGAACGGACCGTACTCGTCGGAAAACCAAAAGGTGCCATCGGCCATGGCGACGAGGCCTTCGGGATCAAAGCCATCGACGCTGGCATTGGGATTCACCAGAGTAATCGTGCCGGGGGGTGTCGCTTCCAGCTGAAACGCTGTTTCCCCGGTCGCATTTCCGGGATTTGGCAGGCCGTTCAGCGGCCCGCCCACTTCATTCTTCAAAGGGATGGATTGAACGATGGTCGACGTTCCGTCCGTATTCACGCGAACCCGCACGATGCGCGGCGTGAATGCGGCATTTGGGAAAATCTTGTCGATGCCGACTATGACTCCGTCCACGTTCGGGCCGCGATCCGTCATCAAGTAGAATTCGTTCGGAGTGCCAGGCACCGGCGCCAGAGCGGAACCCAGGCCGCCGTCAAATACCGTGATGTCGCTCGTCCCGTTATTATGGACCATCATCTGTGTGCGCGGAACGGTCACTGTCTGGATGCCGGGGCTTCCGTCACTGATCGTATAAGTGAACGTATCGGTGCCGGTGAAATTTGAGTCAGGCGTGTATGTTACGGTATTGTTCTGCAGCAGCACCGTCCCGTTTGCCGGCTGTTTTACGCTGGTAATCGTGAGACCGTTGCTCTCAAGATCGGTGTCGTTCGCCAGAATATTGAGCGTGTTATTTTCACTGTCTTCAACGACTGAGAATGCGTCATTGACGGGAACCGGAGCGTCGTTGACTTCATTCACGAAAATATTCACAGTGCCGGCGACCGATAGAACGGTGCCGTCGTGGACTTTAAAGGTGAATGAATCGGGACCGTTGTAATTTGCATTTGGTTTATAGGTAAAAGCCCCCGTTTTCATATTGGTGAGTGTCACATTTCCATTGCTGGTTGTTGTAGCCATCGAGAACGTCAGTACATCGCCATCGCTGTCGGTTCCGGCAAGCAGGCCGTTGAACAGGAGATCTTCAGTCGCCGTGATACTCTGATTGCTTGCCACGGGCGCCGCATTCTGAAGCGTGAACCGGCTGATGCTCGGATCGTGGTCGCTGATCTGGTCCCAGAATTCCGAGTTCGCGTGCACGATGTCGAACTCAGCTGACGCTCTGTTTCGCAATCGGGCCGTCACGTATAGGTGGTCGAGTTCCTGCGAGTTTCCTTCGAACACGTAGGAGTACCGTTCGTTAAGCGGAAGAATCGTGTTCGTGTTGAACAGAACCTGCGGATTGCCTTCGAGTGTTTTCAAGGACTGGTAGAAGTCGAATTCGTTCAAATCACCTGCGACCATGACGGCCGCGTTCGGCGAGACGGCAAGAATACTGTCAACGAACGCCTTGACTTGCGTGGCCTGATCATTCCGCTGCGTTTCGCCGCCGTTAATATAGGGATGCGTATCTCCGAAGAGCGGGGTGCCGCCGCCCTTGGACGTGAAATGATTATTGATGATGAAGACGCGCACGCCGTTGAAAAGGAACTCACCGACGAGCGGCTTGCGGCTGGAGTTCCACGCTGTATTCGCCGGATTGATACGCGCGGGATTTTTGTTCAGACCGGGGACGCCCGCAGTATTGGTGACGGAAGCCGCTTCTGTTGAGCTGCCTTTTCCGCCGCAGTCAACGAGCGTTACGCGAGCGGCGTTATAGAGGTACGCCACGCGAATGTTGCCGCCGGGTTCGCCTCCATCCATGCCGTCGACCGGAACGATGTCCGTGTAGGTGTAGGCGGGGCCGCCAGCGGCTGAGATTGCATTGATCAGCAGCGTTGCGGTTTGATCGGCGGCCACAACGCCATTATTCGTGGCACCGTTGTTGTCTTGAATTTCTTGCAACGCGATGACGTCGGGCGAATCGAGACGATTGACGATCATCTCGGCAACTTGGGTGAAGCGAACACCCGCGTCGGCGGCGTCTAGATTTTCGACATTCATTCCCGCAACGCGCAGTTTATTGCTTTCCTGCCCGGTCAAGCCGGTAGTCTCTTTCGCCAATCCGTTGCTGATAATGTCCTGATAAAGCGACGACGTCGCGCGCAATTCGAATTTGCCGAAATTGTAATCCAGCACACCCTCGGCACAGGAGAGCTTGGCTCCGGTATTCAATGCCGGAGGACACGCGTCGAGCTGCAACAGTTCGGGATTGAGGTCGTCGTTGCGGCGGTCAGCGCCCGGAGTGACAATCAATCCTCCGCGAGACGTTTTGCCGGTTGCATTGGCGCCGTTGTCGCCAGCCACATACGTTTCATAGAAATTATTTGTCGGAGCCGTAACCCGCGCGTTGTTGATGCGAATGCGCATCCCTTCCAGGGTTTCCCAGAAATCAATGCCGTCTTCGGCGGGGTCATAGTTCACCGTGCCAACGCCGCCGGGCGTGGATGAGAGGCTGTCGTTGTCGATCACTTTATTCGGCGGAATGCGTCCGCCGGTTCCCACGACCAGTGCGGCAGGCAGCGTATTGCCGCTGCTGATTTTCAATACGTTTGCCGCCGTCGTGGAAATCTCAGTGAGAGAAAGACCATGCCCATTCACTCCGCCGGGTTGGAATTCCAGCACCGTTCCAGATATCAGCACCGAATCACCCGCGGCCACTCCCGGATTCCCGCTGCTCGAAATGAATACGTAGAGCGCATCGGACGTCGACGTGTCCGCATCGCCCGCCATGTCCTGCATCCAGAAACTTCGGTCGAAATTGGGATCGGCGTGAATCTCGTTAATCACCAAGGTGCCGGAGCTGCTTCCGCCAGCGGGGAAGGCCGACCCGTCCGCTCTGAGGCCGGGGGACGACCAGCGGAATCCCGCGGCGCCGTGCTTGGCGAATTCGCCTGTGATATCTGGCAGGCGCGTCAGGGATTGATCGGAGTTGGCTTGGTTGCTCAGGTAGGTATACGTGGCGATAAGAACGCCGCTGATGTCTCGCACGGTCACCGTGTCACCGCTGGAGCTCAATGTCAAAGGGCTTGCGCCCGCCGTCGCCACGATTCCAGGAATGCCCGTTGGCGTACCGCCGCTGAACACCACCACGCTGGCGCCGGCTGCAACGCTGGTCGATGCGGCGAAAGTGTGGCGCAGGGTTTCCGACGAGCCGCTGTAAAGTTTCCATCCGCTAATGTCGAGCGCGCCGCTGCCGGCGTTCACGAGTTCAACAAACTGATCCTGAGTGGCGGACGTTGTGCCGTCGCCGTTGGCATCGCCACTCGGACGCGCCGCCGTCACAATGCCGGGAATACCGCTGACACTGGCACCCACCACGGGCGACGTGTGGCCCGTGCCCTGAATCTCATAAATTCGCGACACGTTGATCTGATAAATCGCGATGGTGAAACTGAGTTCATTCGCTACCACCAGCAGCGGTTTACCAGTGGGACTGTCCGCGGCTTTAATAAAACGAATGCCTTCCGGTCCACGATCCCCTGTTCCGTTCGAGAAATTCCGGGTGTTGATATATTGAATGAAACGCGGAGCCGCCGGGTTGGTTACGTCGTACGCCATGACGCCGCTGATACGTTCAAGCACGATAAAAGCAATCTTGCGGCCATTGATATCCGCTACGACGACTCCCTCCGGTTCAGGCCCCTTGTTGTCGCTGCGATCGTCCAGGTTCGCATTGTCGTGGCTTGCATTGAAATTCGACGGATAGGCGGCTG
>Ga0163144_10010111_pt1 | contig 20166 bp, 11 predicted proteins | sample OliLak19BULKMAT1_FD_123175 | JGI IMG/M metagenome (GOLD analysis project Ga0163144, IMG submission 123175) | Freshwater microbial mat bacterial communities from Lake Vanda, McMurdo Dry Valleys, Antarctica - Oligotrophic Lake LV.19.BULKMAT1 | ecosystem: Environmental > Aquatic > Freshwater >... | reverse complement strand
CGATGCCCGCCACAATTGCCAACGGTGCAGCGAAAACCACCAATGCGCCTGCGCCCACCACCGCGCCCGTTAGAGGCAGGTCAAACAATTGCGTGCCATCTGACTTACGCAGTATCAAGCGGCGCACGTTGCCCTGTTGGATAAGTTCCTTTACACGGTCTAGGACTTCTTGCCCTTTTAGGCTAACTTCTTCCCTAATTTCTTTCTTTTTTTTCTTGTCATCGCTCATGGCGGTTAACCTCTAGTCTCATTGATTCCATAAAATTGGGAGGGCGTAGTGTGCTTTTTTTGTACCACATCGCTCTATGAATTATTACGCAAGCACACGCCAAAGGTTGCAAGTTTTGGCGTGTGCAACGTTATTCATTAGGGAACGGGGTCAATAAAATAACTGCTAAGGTTACTTTCGGCTGTCCAGCCCGTTAGACCACTAGAAGTAAGGGCGTTCCACCAAGCATACTGCCCGTCACAATAAGGACCGCCAAGTACAAAAAATTCACCCCCCCCTGCAATTTCGCCCACCCTTGTGGCGCTGGTACCGGGGGCAATGCGTACATTATTGGGTGTGCCGGGTGTAACGCGCCCTCTACCGCCTGTAGTTAGGCGCGGGGGCAGGCTTCCGCTGCAAGTAACCGGTACGGTTGCAAAGGAAGGGCTAAAGGTAGGCGAGATTAAAGGAGACACCCAAACCAGCTTTTTAATTGATTCTTCGGGTGACACAGCATAAGGTAAATTGGTTGAGCCATCTCGTTGAATCGTGACAATCACCGTGTCGAAAACGTATGTATCAGCAAGTTCTGCGGGGTTGGTAATGAGTGCAATTTCAATCGCGCTACCACTGGGGGTAAAGTCCACGTTGTAAACCAAAGCCGTACTGGTTGTATAGACAATTCGCGCCCCTGTGCCATCATCCCACAGCACCACATTATTTGTGGGCAAATAAGGAATATAGGATTCTGCGGTAGGTAAGCCTGCCATCCATGTGGAATAGACCACTTCACTAGTGACGGGGTGGCGAGAGAACATAGGATTGTTATAGGGTTCTAAATAGGGTGAAATGCTACCATCAATGAGCGACCACGTAAAAGAGACCCCCCGTGAAAAGCCCCCTTCTATATAGATAGGGAACGCGGTGAATACTACAAAATCATTGTTATAGAAGCGCGCAACAGGCAAATGGGGGAAAAAAGGGTCGATGCCTGCCAGAGAAATGCTAGTCACATTCGCCGTTTGAAGTAACGTCGTTACGTTAATGCGCCTAAAGCCCCATCCTTGATTGGGATTCTCGATACCATAGTCAAACTTGGCATAGCCCACCACAATCTGCGAACCATCTGGGCTAAACGCCCCAGCTCCTACGTCGCAATAAGTGACATCATCTAAAACGTAAGTGCCAGTATACGCACCTGTGTTAATGTTCATAATATACACGTTACGCGAAGCGACTTCGCTATAGGGGTTGACGCAAAACGCGGCAAACTGTCCATCGGGGCTAATAGCAACACTGCTTACAAAACCCGTATCGGGAGGCAGAAGCGGAATCAGTGATTGGCTAGGCAATCCGTAGTTCTTAATCAGGTTATTGCCATAGTGATGATAGAACAACGGCGGTTCGGGCTGTGCATTCACAGAAAACACCCCGAAGAACAAAAGCGCGAGCATGATAAGAATCGTCATCATTAGATTAACCCTTCTAATTGCTGTAAAGTCTTGCTGTAACTCACCATTTAGTTGACTTGGCACGTTGCCACTTCATCAATAATACCAAACAAACGGCGTTCTTCGTCGCTAAAATCTCTAAACACAGCTTGGCATGCTCGCACGAGGGCGCGTTGATAGTCCACATCCCAGCGCGACAAGCTATTTTCACTAGAAAGCACTACCCATTCGGGCGCACCAAACAACGGCTCTAGGGCATACACGGTGCCGTCTAAAAGCTGGATACGGCGCGTAAGCATGCCGTCACTAAGTCGCCAGACAAACATCCGCGTTCCAAAGCGGTGTGTGAGCAAGGTTTTGCTATCGGGCGTAAAGCGTAGCTCGGTAACAACTTCACTGTGTGGCAGTGACCATAACACTTGTGACAGATCACCACTGTAGACCGTAACGACGTTTTCATCATCTGCCACTGCCACCATGCGCCCATCTGGGGACACATTTAGCCCATAGTAAAATGCGCCATTGGTCATAGTTTGGGTGGCAATAACGATGCCCGTTTGCGCCTCTATCCGTGTAAGTTCGCCGCCTGTAATGGCGTACACATACGCCCCATCTGGTGAGAATGTAAGGCGTTCTGCTTCTGTGCTAAACGGATATTCTGCAATCACCGTACCATCATCTGTGTTTAAGTAACGAAGTGCGGTTGGGCTTCCATAATAGGCAGTGTTGCCATTTGCTGTAAAGCCATTGATAGCGCTAAAGCGTCTATCGCGTCCCCCCAATAGGCGCACCCGCCGACTACTGAGCTTAACCAACCAAACGTCGGTATCGGTGCTAACTAGGGCATGTTCGCCATCTTGTGCCACCGTTAGCGCGTAACGTTGCCCTTGGATCATTGGCAAGTTAATCACGCTTAGGCGTGGGTTTTCGGGGTCATCTATCCATAGTGTTGATTCTCCCCCCAGTACAATTACATCATCGCCCGTAACACTCAAGGCAATCAGTTCGCCTTCCACTTCGTACTCTATGAATAGGTTTTCGTTGGCATTAATGTCATGAATCCGCGCCTCAAACGCTTCATAGGCAATAATGCGCTCAAAGTCTGTGCTAAAGCGTGCTTTTGCCATGCCAAACGTATGCCCCTCTACATACGCCGCAATAAGCTGTGTTTCTGTATCCCAAAGGCGAATGGTGCTATCGGTTGAGGAGGTGAGTAGGAGTGTGCCATCTGCGTTATAGTTCACGCTAATGACGTTGATATGATCAATATAGCGTTGGGCAAGCGTGTTACGAAATATGTCATAAACCAGCACCCCCGAAGGCGTGCCAACGGCAACAAGGTTTCCAAAGGGGTGGAACACCACACTTAACGCGCCATCAGGGGCTTGGAAACCACTCAATTGGCGCATAGTGTTCACAATCCAAATGCGTGCCGTTTCGTCACTAGACGCACTAACCACATATTGGCTATTGGGGGTAAAGGCAAGGTCGTTAATACGGGCTTCATGGCGAGCGTTTTCTGCAATTCGCGCCCCCGTCATGTCGTGAGTTGCCACCAAACCACTCTCAAAACCAATGGCAAAGCGGTCATTACTAGGGCTAGTCGCTAGTGCGCTTGGTCTTTCGGGTAGGTCGCGTTGCCATTCTTGCGCTTGTGTCGTCAAATTCCAGCCATGAAGTGTGGTATCCGTTGCCGTTATCAAAAAGTTTCCGTCAGGGCTAATGGCAATAAGGCGCACATCAGAGGGATGACCAAAGCGCACAGTTTCTTGGTTAGTGGCAACATTTAGCCCATACACTGATTGGCTAGTATCTGCAATAAACAGGGTTTGATTATCGGGGCTAAGCACCACAGCATAAAAAATATTCCCATCACTGGGTTCTGTGCGATAGATGGTGTAAATTTGCTCTAGGGCGCGGCTAAAGATGCTGTCGGCTTCGGTGGTGTATGCGGTTTTTAGAGCGCGAACAGACAGCAACACCGCCAGTTCAGAACGGAAGTTTTCATGTTCGGTGCGTGCTAATGACGCTAAAAGCAAGGACTCATTGACATTTTGGCTGTCCTGAATCACTTGTGCCACCGCCGTAAGCGTGGCAGGAATGGGCGTTAGGGTTTCATACGCCGAGCTAATTTGGGTAGCTGCCCGATAGCTTTGGGTTTGGGCTGCCCCAAGCTGGCGTTCCGATAAATCAATTTGGCGTCGGGCAGCATCTAGTGTTGGCTGAACGGGCGTAAGGGTTTCACCAATCAACCGCACTTGTTCGCCTGCCTGCAATACCAGTAAATTGGCTGCGGTCACTTCGGCTTCTGAGGTGGATACCACTTCGCGGGCTTCGATAATGTCTAGGGCAGCGCGAAGCACTTGGGCATTGGCAGCGTCTAGGGTGGGCTGTACGGGTGTTAGGGTTTGCCCTGCAATAAAAATGTCATCGCGGGCTTTGGCAATTTGGGCATTAGCAGCATCTAGCGTGGGCTGTACGGGTGTAAGCGTCTCACCTACCACGCGCAGGTTCTCTTGGGCAAAGGCGTATTGTGTTTCGGCTTCGTCACGCTGTTGGCTTGCCCGCATACTACTGCTAAAGGCGACTAAGGTTGCAATAATTGCCAGCACCCCCACGATTCCAGAAGCAAACGCCGCCCTTTGAAATTGGCGCGTGCGTTGTGTGAGCTGGTTTAGGCGCGCCACGCGCTCATTTTCAGAACGCCGACTTGCTGTAACATAGGCAATATGAAGCTCATCGGTTGGGGGTTGTTTCTCTGCGCCTTCTGTCAGCCATTGCTCTGCCGAAACTAGCTCATCCCCAATCAGCAAAAACGAGGGGTTTTGGGCTTGCCTATCCCAGGTAATAGCACGCACAAAATAGCGCGTGTGTTCCTTACGATGGGCTATATCTTCGGCAAGTGTTTTAACGAGTGTATTATAATCGGTGTCAAAGTTTTCGTCATTGTCTACCATTATCCAGTTAAGGTGGCGAATGGCTTGCCAATTTTCTCGCGCCATGCTTTCCCACGAGGTATTTCTCCAAACGCCCTCAAGCTCGGTTTCTTTTTCAGAAATAATGGGCTGGCGAATGAGGGGAATAATGCGCTTACTTACGCGCAGGGCATGTGCGATTTCATAGTTACAAATTTCTGATTTTAGCGAGTGTTCGCTAACAACCACAATAAACGCATCCGATGAGTCGATGCCAGCATAAATTTCGTTTAGCCAGTCACTTGCCTTAGGAATATCTTCCCAGTCAATCCAAACATCATTGCCTTGAGCTTGTAGAGTATTGTTTAGGCGTTTCGCAAATTCACCATCACGCCTAGAATATGAAATAAAGATATCTGGCATAATATTTACGTTTCACTCATCATCTGTTCGTCTATATAAATATACACCCAGTTGGGCATTTGCGCCCGACTTGCGTTATACTATCGTTCAAAATAATTCGCGAAATGGTAGAGTTGTTATGTTTCGTCCAAAAAGAAGAATTTCGCTCTTTAGCCTGATTGTTATCGGTGTGCTTAGTGGGCTTGCGGTATCACTTTACTTTAGTGTTACTGCGCCCCCCCCAGAAACGCCCACATCCCTTCCCACAGAAGTGAGCTTTGTTAGCACGCCGACCCCCATCATGCCCACACCCATACCTGCTACGGCAACGCCCCTTCCACGCCGTGATATTCCCGAAGGCACACAACTTCTTATTCCATCCGCTGGCGTGCTGGCAGATATTGTGCAGGTTTATGTGGCAGACGGTAGCTGGGATGTAAGCCGACTGGGCGAGAACGTAGGGCATCTGCAAGGCACAGCATGGGTTACAGACCAGAGCGGGCTAGGCAATGTGGTACTATCGGGGCATGTTGAAATGTCGGATGGCGGGGGTGGAGTGTTCTCACGGTTAAACAATGTAAAAGTGGGCGACTTTGTGCAAATTCAAACACCCAATGGCGCGTTTCTTTACAACGTAGTATCTATCACCACCACCAGCCCCGATGACCTTACGCCCGTTTATCCGTCCATCAAGCCCATTTTAACGCTCATCACCTGTGGAGAGTATGACTTTCTGCGCGACTCTTACTTAGAACGCCTGATTGTGGTGGCAGAACTGGTGCAATGAGAGAAGTCCTAAAAACTTCTCTCATCAAACCATGTTTAACTATTTTTGGGGTTTTTATTCTTTTCGCGTTCTGTGGTTAGCCAGGCTATTGCGCTATCGCGCTCGGCTTCCTTAAACGTGAGATAGGTGAAGCGTGGGTGACTGGGCATTAGCCGATTAAGAAAAATGCCAATGATATTGTTGATGACAGAATCACGATACAAAATCGCCAAGTATAAAAAGCGTTCGGGGTGCATAGCGTGTAACACTTCATTCGATTTGCTACTGGTATAAGGCGTAAACCCCTGATTCGGATTCGTAAGATCCAGTAGCATGTAAGTAAAGGCAGGGTCGGGCGCACTGTTAATGCTTTCTACCATCAGTTCTGCCCACACATCTATCGAAGGGCGGCGCATATCCCCACCCCCCACCACAATCACCATTTGTTGGTCGTCTAGATAGTAGCGTTGCATGCCGTATTCAAACGTTTCAACCGTTGGTTTTGACATAATCTCGAAAACCTCGTCCACTAGATTCACTCACTGTATTATAAAGCAATAAACGACAATAGAGAAATTAACAACCAAACCACAAAGTCTCATAACGTTTAGCGTGTGGGCGTGTTTTAGTATTTTAGTGTTACAAAGGGTTATCTTTTATTGCCTAAGAAAGGCACTTGCTGATGAAATGGTTTTTTCGCGCTATTTTAGAAATTATTCGTGTTCCTATGCTAGCCATTTGGCGTTTACAAGGCTGGGAAATGGAACACCTATTGCCCGACCTTCCCCAATATGTCATTGTCGCTGTACCTCATACTACTAATTGGGATTATTGGCATATGCTTTGTATGTCAATTACTTGCCGTCGTCGCCCCAACGTCACCATGAAAAAAGAGTGGTTTCGCTTCCCTATCTTGAGCTTTATTGTGAGGGCGTTGGGCGCAATCCCCATTGACCGTAGCAAAAACACGAACATGATTGACCAAATGGCAGAGCTTTTTAAGCAACGTCCGCGCGTGGTGCTGGTGTTTACCGTAGAGGGGTCTCGACGTTATACCGAGTATTGGCGCACAGGCTTTTACTACACTGCGTTTAAGGCAGGCGTACCCATTGTATGTGGCTATGTGGATTACAAGCGCAAACGTTGCGGTGCAAGCCTTATCGTATACCCCACCGGCGACCTTGAAGCAGACTTTGAAATTATGAAGGCGTATCTAGAAAAAGTAGGGCGCAATGGGCTGTACCCACAAAACGTTAGCGCACTCGCCATCAAACCCGTAGACAAAGCGTAGGTTCATCTGGGTGAATGCACGTGCTATAATGCCAGCGTTTTGCACAATGTGCCTAAGGGGTAAAGAATGCGGATTCCTAGCTGGTTAGTGGCTATTTTATCGTTTACAGGGCTTATTATTATGACGGGCATTTGCTCTGTCGTAAGCTATGGTGCGGTGCGTGATGTGGTAACCGACTTATGGGACAGTGGCGTTCAAGTGGATTCGCCCGCCCAAGTGGTGCAAGCCATCACAGACCCGCAAGCCCTGCGCGTAGAGAACACGCCAACACCCATTGTCAGTGCGGCGATGTTTACGCCCACCATTACGCCCATTGTCATTAACCCAAACGCGACTGCCACGCCAACACTAGACTCTAATCAGACAGTTGCATTGGCAACCCCTATTCCTAGCGAAGTTGCGGGCGTTGTTACCCGAGCTCCCGTTAGTACCACCGACCCAGGCGCAAGCTACCAATGGAATGACCCCCGCCAAATTCGCATCCTGTTACTAGGGATTGATGAGCGTAAGGGCTTTACCGCAGAACGCGCTTATCGTACCGACACGATGATTTTGCTGAATATTGACCCTGTGCGTAAAACCGCGGGCTTAATTAGTTTTCCCCGCGATTTGTGGGTAAGCATCCCTAATTTCTCACAGGGGCGCATTAACACCGCTAATTACATGGGCGATAATGCCGCCTATCCCAACGGGGGAGGCTCACGCCTTGCGATGGAAACCATTACCGCCAACTTTGGCATTAGCGTGGATAAATATATCCGTGTGAACTTTACGCTGTTTGAAAGCGTGGTGGACATTCTTGCGCCTGCGGGCGTGTCTATTTGCCTAGACCAAGCCATCTATGACCCCAAATACCCCGATGAGGGTTTTGGAACGGTAGAATTAAACTTTAGTGCAGGTTGCCAACGCCTAAAAGCCCAACAGTTGCTTCAGTTTGCACGCACACGCGCTACACAAGGGGGCGACTTTGACCGCGCCAAACGCCAACAACAAGCCCTTGATGCTATCCGTGGAGAAGTGCTAAGTGCAGGCGGTGTTACCAATACGCTCACCCAAATTCCTGCCCTGTGGCAAGAACTTTCGGACAACTATAAAACCAATTTGACGTTGGATGAGATTATCAGTTTGGGCTTCTTGATGGCGATATTCCGCGCGAGAACATCACCTTTGCGGTGATTGATAACAACTATGTCGATTTGGGCAAAGCCCCTGATGGCGCGGACGTGCTATTCCCACAAACGGGGCGCATCTCTGACCTGATTCAGCGGGTGCTATACCCCCAAACACAAGTGACCGAAGCCGACCTTTTTAACCGCGCACGCCAAGAAAACGCCACGATTCAGGTCTTTAACGGCACAGAAATCGTTGGGTTAGCAGGTCGTATGCAAGAATGGCTTATCGGCAAGGGCGTAACGATTGCCAGTGTTGGCAATGCAACCAACCACGGCGGCGCACCCACCGTGATTAAAGACTACGGCAACAATCGCTTTACGGCACAATGGCTTGCCCGCATGATGGGCTTGCCCGCCGATAGAATTCAGCCCGGCACAGATGGCTTGGCTTCTAGTGGCGTGATTGTGGTCGTGGGGTCGGACGGTGAAAGCATCATTGCACGCTAACCCCACCCCTTAGTTAGCGCAATGTCACACGCCAATTCGATATGCCAATCACTACACCCCCTTCTTTCACATAAATTACAGGAAGAAGGGGCGCGTCGGGCGCAACAAACGGAATAGGCGTTGCCATAGCTTCATCATTATAAAGCAGGGTAATGTCGCCCGTAGATAAATCGCGGTCTAGGCGCAAGCGGGCAATCACAGCGTTTACAGAGCGTTGGCTAAGAAATGTGCGCTCATTATTCACAATGCGATACAGGTTAATGACGTTGTTCCCCACCACTTGCACTTCTATTCCTATGTTGTCACCGCCCCCTGTGCTTTCTAGCAATAAACCAAAGAACACATCAGCCTCGCCTACCACAGAGGGGTTAAAGGTGCGAAGCGTGATTTCGGAGGATGTGCCGCGCATCCGCGAGGCGGGCGCGTTACCAAACGCCATATTCAGCAGGGTTACGGGGGGCATAATGCGCAACGTGCCATCTGGGCTATCGGTGCTGGCTGTGCCAATCCCTAGCCGATAGCCTGTTTCTAAGGGCGTAAAGACCTCTGGATTAAAGGGCAAGTCTAGCGTTTGCCTAAATAGCTCTAGTAGGTCTTGTGAACCTTGCAAGCCTTCGGGCGGAAGAGGCGTTGCGGTGGGGGGTGGCAACGTGGGCGTTTCTGTAGGCGTTAGCGTAATCGTAGCGGTTGCCGTCGGGGTGGGCGTGCGCGTTATTGTGGGCGTGGCGGGCAATGGCGTAGACGATGCCGTTGGCGTTAGGGTGGGCGTAACGGGCGTGGGCGTTGCAAATTCGACTTCTGTTAAAACGGGTTGTGCGGTGCTTTCTTCAGAGGCACTCGTCAACGCGCTTAGGCTTGTTTCGGTTGTTTCTCCGACCATGCTCACAACGTTCTCGTTGGGGGTTGCGCTAATGGTAACGGCAATTTCGGGCGTGTTGACCGTATTAGACAGCACAGCAATCACCATCACGCCCACAATCAGCACACCCACCAGCCCAAACAAGGCAAAACGGGGCAAGCGCATGGGGGCAGGCGCAGGCGCATCAGTTTGGTAGCGTCCGCGATAATCTTCTACGGGCAAGGGTGCATCAGGCGTAAGGCGGGGTGTAAAGTCCATTGTGGGCGGTGCAGGAAACTCTGGCGAGCGTTCTAACACATCATACCAATGGCGATACAAGCCATAAGACGGGTGACGGTCGATAAACATGGCTTTGAACAGTTCGTTCATGCGCTCTAGGCGTTTGGTACGGCGTTCCTCTGAGGTATACACGCTTAAAAACGCATCATAAGTATCACGCCATTGGCGCAATGTGCCAGCGTATTCTTCGCCCAAGAGCTTTAGCGTGACGCGCACAAGGTCATGATGCGCTTCGTATACGCGGTGGTCGGGTTCATCGGGGCGTTGCTCTATAAGTTGGCGCATCTCACGGGATTGCACGTGCAACTCCGCCGCCCCACTCATTAAGTCTAGCACCCACGCGCGATACCCCGAAGCCGAAATATCAGAATCGCGCTCCATATCTGTAATGTTCTTGAGGGCTTGCTCTAGCTTTAAGCCTGCGCTTCTAAAGTCACCATCTTGCCAATCTCGCAGTGCCGTTTCCATATCACGTAGGGCTTGCACGCCACTAGCCAATAGTTTGGATTGTGTGTTGTTCTCTAATTGACGGCGCGTCGCTTCTAATTCAGAGAGGGCGTGCTTGCCGTTGATACGCGCTAACAGGGCTTGCGCTTCGTTAAGGGCTTTTTTGCGGGTAATATAATCATCCAACGTCACGCACACGGGATGCCGTGATGCGCCATCGCCTAGCGCACGTATCGCTGCCTCACGCCAAAATTCAGCATCAGAAAGCCGTCCCTCTTGTGCATCTAACGCACCCAAAAACACATAACGCATGAAGAGCAATCGCAAACCGCTTGCGCTTCGGCGAGTAAACGTTTCTACTAAGCCACGCCCCATTGCCCTAAGGTACGTTTCTATGCTGGGCATTTGCGCCGTAAAGTCATCTAATAGGGTGCGTTCTTCGGGCTTTAGCAAGCCTTCTACAGCATCTAATAGCTCTTGGGTACGTTTGGGGCTAAAGATGCCATTTCGCTCTACCCATTCACGGGCAAATTGCCCCAAAAGGCGCAGGCGTTCACTGGCGTTTTGCTCGTTGTTGTTGCGTGCGCTTTCATAGGCTTGCTGCCCTAATTTTTCGGCTTCGCTGGTGCGCCCCCTATCAAAGGCTTCCCACCCATCTGCAAGGGCGCGTCCGATAGGGTTGGGGACGGCGTAACGCTCGATATACGTGCCATTCTCGACAATATTGCGTAGGTTCTTAAACCATCCGCTAAGCGTGGGGCTAAGGGTACTCACGGCTTCGCTGGCACTCAGTAGGCTGGCAACCGCTTCATCTTTATTTGCCAGTACCACGGCATTTCGGTACACATTCCAAGCCTTATGTGCTGTGTCTAACCCCTTCACCATTTGTGCTAAAAGTTCATCAAATAGGCGTTTAACAAAGGGCTTTAGCTCGGTTTGGGTCGCTTTTAGCCATTTGCTTAGGTCGCTTCCGTCTGCGGAGGGTACATAGGTTTGGCAGGCTTGTAGGCGTTCATATAGGCGCGTTAGTAAATAGTCTACGTCATCCCAAACTGTGTTGGTGGGGTCAATCGCGCGTGAGGCAGCAAGGGCGTTCATGGTGGCGGGCGTGCTAGATGTGGCTTGCTTGCCAATGACGTGCATACTGTCGGTAAGTACCATTGCGGCGTTCAATGCCCTATCCAGCGCATTGAGGGGCAATTGTTTGTTGGTTAGGTCTTGCTGATAGGCAAAGGTTTGAAGTAGGGGCGCAACCAATGTTAGCTGTTCTACCACAGAGCGATAGCCATCGCGGAGGTCGGGCAAGTCGATATTGCCCGCGCCCATTAATTCTAACGTCTTTTCGATGCTAGAGAACACCGCCCGCGCTTCGGTTACGTCATAACCCCCTTCTGCCAATGCCGTGAGTGCCATTGTAAGGCGTAGCAAATTAGGACGAAGCAATAGCACATCGGGCGCATGGGATGAAATGCGCTCGGCAAGTTGCCACTGAAGCACGTTTTCGGCTTCGTTGGGGCTGGCTTGCTTCATCAATACACTAGCCGCTTCGGCGGGCTTGCCCTGATACATGAGGGACATGGCATCTTTAACAATGGGGTTGGGCGACAGATTGCTTTCACTAAGTAGCACAGATGCATCATACAAAAAGTGAATGAGACCGCTGGTTTGAGAGCCACCTTGGTCGCGTAACGTTTCTAACAATTGTGAAGCCCGTGACCACGCGCCCGCTTCCATATAAAGGCGCGTCATGTCAAGGTCGGCAGAAACGTTCAAATCGCGTAGGCGGTCTAGGATGTTGTCTTGCACACTTCGCGCCAATGGATAGCCCTCATCTTGGGCAAGCGCAGGCTCTAGCATGGTTTTTAGGGTACGAAGCTCATTTTTACTAAGGTCGTCGCGCTTTAGGCGTTCTTGTACGGTGGCAATGGTGGTGTTGCGCTCGCGTTCTAGCGGTGCGCGAAAATTGGCTAGGTCGGCACGTAGCGCGGCAATTGTAGGGTAGCGCAAGCGTGGGTTAGGGTGTACGGCTTTGCTGATGATTTCTTGCAAGCGCGAATGAACACGGCGAGCGTCATCACCAAACTCAATCGTAAAGGCTTCGTTGGCTTCACGGGGAATATCCGCCCGCCGTGCGCCTGTTACGATAGCGTACAGCAATTGCCCCACCTGTGAAATATCGGTTTGTTGGCTAAAGCCCTGGGGGGTCATGTCATCGCCCTCTAAAAAGACGGCGTTACCCCAGTCAATAACCTTTAGTTTATAGGTGTCTCTGCTCCAAAACAGGTGCTTGGCATCTACGTCATTATAGATGATGCCCTTACTATGGGCGGTTTGAAGTAGGTCTAGTAGGCTTTCTATAATGACCAGCATTTCTAGGGTGGGCAGGCGTTCCCCTACGGCGTTAAGCTCACTTAGGGTATCTGCCAGCATAGTGCCTTCGGCACGTTCCATCACAATATATTGGTGTGCCGTACCGCCCACAAAAAATTGCCCTTCGCCCACCAAAGCCGCCAACACCGAATGACCCACAAGTCGTTGTAAGGCACGCCGTTCATTGGCGATGCTCACTTCTTGCCCGTTGCGAATGGGGGGGGCATCTAGTGCTGCGGGGCGTTTGATGACAACGGGACGGTCTTTGTCTTGGGTATCTACGGCGCGTAATGTTTCACCCGACCGCCCACGAGGGTAGATGTAATCGTACCGATACCGCTTGTCAAACAAGCTATCCGCCATGCTTTTTTTCCTAAACGTTATGCTGTGGTTACACTGTTAATTGTACGCGCTAGGGCAAGAAGGTCAAATTGTAATATGCCCCAAATAAAAAGCGAGCAAGGACAACCCCTTACTCGCTCTATTTTATCGTATTTGTGCGCCTTAGGCGGTTTGTGCTTACACGCCTTGAGAAAGTTCGCGTGCCAGTGCTTGCCAGCTAATGGCTTGTGTTTGCAGGGTAGTTTCTTTAATGACCCCTGGTGTAAGACGTTTCATGAGGCGTTCTAGTAGTTCCTCATTCGTCTTTTTCACAATGTTCATATAGTTATTGGGGTAGCGGCTCATCACAAGAGCGACTTTTAGGGCGAGTTTATCATTGCCTTTGTGTTCGGCAATCATGCCAAAACCCGCAAACCCTAGCAACGCCAGACCGATAAACTCTGATTTTAGGCTATAGCCCAGCGCAGTTCTAAACAGGCTCTCGGCGGTTTCCATGTCGCCAGCCTTTATCTTTAGCATTCCTAAAGCTAGTTTTGCCTGTGCTAAGGCAAAGATGTTCTCGGTTTGTTGTGCCAGTGTTTCGGCTTCTTCTACCAAACTCGCCACTTCTTCATCATCGCGCCCTAGCTCTAAAACGCCCATCGCTTTATTGGCTAAAGCCGAGGCAAGCTCGCCAATGTCATTCAGCTCACGGCGAATACCAACCGCCTCATCAATATATTCAAGGGCTTTTTGTGGCTCACCTATGTTAATGGATACCTGTGCAAGGTCAGTGAGGCTATCGGCGATGCCCCTTAGGTCGCGCAAGTCACGCCGAAGGGCAAGGCTTTGGCTAAAGTAATCTTTGGCTTGAATGTATTCGCCCATTACCATCGAAGAATTACCTAGTGCAGACAACGAGTGTCCTAGCCCATATCTATCGCCAATTTCTTTGTTTAGGCGGTAGCTTTCTTCATAGAGTACCCTTGCTTGGGCATATTCCAGCTGAATAAAGTGCAAGCCGGCAAGGTTATTTGCTGTAAAAGCAATTCCGCGCTTGTTGCGTTCACGCTTAAAAACGTCATACGCCGTTCTGAACAAGCGGGCGGCTTCTTGGGGTTGCCCTATGTCGCGTAGCACTTCGCCCAGATTGTTTTGCATATACGCCAAGCCCGTTGGCGAATAATCCACGTTGGATTGTTCGGATATGTGCAAAATAGACTCGTAGGTTATGCGAGCATCCACCAAATTACCTTCTAAATACTGCAAATAGCCATAGTTCCCCATCGCCAAAAACCAACAGGTGACATCGAGCATATCACCAATAGATTCAATGGATTCAATGCCGTATTGGTTAGCCAGCGCATATTCACCACGCATCATTGCGGCATAGGTTAGCCCGTTAAGGGCAAAAGACACTTCAATGGGGTTGTCATGTGTCTTAAAGTATTCATAGCTTTTGCGCCCTTCTCTAAGGACGGTTTCATACTGTCCTAGCCTGCCCGCCAGTATCATCTGACGGCTAAGGGCGCGATAGTAAATGTCGTCTGTACCCCGTCCGCACATGGTCATAGCATCGGTAAGTTGCTTAAAAGTTTCTACGCCCTCCCGAATTAAACCGCGCCCCAAGTAATAGTACATAATGGGGTTAATGCTGGGTTCTAGGGCTTCGTACTGTTGCGACATAATGGCAAATTGCCACGCCAAGCGCAGGTTTTCTAGCTCGGTTTCAATAGCATCCATCGCCACATAGTCTTTAGAGGTGTTAATGACGGGCGACAAATTATTTAAGAAATTGCTGTAATACGTGGCATGGGCAAGGTGCGCGTCAAACTTTCCTGTGGCATCAAAGTGTTCTTCGGCGTATTGGCGCAAGAGCTTATGCACATAAAAGCGACCACTGGGGGCGCGTTGTAACAGCGATTTGTTCACAAGATTGGTGAGAACGCGCAGGCTTGCTCCACTTACTTTTTCGGCGGCATCACGCTCAAAACCATCTCTAAAGATTGATAGCTTAACAAAGATGTTGCGTTCATCTTCGGTCATCAAGTTCCATGAGTATTCGAACACAGCCCGCAAGCTACGATGACGCTGTGGCACATCGCGCAGGTCAGTTTCTAAGAAGTCGATGCTCTTTTCAATTTCGGTGGCAATTTCTTCTAATGGCAACGCATCTAGCCAAGCCGCCGCCAACTCAATGCCTAAGGGCAAGCCTTCAACCAAACGTAAAACATTTGCCACTTGATGCGCGTTATCGTCAGTGACCTCAAATTCGGGCATCATCCGACGCGAACTTTGCACAAATAGCACCGCTGAAGGGTACTGAAGCACATCGGCTTGGCTTTGTTCTCTTGGGTGTGGCACTTTCATATTGTCCACTTCAAACACGGTTTCGCCACGCAAGCGCAAGCGTTCACGCGAGGTCACCACAATTTTAAGCTGTGTCGCCACTTGTAAGACATCAGCAATGATACCCGCGCCCGCCGTGACATGCTCAAAGTTATCTAACACCAAAAGCAATTGCTTGTCTCGCAACGATTCTGCTAAGCCGTCAATGTCGTCACGGTTGCCACTGTAATTAACCGCATCGGCAACTGCGCCCACAATATGATGATGGTTTTCTACGCCCGCCAACGACACATAAAACACGCCATCATAAAAATGACGTAATTGGCTTTCTGCAAATGCCAGCGCAAGCCGTGTTTTGCCAATGCCCCCCGTTCCCACTAACGTAATGAGCTTGTTGGCGGATTCATGAAGAATTTTGTGTAGTTCTTCTAGCTCACGGGTGCGCCCCACAAAGGCGGTGGGCTGTGTGGGTAAATTATTGGGTGTAACGCGCCGACTGGTAGACACAGGCGCAGAAGGCACGGGCGTTTCGCTGTCAAAACGGTGGTCTTCGGCAGCCGCCACATTATGAGGCAATACTACCCCCCCATCCCCGCGAATAATGGCTTCTAGTTCTGCCCCAATTAACCGCGCAGAGTTAATACGTGCGTGGCGGTCTTTTGTCAGCATACGATACACCAAGTCTACAAGCGCAATTGGCACATCGGGGCGGTGCGTTTCTAGGTGACTGACGGGTTGCGTTAAAATGGCGTTGATGAGTGCGCCGGGTTGGTCGTGGTCAAAGGGACGTTTGCCCGCCAACATTTCATATAGCATCACGCCAAACGCCCATATATCGCTACGCTCATCAACATCTTCACCATGAAACGTTTCGGGGGACATATACGCCAACGTGCCAACGATGGCATCGTCTTGGGTAATGTGGGGTGTGCCACTCATCCGCGCCATACCAAAATCTGTTAGGCGGGGCGTGCCATCTTCGGCAATCAGCACGTTATCAGGCTTAATATCGCGGTGCAAAATACTTAAACGATGGGCGCGTGTGAGCGCATCCGCAAGGTCTAGGGAAATATAAAGCGCACGCTGTACGGTAAGGGTGGGCGTTTTCTCTAAAATATCGCGCAAAGACCCCTTTGGCACAAATTCCATCACCAAATAATGCTCGCCGTCCATTTCAACCGCATCCAGCATCTTAACGATGTTAGGGTGGTTAAGTTGGCGCAGGGCTTCGCCTTCTCGTAAGAAGCGATTGAGCATTTCGGGGTCGCGTTGGGTTACATCGGCTTTTAAGAGTTTAATGGCAACGGGCGCGTTCGTAGACGTATCTAAGCCATGATAAACTGTCCCCATGCCTCCCTGTCCTATCACGGCATCCCTGCCCGAAGCGTTACGAATTTCAAAGCGTTCGTTAATTTTGAAGTTTAGGCTTGAAGTCATACGTCGTTATCCCCTACAGGCATTATTGCCTCTTTGACGGGTAGTTTGTGGTTTATCTTACACAATATACGTTAGAAGCGTATAAATAGTTCTGGGTTGATGGTTATACCCACTTTATGGGGGTTCTCATGATTGCCAAAACGCCCGTTTACCTCTATGCTATAAGATAGAACTAACTTTCTATCTAGGACGCGCCATGACCTATCCTCCTTACCCCCAAAAACCCAAAAATACGTCCGTCCCTAGTGGACGCGTGAACGTGAGTGTTTTTCTTCTGGCTACTTTTATGCTAATGTTTGGGATGGTGGTGGGAGGCGTTGCTGTTTTCATCAGCGCACCCAGCATTTTTAACACCCGCGCCACACAAGCGTATTATGAAACACAAGCCGCCGAACTAGAGGCGCGTGGGCAAGCCCTTTCTGCCACCGAAGTGGAATTACAAAACGCGCTATCACAATACACGGGCTTTGCCACACAATCGGCTCTCGATTTGCGCCTAACCAGCATTTCACAGCAAAACGACGGGCAATTGCTACAACAAACCGCCACACAATCGGCGCAAAATATCATCGGTACGCAAAACGCACTGGTTGCCAATAACCGACAACAGCAAACCCAAGTGGCATTAGACTATGACAGCACTCAAGCCGCCCTACAACAAAACGCCACCCAAGTAGAACTGAACTTTAGGGCAACACGGGCAGCATTGGGCGCACCCAACAGCCAAAATAGCCAAAGTACCGCCGTACCCAATGTGGTAACGGCAACGGTATCGCCTAGCCTTACACCAAGACCTAGCACCACACCCCAACCCATGCTTACGCCCCAGCCCACGTCTACCGTTGCCCAAGCGCAAAGCCTCGCAACCATTCAACCGTTGCCCTTTGACCCGCTAACGCCCACGCCTAACACCTCACAACTTGTGTTGTCGTTGGCGGATGGTATCCCTAACGCATTGCAAGCCTCTTTAGACGGTGGCACGGCAGGATGGGAACGACGCAATAACGGCTTAAGCGTGACGCAAAATAGCGCATGGTTAATTACGCGCACGCTCTTTAGCGATAACATCATGTTTGGCGTGTCGTTTCAGCCTTCTATTACCGCGGCTGCCGACTATGATTTGTTGCTGAATGTGGGTGGCACAAATGCGCTCTTGGTGCGCCTAAAAACACAAAACTTGCGTGCGACACAAATTAGCGTGTATAAAACCAATGGCTTGCCTCCCTTTAATATCGTGGGGGTGCGCCCACTGCAAGAAGCCGATGTTGAGCTATCATTGGGGGCGAATACATCCCTAACTGCGCTTGTCCAAGACGGCAAACTAACCGTTTTAAGCGGTGAGCGCATTTTGATAGACGGTGTGGACGTTTCGTTTTTCACTACGGGCGCAATCGGGGTACAATTACCTAGAGATGCAACCTTACTTGAATTTTCTATCACACCTTAAAAAATAGGCTCATCACCAGAAAAGGATACTTCATGAGCAAGCACATCATCCAAACCGAAAACGCGCCCAAAGCCGTCGGTCCTTACTCACAAGCGGTTGTTGCCAATGGCTTTGTGTACACCGCTGGACAATTGGGCTTAGTGCCAGAAACCATGCAAATGATAGAAGGGGGCATCCAAGCCCAAACACGCCAAGCCCTAACGAATCTAAAAGCGGTGCTAGAAGCGGCAGGCAGTAGCCTAGACAATGGGGTTAAAGTGACTGTTTTTCTTGTGAGCATGAGTGACTTTGCCGAGATGAACGCGGTTTATGCCACCTTTTTTAGTGGCGATTTTCCCGCCCGTAGCACCATTGGCATCGCCCAACTTCCATTGGGTGGCATTATGGAAATAGAAATGGTCGCCCTAGCGTAACCCCCCAAACAACCCGAATATGAGTGTATGGAGCGTTTAAGATGGCATTTATTGAAGCACCAAGCAATTTTTACTTAGGACGCATCTTCGACCCTAAAGAGGGCAAGATGACAGAAGATGTGGTGTACTACGATGCCCGTGACTTAACCACACATGCCGTTGTGGTGGGGATGACGGGTAGTGGTAAAACTGGCTTGTGCATTAACCTATTAGAAGAAGCGGTGCTGGATAATATTCCCGCGATTGTGATTGACCCCAAAGGCGACATTAGCAACCTTGCGCTGGTGTTCCCTGATATGCAATCCCAAGACTTTGCCCCATGGCTTCATGCCGATGATGCCGCCCGTGAAGGTATTCCTGCCGATGTTTACGCGCAAAACGTGGCGCAGCAATGGCGTGAAGGGCTAGAAAGCTGGCACATTGTCCCTGACCGCCTAAAATGGCTAAAGCACGCCGCCCAACTTAGCATTTACACGCCGGGCAGCGAGGCAGGCTTGCCCATCAGCATTTTGGCTTCTTTACGCGCCCCACGCCACGCATGGGAAGGCAACGAAGAACTGATTCGTGAGCGTATTCAGGGCGTAGTCACCGCTATCTTTACGTTGGCGGGCATGAACTATCAGCCCGTTAAAGATGTTCAGCATGTGCTTTTAAGCAATATCATGGAGTATAATTGGCGTATTCCCCGTGACCTTACGCTAGAGGACATCATTCTTCAAATCAAGCAGCCGCCTTTTGATAAACTCGGCGCGTTCCCTATTGACCAATACATCAACGAAAAAGCACGCTATAAGCTGGCGATGGAACTGAATAACATCATTGCAGCCCCGTCTTTCCAAAGCTGGATTCAGGGCGCACCGCTTGATATTCAAAGCCTGTTGTATCAGCCCAATGGTCGCCCCAAAGTGAGCGTGTTTTATACCGCCCACCTTAGCGACCAAGAGCGCATGTTTATTACCACTCTCATCTTAGAATCACTGATTGCGTGGATGAGAACGCAAGCAGGCACGTCTAGCCTGCGCGCTTTGCTGTATATTGATGAGATGTTTGGCTATTTTCCGCCATACCCCAAAAATCCGCCCACCAAAGAGCCAATCATGCGCCTGCTAAAGCAAGCTCGCGCGTTTGGTGTAGGACTTATTTTAGCCACACAAAACCCCGGTGACCTTGACTATAAGGGCTTAACCAACGCCGGCACGTGGTTTATTGGGCGTTTAAGCTCTGCACAAGACAAACAGCGCGTGATGGAAGGCTTGCAAAGTATTGCAACCGCCACCGAATCATTGGGCGCAATTGATACCCTGCTTAGTGATATTAAGCCCCGCGTGTTCCTCATGCGTAATGTGCATAATGACGCACCCGTCTTAATGCACAGCCGTTGGGCAATGAGCTATTTAGCCGGACCGCTAACACGCCAGCAAATTAGCGCGCTGATGATGGCACAACGCCAACAACTGATGGCAACACAGGGCGGTTGGACACAACCGCATCAGTCGTTTGGAGTGCAAAACTATGTTGCACCGCCACCCGCTTTTGGTGGAGGAGGCGCGCAAGGCGCTGGTGCGCCACCACCGCCACCGCCCTCATTTGGT
>Ga0163144_10010108_pt1 | contig 20169 bp, 17 predicted proteins | sample OliLak19BULKMAT1_FD_123175 | JGI IMG/M metagenome (GOLD analysis project Ga0163144, IMG submission 123175) | Freshwater microbial mat bacterial communities from Lake Vanda, McMurdo Dry Valleys, Antarctica - Oligotrophic Lake LV.19.BULKMAT1 | ecosystem: Environmental > Aquatic > Freshwater >... | reverse complement strand
TCCTGAGGGGTTGCGGCAAGGCGCGATGCGCAGGCAATAGCGGGGCTATTGCCAAGCATCGCAACGCCGCAGCAGCCGCTCAGGAACAGCCGAATGTAAAGATAATGCTGACCAGGGTCCGAAGGGCCCTGGTCAACATTATCTTGTTAACATCGAGGGGGCTCCTGAGGGGTTGCGGCAAGGCGCGATGCGCAGGCAATAGCGGGGCTATTGCCAAGCATCGCAACGCCGCAGCAGCCGCTCAGGAACAGCCGAATGTAAAGATAATGCTGACCAGGGTCCGTAGCCCGCCGAACGGGCGCTGGTCCGTGTGCGGCCGTGCGACGTAAAGTCGGCATGAAGTCGCCCGTTGTCACAGTCTGGTTCGATGGTGCATGCCCGCTATGTCAGCGCGAGATCGCGTTATTGAAACGGCTCGATCGCCAGCGCCGCGTCCGCTTTGTCGATCTGATGAATGAAGGCACTGCCTGTCCGCTCGATCGCGCCACGATGCTCGCTCGATTTCACGCCCGGGTCGACGGTGGTCCACTCCTCGTCGGTGCCGCGGCCTTTGCCGCCGTGTGGCAGGCTATCCCGCTGACACGCCCGCTCGGCCTGCTCGCCGGGTGGCCGCCGGTGACGCGGTGGCTGGCGCGCGTCTATGCACGGTTTCTGATCTGGCGGCCGCGGTTGCAGGCGCTGTGCCGCCGCCTGGATGACGCCTGATGCCGCGCAGTGCGAACGGTCCGCGACCGGCCAAGAGTGACCTGCCACCGAAGCCGTGCGCAGTCTGCCGCCGGCCGTTCATCTGGCGACGCCAATGGGCGCGGATCCGGGCTGACGTAAAATACTGCTCGACGCGCTGTCGGCGCACGCAGGGTGGGCTGGACTAAGCCCGCAAAAGACAAGGCCGGGTTGCCCCGGCCTCGCTGCAAGAAGAAGCGCGCGTGGCCTCAGGTGCCGAGCCGCTGCATCGCCTGTACGGTCATGTACTTGTTGATGATGTCGTCATTCATGTTCCACTGCGACTTCCAGCCACCGGCGCAGGAATGCGCCTGGTGGAAGCGCGTGATGCGCTGGGACTGGATGTCGTTGCTGATCACCCAGCTCCAGCTCCACGCGATGTCCTTGCCCGCCATCGCGACCTTGTCGCCCTTCTTGTACTGGCTGAAGCCAGGCTCGAAGGACTTCCAGAGTTCGCCGCGGCGGTCGAAGGTGATCATCTGCGGGAAGGTCAGCATGCGCGCATCGATGTAGACGCGTTTCTTGCTGACCGGCGCGCGTGGATAACCGGTCGGTTCGGCCTCGAGCACGATGACTTCGGGAATCAGCGATTTGCCGACATACATGAATGTGTTGTTCTTCGGACCGCCCACCAGCGGGTATTCCCAGTTCGGCGAATTACCCTGCCACTGGCCGTGCATCGAACCGAGGAATGACTGGCGACCGATGATCTTGTAATTGCCCCAGGTCAGCATCGGATCGTTGGCGGCCCAGGCGTCGGACAGGAACAGGTTGATGCCCGGCACCAGCGGCTCGAAGCGCTGGTTGGTCGGGAAGCGCCGCACCCGCTTGAACGCCGGGATATAGCCGAACAGATCCGGATACTCGCGCTGGTCATACGGCCAGATGTTCACGAAGGCCGTGCCCTTGACGTCGTTCGGCGCCGAGAACCAGGTGGACTGCAAGCGCAGCTTGTCTTCGTAGCCTTTCAAGTAGGGCCCCTCGGGGTGATCGACGAGGCCGGTGGTGTTCTGCTCGGCCCACACGAAGTCATAGCTGTAGAGCACTGTGCCTTCGGCGTCGAGCGCGAACATTGGAATGGCATACATGGTCTGATCGTGACGGCCCCAGCTGAGGGTGAGGTTCGCGATCGTTTCGAGGCCGTCCTGCGGGTTCGGAAACGGCAGGCCGCCAATCCAGGGTTTGCCATCCTTGGTGCGCACATTGCCCGTTTCATCGAAGACCGCCTGACCCTGATTGCGGATGGTCGCTTCCAGGAACTTCGGCGGGAACATCGTCGACACATCGGTGTCGGTCGGCATGATGAAGAACTTGCGTCCCAACTGCTTGACCTCCTGGTAGAGCATCGGGTCGACGATGTCTTTCACCAGGTCGATGTTGTCAGCCGAGATCTCGTCACCTACTTTAACCTTGCCCTTCGTGAACAGCTCGATGTCGAGCAGTTCGTCCGGATAGGCTTTCGAAATATCGCCGGACTCACACATCAGCGGCCACAGCGATGCGAGCACGCCCGCCCCACCGATACCGCGCGCGACCTTCTCCATGAAGAAGCGGCGGCTGTAATCCACGTCATATTTCCTGATATGCATAAACTCCCCTCAGCGCTGGCGCTCGAGCGATCCGGCCCGCGGCCGGCCATTCGATGATTGTGATGGCGCAGGCGTGCAGCTCTGTCTCCCTGCGACCCGCAGCGCCAATTTATGCCCGCCCTGCCGGGCGCGCAACGCACCGCAGTGAGGCATGACCCTGTGTTCCGGCGTCTCCAGGGGCGGTCCATGTCGGGTGCAGAGGGCATGTCCGGCGTCCGGGCACCCCATGGCCTGAATCCTGGGTGAGTGCCACCGCCCATTGCACGCGCATCGTCATCGATGATGGAATCCCCAGTTCATTCCGGCCGGTTTTCACCGCACTGCCGCAAGCTGTTCGTATAATGACCGCATCATTGATGGGAGCACTGCAGCAATGGCCGGCATCTTCAAGGCTTACGACATCCGCGGCATTTATGGCGATACCCTCACCGCGGACCTCGCCACCCGCATCGGGCGCGCATTCGTCGATTTTCTCGGCTGCCGCAAAGTCGTCATCGGACGCGACATGCGCAGCCACTCGCCGGCCATGTTCGAGGCCCTTGCGCGCGGCGTCACAGCCCAGGGCGCGGACGTCATCGACGTCGGCATCTGCAGCACGCCGATGTGCTACTACGCAAACGGCAGTCTGGGTGCCGACGCCAGCATCATGATCACAGCGTCCCATAATCCGGGCGAGTGGAACGGCATGAAGATGTGTCGTGAACAGGCCATCCCGATCAGCGGGCCGACCGGCATCGAGACCCTCGAACAGCTTGTCACCGGTGGCAATCTGCAACCGATGGCCGCCACGCCCGGCCACATCAGCCGCCACGACATCGTCCCGGCCTACGTGCAGCACATTCGCAGCTTCGCCGACATCAGGCGCCCGCTGCGCATCGCGATCGACTACGCGAACGCGATGGGCATCGTCGAAGCGCGCGCACTCGAGGGGCTCTTTGACAGCAGCGCGCTGTTCGACACGCTCGACGGTTCATTTCCGAATCACGAGGCCAATCCGCTCGATCACGAGACCCTCGAACCGCTGCAGCACCTGATCAGCGAGGGCGGCCCCTTCGATTTTGGCATTGCCTTCGATGGCGACGCAGACCGCGTCGGCTTCGTCGACGAGCGCGGCGAGATCGTGCCGATGGATCTGATCACCGCGCTGATTGCGCAGACCATGCTGAAAAAACAGACGGGCCGGATTTTTTACGATCTGCGCAGCAGCAAAGCAGTGCCCGAAGCCATCACCGAAAGCGGCGGCACGCCGATGATGTCGCGGGTGGGTCATGCGTTCATCAAGCGCCAGATGCGCGACGCCGATGCCCTGTTCGCCGGAGAGCTGTCGGGCCACTACTACTTTCGCGAGAACTATTTCACCGAATCCTCGGCGCTGGCGGTGATTTATGTCGCGAACCTCGTGAGCGCCGGCCAGCAGCCGTTGTCCGCGTTGATCGCGCCGCTGCGCCGATATGCGCCCAGTGGAGAAGTCAATTCGACAGTGGCGAACGTGGACGCGGTGTTCGCGCGACTGCGCGCGGCCTTTCCGGATGCGCGTTTCACCGAACTCGATGGCCTCACCGTTGAATACGACAAGTGGTGGTTCAATGTGCGCGCGTCGAACACCGAACCGCTCGTGCGGCTGAATCTCGAAGCCGGCGCACCGGCGGAGATGGCGGCGCGACGCGACGAAGTGCTGGCGTTGATCCGGGCCTGACAAGCTGGTGAAAAACGGCCACGACCACTGCCGTTCAGTTCAGAACACGACCGGCAGTTCGAGATGTGTGCGGTAGACGAAGTCGCGATGCGCGATCAGGCGCGGCGACAGGGCCGCGCGAATCACCGGATCCCGATTCGTGTACAACGGCCGGAAGAACGAGGCCATCGGGCACAGTGCTTCCGGCAGGGGATCGATCAGGCCGAGGAACGTGGCCCAGTAGATATCCAGCGCCGACAGGCGGCCACCGATGAAATAGCGACTGCCGGCAGCCTCGGCCTGCGCGAGCTGGGTGTCGAGCAGCGTCAGGATGTCGGCCATGCGCGCCGGCGCCGCTCGCAGCGCTTCGTCCGTCAGGCCGTATTTCTGGCCGAAACGGCGCCAGAAGCTGTATTCCGGACCCTCCTTCGCCAATGGCTCCATGCCGATGGCGACGAGCGCGAGCCGCCCCATCCAGCCGAAGCCGTTCTCACCGCACAGTTCGTTGGCAAGGCCGAACATCCGCACACGGTCCTCGGGTGTGGCCGCGATCAGGGCGGGCTCCGGGGCGAGCCTTTCGGCGAGATAGAGCTGCTCGATCCAGGTCGAGCGCGGACGCTCGTCGTGCCAGATCATCACCGGCGCGCTCGACTGCGCCGTCCACTCACGCAGCTCGGTGTCGGCGCCGTCGAGGCCGAAACCGGCGTCTGAACGGCCGGCGTTGGCGGTAACCACCGGCGTATAAGCCAGCTGCTTCACGTAGCAAATGCCCTTGCAGGCCTCCCGCCACATCCCCGGATCGGTGTACGCGCCGAGCACGATGCGCAGCCCGGGCAACCGGCGTGCCTCGGCGATGCTCACGTACGGCAGGCGGATGTCGTTGATGTCTATTTCAGATGTCATTGCGGGCTCCATGGTGGACAATGGGCTTCAAAGATCTGGCGCACGCGGCTTGACCGCGTGCGGGCGCTTCAAAATAGCCACGCCTCGCCTACGGGAGCAAGTCATGCCATCGTTCGATTTTCACTGCGAAGCCAACGGCCAGACGGTCGAGGTCATGCTCAAGATGCACGAAGAGCTCACCACCTGGGGCGAACTCTGCGCGCGCAAGGGACTGCCCCCCGGCGACACGCCGGCGCACGCCCCGATCGCGAAAGTCTTCACCAGCGCGTGCGTGATGGACAAGAAGCGCATGGGCAGCGGGCACGCAAGCGTCGACATGAAATTCACCGGGCAGTCGTCGATGTTTTCCTCGGACCCGCGCTGAGCGCCCTGCTCACGGCCGCGGCAGAATGCCGCGGTCGATGAAGTTCTGGAGCCAGTAGCAGAACATGTCTTGCGTGTCGCAGACTTCAGTGAATCCCGCCTGGCGCAGCTTGATGGCGCTGACGAACGCCGCCGGCGGTGGCGTCGTCGCCCCGTAGGCGAGGCAGAAATCCGCGTAGTGGTGAGATTCACCAAGCAGCTCGTCCATCGCGATCGGCCGCAGACCCTGCTGTTTGACGAGGGCATCCCACTGCGCCGCATGGGCCGGCAGCCAGCTGGCGAGTTCGCACGGCCGATCGGGGCCCGTTTTCACGCCCAGCGTGTCAGCGATCGCCGGCCACAGATTGCGCCACTCGAAGACATCGCCGTTGGTCACGTTGAAGTGCTGACCGTTCGCCTGCGGGCTGCGCGTTGCCCAGACGAAGACCCTCGCCAGCAGGCGCGCATCGACCGCTTCCCACACATAGGACACGCCGCCTGGGAAGGACAGCGGTTCGCCGAGTTCCCGGCACAGGGCCGCGTAGGCGCCGATCACCGGCGCGACGTTCATTGCCACGCCATAGGCCGCGCCGATGATGAGTTGCGGGCGCAGGATCGTAAATTCAAAACCCTGCGCTGCGGCCTGCGCCTTCAGCCAGTCTTCCTGCAGCCAATAGAAATTGGCGTGGTTGTCGCGCGGTGCGCGCTCGCGGGCCGGAATGGGCATCGGGTGCAGATGAATGCCGTAGGCCTTGGTGCCCTGCAGCAGGCTCACATGCCGCACGCCGTGGCCGGGCGCCAGCAAGGGCGCCAGGCAATTGCGCAGCATCGCGAGATTGGTGTCCATCTGATCGCGTTCCTGCCAGCCGCTGATGAGCCCCGGCTTTTCGAACAGCGCCGCGTAGACCACATGAGTCACGCCTTTGAGCTGGCCGAGCGCCGCCGCGCTGGCCTCCGTATCGCGCAGATCGACCGGCAGATGCTCGACCTGGCCGGGACACTGTACTTCAGGGGCCCGGCGTGACAGGGCCACCACCGTCCACCCCTCCCGCAGGAAAGCCTCCACCGCGGCCACACCCACCACGCCGCTGGCGCCGGCGATCAAAACTTTCTGTTGCATCGAATACTCCGACTGCCTGTTGCTTGCTGGCCGCATGATACGCGAGGACGCTTGCTGTCATTCACCCGATGCAGCGGGCCCGGCGAACGCCTACGCTAGCGGGCAGTGTTGACCAGGGTCCTTAGCGCGTCGTGCGGCCAAAGCCCTCGCCCACGGGCTTTACCCGTCGGCACCGTCCTTTCATTCATCGCCCCGTCGCCGCCTGCGTCCGGGGCCCAGCGCGGAGTACCTGCCAATGGCCGAGATCATTCTTCACCACTATCCGCTGTCACCGTTTGCCGAAAAGGTGCGGCGCGTGCTGGCCTGCAAGGCGTTGCCCTGGCGCTCGGTCGAGCAGCCGATCATGGCGCCGAAGCCGGACCTCACGCCCTTGACCGGCGGCTATCGCCGCATTCCCGTGCTGCAGATCGGGGCCGACATCTACTGCGATACCACCCTGATCGTGCGCGTCCTCGAGCGCCTGCAACCGACACCCGCGTGTCTGCCGGCGGCGCTCGCCGGCGCCGCGGCGCTGATCGAGGACTGGGCCGATCATCGTCTGTTCATGCACGCAGTGCCGCCGGTGGTCGTGGCGCTCGTCGATCACCTGCCGCCGGGCTTTCTGGCCGATCGCGCTGACATGACGCCCGCCTTCACGCGCGAGGCGCTGGTCGCCAACGCACCGCACGCCCACGCCCAGACGCTGCTCGCGCTGGACCGGCTGGAGGCCCAGCTTGCCTGCACGCCCTTCATCCTGGGCGACACGTTCACGGTGGCCGATGCGGCCTGCTTTCACCCGATCTGGTTCCTGCAGCACGGCGGCGACCTGTTCGCGGCGGTGCGCGAGCGGGCGTCGCTCGCCCGCTGGTTCGATACCATTGCGGGCTTTGGCGCCGGGCACACCACCCCGCTCGGCAACGCTGACGCACTCGCGATCGCGCGCGCCGCCAGCCCGGCGGACATCGACGGCGGCTGCACGGCAGACAGCGGATTCGCCGGCGGGGAGCACATCGCCATCGTCGCCGACGACTACGGCCGCGAACGCACCCTCGGCACCGTCGTGCGGGCCAGCCGTGAGGAGGTGGTCGTGCGGCGCGAAGATCCGGCGGTCGGCGAAGTCGCCGTGCATTACCCGCGCTCGGGTTACCGCTTCGAGCGCCAGTAGCACAAATCTGCAAGCTCCGGGGCCGTTAGGGCGGGCGGGCGGGCGGCGACGGCCCCGGGTGCACAATCGCCTGACGTTACCCAGGTCCGATCAGCGGGAGAGCAAATCATGAGCGGGATGCCGAGTTCGACGCTGAAATCGATCGATACCTTGCCCGGCCCCGGGGGCTGGCCGCTGCTCGGCAACTATCTGCAGATCGACTTCCAGGAGTTCCATCGGCAGCTCGAGCGCTGGGCCGACCGCCACGGGACGACCTACCGCATCAGGCTCGGTCCCGCGACCTTCATCGTCACCAGCGATATCGAAGCCAGCAATGTGCTGCTGCGCGAGCGGCCTGAACGCTTCAGCCGCCGCAAGGCACTCGAAGAAATTTTCGACGAACTGGGTTTCAACGGCGTCTTCTCGGCCGATGGCGAGGACTGGCGGCGCCAGCGGCGGATCGTGATCACGGCGCTGAACTCGGCGCATCTGCATGAGTTCTACGATGCCATGCTCGAAACGACACACCGGCTGCGCCGCCGCTGGGAGCGCGCAGCGGATGCCGGATCGACGGTCGACCTGTGCGCGGATCTGATGCGCTTCACCGTCGACATCACGACCCAGCTCGCGTTCGGCATCGACTTCAACACCATCGAAACCGACGGCCCCGTGATCCAGCACGACCTCGACCAGGTGTTTCCGATGTTGAACCGGCGGCTCGGCGCGCCGTTTCCCTACTGGCGCCTGCTGAAGCTCGGCCGGGACCGCGCGCTCGACAAGGCCGTCAAGGCCATCCGCGCGCGGATCTCCGACATCATCGGCGAGGTTCGCGCGCGCATCGCGCAGCAACCCGCGTTGCTCGAAAATCCACGCAATTTTCTCGAAGCGATGATTGCCGCCAAGGCGACAGAGCAGGTGCCCTTCTCCGACGACGACATCATCGCCAATGTGTTCACCCTGCTGCTGGCCGGTGAGGACACGACCGCCAACACGCTCGCGTGGGCGATCAAATTCTTCATGGATTTGCCGGCGCTGACCGCGCGCGTGCGCACCGAAGTCGACACCGTCCTCGGCGACTCCCTGGTGCCGCCGGCGCACGACACGGCATCGCGTCTCGGTCTCGTCGAGGCTTTCGCCAACGAAACGATGCGGCTCAAGCCGGTGGCGCCGATCCAGGTGTTCGAGTCCAAGCAGGACGTGGAACTGTCGGGCCTGGCGGTTCCGGCGGGCACGTCGATCATCCTGCTCGCGCGTCGGCTGGCGACGAGCGCCGAGCATTTCACGCATGCCACCGAGTTCGATCTCGATCGCTGGCTCGATCGCGGCCCGACCAGTGAGCGTCAGCACAATCAGAAAGCTTTCCTGCCCTTCGGCGGCGGACCGCGCTTCTGCCCCGGCCGCAACCTGGCACTGCTGGAGATCAAGGTCGTGCTCGCCATGCTGCTGCGGAATTTCGAGGTCGAACTGGCCAATGGCGGGCAGCCGATCGACGAGCTGTTCGCGTTTACGATGAGCCCCACCAACCTCCACGTCCGCTTTCGTCCTCGCGCCTGAGCTGGGCGCCCGGGCAAACCGTCAGTCGCCCGCCCACGGCAGCCGACGGTGATGCCGGCCAGCACGTTGGTGTAGGCCACGCAGGTGCGACAGGTCAGCGGGAAGAAGTCGCCCGGCAGGGTCGAAAGCGGCAGCTGCAGAACCGGGATTTCGCGCTGCCGGTCGTCGCTGAACCGGATTTCGACGTGAAAGTCCGCGCGAAATTCGAGATAGGTGCAGATGTCCGGTGGCGGGGACAGCAGCGCGGACGCCTCACGTCGCTCCCCTGCGGCCTCACGCCGCTCGCGTCAGCGCGTGACGTGCGTCCATCGCAATCTCGAATGAACGCACACGGGCGCGATGATCGAAGATCGACGCCGTCACCATCAGTTCATCGGCCCCGGTCAGCGCCACGAAGTCCTGCAGTTTCTCACGCACCGTGTCCGGACCGCCGACCACCGCGTACTGCAGCGTGCGATCGACGGCTGCGCGCTCGGCTGGTGACCAGAATGCGTCCATGTCGTCGCGCGGGGGCTGAATCTGAACCGGCGTACCGCGATAGAGATTGGCGAACTGCTGTTGCAGGGAGGTGAACAGGCGACGCGCATCTACATCGCTGTCCGCCGCGAAGACATTCACGCCGACCATCGCGTGCGGCTGCGCCAGCTGCTTCGACGCCTGGAAATGCGTGCGATACACCTGTAGCGCCTCACGCAGCGCGTCCGGCGCGAAATGCGAAGCGTACGCAAACGGCAGGCCGAGCATGCCGGCCACCTGCGCGCCGAACAGACTCGAACCGAGTATCCACAGCGGCACTTCGGTGCCGGCACCCGGCACCGCGCAGACGTGCTGACCGGGTTGCACTGGCCCGAGCAAGGCCTGCAGTTCGAGCACATCCTGCGGAAAGCGCTCAGCGTTCGAGTTCAGGTCCCGCCGCAGCGCCCGCGCCGTGCGCATATCCGAACCGGGCGCACGCCCGAGTCCGAGATCGATACGCCCGGGATACAGGGATTCCAGCGTGCCGAACTGCTCCGCGATCACCAGCGGCGAGTGGTTCGGCAGCATGATGCCGCCGGCGCCGACCCGAATGCGGCTCGTGCCGCCGGCAATATGGCCGATCACGACCGCCGTCGCGGCGCTCGCGATGCCGGGGATGTTGTGATGCTCGGCGAGCCAGTAGCGCTGATAACCGAGGCGCTCGGCGTGACGTGCGAGGTCGAGTGAATTGCGAAAGGCGTCGGCGGGCGTACTGCCGGCGGCGATCGGCGCGAGATCGAGCACTGAAAATGGAATCATGGGCGGGCGGACATCCGTTCAGGCAATGTTCCCATTATCACCCGTTGGCGCGGGCACGCCCACCGGCAGCCACGGCCGGTGTCGGGTGACTTAGCAGGCTGATGAAAAACGAGCGAGAGCGCCGCCTGCAAGGCGCGGGGCCGTCGAGGAGCGCAGTGCATGCGGGAATAAATGAGCACCGCAGGCGGGGCCGCAACGCCGCAGACGGTGGTCGTAGCCGTTTTTCACCAGCCTGTTAGGACCCGGGTCAGCACTATCTTGTCAACCTCGAGGGTGTTCCCGAGTGGTTGCAGCAAGGCGCGATGCGCAGGCAAGGCTGCTAGTGCCAAGAATCGCAACGCCGCTGCAGCCGCTTAGGAACAGCCGAATGTAAAAATAACGTTGACCAGGGTCCTTACTTCAACAGCTTGCCGCGGCCGGACTTGCTGAGGTCGTTGTTATTGAAGATTTCCTCATTCAACTGCGGTTGCAGCTTGATGGAATCCCGGATGATCCGGTCGTCGATGAGGGCCGGCACAGGCGGCAGATCGAGCTTGATCTCCTTGCCGCTGCCGGGGTTCATCGCCGGGTCGAAACCACGCACATCGCGGATCTCCTGCTTGATCTTCGCGTCGAACTTGCCGGATTTCCTGTCGTCCCCAATCAGCACCTCCGTCGGTGCCACCAGGACGGGGTCGAGGGTCTGGCCCTCGCCGCCTTCGAAGCCGCCCGTCCAGCGCTGATCGAATTTCTGTTCAATGCTTTCACTGCGGATGACATTGACCTCCGGCCCGACCGACTTCGTGTCCGTCGCGGCGCGCCCGTTACCGCCAGACCGATGACGGCTGCCGCGAACAGGGCGCAGAGTCGCTTGATCATGTTTCCCCCGTGTACGAACAGCTTAAACGCCGCGGCAGGACGCCGGCCAGCGCCCGGCACCGCGCGCGACGGTGCGCAACGGCCCTGCCCGGCAGTGTGACTATCGTTGACGGTTCTGCCGCCCGACCCGGGCCGAAGCGCAGGCCTACTACCGACACGTAATCCACGAACGCGGCGACCTCGTCGCCGCCGGCAAGCTGCTCGACACCTTCACGAAGGAATCCGGCAGCCAGCTGACCGATCCGGCACTGCGCGAGCCTTATCTGCGCAACATGATGGCCGGCTATTCAGGCTTTCCGGTAGTCGGCACACCGGACGACATCGCCGATTTCCTGCAGGCGATGGCGGAGTGCGGGATGGCCGGCGCGACGCTGTCCTGGCCCGACTACGACGCGGGCCTCGAACAGCTTGCCGCCGCAGTCCTGCCGGCGCTCGAAGCCCGCGACCTGCGTCAGCCTTTCACGGGCTGACACCCTGTCGCGGTCTCAGGGCTGCGGGGGGGCGAGTCCGTCGGTCACGAAACTGATCAGCATCTGCTTCAGGGTCATCGCGTCCTGCGTCGGCGGCTGGCACGCGTTACCCGTGCACAGATAGGCCGTGGCGCGGCCGGCCACCGGCGTCAGGCTGCGCGTGAAGTCGTCGACCTCGCCGCTGACGCCCGACACCACGCAATGGGGATGATAGATATCGTGCGCGGCGGCAAGCAGTTCACGGGCCGCCGCGGACTGCGGATCGCCCGCGATCACAATGCGCAGCGTGGGCATCAGCAGGAAGTCCGCCGCCTGCCACAGACTCGTCATCGCGCGCGGCATGTGCATCATCTGTCCGGCGAACAGCGCCAGTGTGCGTGCGGCAGGCGCTTCGAAGTCGGCGCGGCCCGTGATCGCCGCGAGCGTCAGCAACGCGCGTGTCGCCATCGAGTTGCCTGAGGGTTCGGCGCCGTCGTAGTCGTCCTTGAGGCGCAAAATCAGATCGTCGGCCGTGGCCACGCTCTGCCAGAAGCCACCGGCCGTCGCGTCGTAAAAGCGCGCAATCAACTGCTCTCCAAGCTCGACGGCAAACGCGAGATGCATCGCGTCGAGGCTCAGCTGATAAAGCGCCACAACCCCGTGCAGCAGCCCGGCGTAGGACTCGAGCAGCTGGGTCGAGTCGCGCTCGCCGTCGCGCCAGCGATGGTACAGCGTGCGCGTGTCGGCGTCCCACAGCCGGGCCTTCAGGAATTCGACATTCGCGAGCGCCGCCTGCCGGTAGTCAGCGTCGTCGAACACGGCCGCGGCCCGCGCCAGCGCGCCGAGCATGAGGCCGTTCCAGGACGCGAGAATCTTGTCATCGAGATGCGGCCGCACGCGGGCCGCGCGCACGCGCAGCAGCTGCTCCTTCACACTTCTAAACAGTGCCGCCTCGGCGGCCGAGCGCGGTGCCGCCTGCAAGCTCAGCACGTTCTGGCCGAGCAGCGGCGCGGGATCGCTGTGATCGACGAAGTTACCGTCGGCGGTGATGCCGAACAGGCGCGTCGCGAGTTCGAGGCCGGCCAGGTCGAGCACGGCAGCGAGTTCATCGCGCGTCCAGCAGTAGAACTTGCCTTCCTTGCCTTCGCTGTCGGCATCTTCGGCAGAGCAGAAGCCACCGCCCGGCTGCGTGAGATCGCGTAGCACGTAGCGCACGATGCCGCGCGCCACGTCGCCGAAGCGCGGCTTGCCGCTGACGAGATGACAGTCGAGATAAAGGTCGAGCAGCTGCGCGTTGTCGTACAGCATCTTCTCGAAATGCGGCACGCGCCATGCGGCATCCACCGCATAGCGCGCAAAGCCGCCGCCGAGCTGATCGTAGATGCCGCCATCGGCCATCCGCTCACAGGTGTCGAGCACCATGCGCACCGCCTCCGCGTCACCGTGGCGCACGCCGATGCGCAGCAGCAGCGCGGGATGTGTCGGCAACGGAAACTTCGGCGCGGCGCCCCAGCCGCCGTGCGTGGTGTCATAGCCATCCTTCAGCGCCGGCAGCGCGGCCAGGAGACTGCCACTGGCCAGCGCGGGCGCGTTGTCGCGCGCAGTCGGTTCGGCCAGCCGCGCATGGATATCGGCGGCGGAGCTTATGACGTCCGCGCGATGCTCACGCCAGCTGTCTGCGATCTGTGCCACGACCTGCGGAAACGACGGGCGCCCGTGGCGCGGGACCGGCGGCCAGTAGGTACCGGCAAAGAACGGCCGCAGATCCGGCGTCAGAAAGGCGTTCAGCGGCCAGCCGCCGCTGCGGCTCGTTGCCTGCAGAAAGCTCATGTAGATTTTGTCGACGTCGGGTCGTTCTTCGCGATCGACCTTGACGCACACGAAGTGCTCGTTCAGCAGGGCCGCGATCGACTCATCCTCGAAGGACTCGCGCTCCATCACGTGGCACCAGTGGCAGGTCGAATACCCGATACTCAGGAAGATGGGCCGATCCTCGCGGCGCGCGCGCTCGAACGCGGCCGGGCCCCACGGCCGCCAGTCGACGGGATTGTGCTGATGCTGCAGCAGGTAGGGCGATTGCTCGCTGGCGAGCAGATTGGCGCGTCGGGTGGCGCCAGGCGTGAGCGTGCTCATCGAATTCCTTCAGAACGTTTTGCCAATCAATAACCATCCCCTTCCACTGCGATCCCTGTCTGCCTGCGCATCCTCGGGCCCGATCTTCCAGGCCCATGCGGCGCGCAGTTCGAAGCCGTGGCGCTCCGCGATATTCAATCCCAGCCCGGCGCCCGACAGAAACCGGTAGGCATCTCCCGGCTGAAAGCGATCATGATCGAGCTTCACGCCACCCGTGTCGACGAAGGCGAGCAACTGCGGTCGCAGGCCCGCCAGCGGCGTCAGATCCCAACGCAGTCCGGCGTTGACCAGATAGCCATCATCGCCCGCGGCCTCGCCCTGTGGATAGGCCCGCACGCCGCTCGCGCCGCCGAGCCACCGCTTTTCCGCCGAGTCGAGATTATGCAACGCGAACTGTGCGTCGAGGTTCAGGTACAGGCTCAGCGGCCCGCGCACCGGCTGCAGGCGCACCAGCGCGACATTGAACTTCTGATACGCGCCGGACGCGCGGCTGGTCGCCGCGTCGACCAGCGCAAGCGTGCGCGACTCGATGTTCAGTTCGCCGGCTTCGGCGTTCACACTGAAGGCGCTGATGGCTGGCCCGCCGAGGTCGTCGCGCCAGTCGCCATACGCGCCGCCAGACACCGACCACAGATGGCGATCGGCCGATGTCCGCGGACGGCCGGTGTCGTCGCGCAGCGAGGTGAAATCAGCGCCGCCCCTGGCATACACGTTCAGACGCGGGGTCCGGATCACCGGATAACTCAGTGCAGCTGCCGGCATCAGGGCAGAGCCGGCGGCCTCGAGCGCGGCGAATTCATCGCCGAGTGCATAGCGCACGGCCATGAAGCTCGTGTGCAGCGTCAGCCCGTCCAGACCCAGTGGCAGCCGGTAGCCGATCCGGCCGCTCTGCAGTTTGTCGCCTGAACTCAGCACACGCACATCGATCAGATCGCCATGCCCCAGCGGGCTTGCAATGTCGACTGCACCGCCTGCGCGATAACGTCCGATGAAACGGTTGCCGTAATTGTCGGCGGTGAGACTGCCGCTGACGCGGCGTGGCGCACCGACCTCCACGCGCAGCGTCGATTCGCCGGTTTGCGTGCCCGGCCGCAAGCTCGCGTTGACCTCGCTGACACCACCGAGATCACGCATCAGCAGCAGCCGCCGATCGAGCGCATCGCGCGCGATGACTTTGTTCGCAGCGACGCGTGCCAGATGCCGCTCGAGCAGTTCGCTGCGCACGAGCGAGCGGTTGTCGAGTTCGGGCGCGCCGTAATGGCCTTCGATCACCGCGATCTCGACGCGCCCGTCGCTGACTTCCTGCGGCGGGACATACGCGCGGGCCACGAGCCAGCCCTGTTCGCGATAATGACGGGTGACACGCTGCGCGGCTTCCTGCGCGTCGGCCAGGGACATCTCGCGTTGTCGGTGCGCTCACCCGGCGCGAGCGAGAACTGCTGCCAGTCGATTGCCAGGCGGTCCGAAGTTTGCGTGATGAGCTGCTGACCGTTCGACGTATCGATGCTGCCGCTGCCGCCGACAATCACGCCACCGCCGGGCGCAGCCAGCGCCCACGGCGCACCGAGGCTCAGGCCGAGCGTGATCAGAAGATGGCGGACGGCGCGGCGCCGCCGCGCGCGTGTGCCGCGGCGCTCGCGTGTCTGGCTATCGATACTTCGACTCATGCTTCGCCGCGCCTGCAACTGGTCCTTGTCGCGCTGCGGGCCCTTGCACGCGCCCGCGACGCCTTCCGCCTGGGGTTGCGAGACACCCACCTGGCTCATCAGCAAATCGGTGAGACCGGCGGCCGCCACCGGGCCGGTGGCGGCGAACAACAGGGCACTCAAGGCGGCGGCGTGACGCAAGCGGTTCAATCGTTCCATGTGCATTCCTCGTTGTCTCAAGCGGGTCCCGGTGTCGTTGTGCACTTGCCGGCAGGCGGGCAAGTGTAGGGGGATGGAAATCATGCTGACATTCGGCCGCTCCAGGGCGGCGGCGGCGCGTTTTTCACGCTCGCAGCGTTCACCCGGCCTCGGCTATCCTCTGCGGCATGACACCCCGCGCCAGGCAGATGACAGGGACAATCCACCGTGCGTGCTGAACGCGCCCTGAAAACGCCCGCAAGCACACGGCGTCGGGCAGGTTCCCATCCAGGCCTGCCGCGCGCCGCGCACGGCTGTGGGCATCATCCCCCGCGGCCAGCATCGACAGTCCGGAGCGCCGGCGCTCAACCGCGCGCCGTCCCGTGCCGCCAGACCGCTTCGTGAATTGTCGCCAGTCGCCCCTGTTCGCCGTCGTCCTTGCGCTGCTGACGCTGGCGGGCTGCGCGTCCACGTCGCCGGCGCCCCACTTAGAGGCCGCGACTGCCGACAGCGCGCGGCGCTGGCACACGAGCTGTTTCCGCTTCCACCTGGACACGCAACAGCGCCCCGTCTGGGCGCTGGATCTGCTACTCGCCGATCGCGTGCTCGCCCCCGCACTCGAAACTTATCGTGCAGACATTCCGCTGTGGCGCGTGCATCGGCGCTACGCGGACGACGCCGCCGGCCATCAGTTCAGCGTGCTGATGTACACCAGCGACATTAGCTACCGCGAGATCACGCAGGCATTCGATCGCCACCCGGCGCTGCGCGCGTTGCAGGACAACGGCAGGCTCAGGCAAGTGCAGCATGGCTGCCGCGCCGAACAGTCGACGGCAGCGGTGGAAGCGACGAGCGATCCGGCCTGGGACCCGGCAATCCAGCGCACCTGGCCGCATTTCATCATGGGGGTCAGTGCGAGCTGGCTGGCGCTGATTCAGGATCTCGCGACGCAGACGCCACCGGAGGAGGCGCGGCTGCTCGACGCGTATGCCGACATCGACACGCGCATCAGCGAGCTGTGGGCCGGTCAGGGACAACATGCCTACCTGCATCACCTGAGCGGTGTCTACGGCTACAAACCTTTGCGCATCCAGACCTTGATGCAGTACTGATCCGGCAGGGCCGGCACTCGGCTCAGCGCCGGGCTTCAGCGCGCAGCGCACCGGGTGTGATGCCCAGGCGCGACTTGAACACGCGCGTCAGGTGCGCCTGATCGGCGAATCCACAGTCAATGGCGATTTGTTTCAGCGGGCGGCGGGGATCTGCCAGCAGGCGCTTCGCGCGCGTCACGCGACATTCACTCACATACGCGTACGGCGGACAGCCGAAGGTCGCCCGGAAGCGGCGACTGAAGCTGCAGACGCCGAGGCCCGCAAGCGCCGCGAGCGTCTGCAGTTCAAGCGTCTCAGCCAGGTGCGTGTCGATGTATTCTTCTACCCGGGCGCGCACGGCCGCTGCCAGCCGGCTGGCGTCTGGCCGTGCGCATAGGTTGAGTTCGGCGTAATGCCGCAGCAGATGCAGCGACAGCTGGGCCGCGAGCGCATCGACATACAGACTGCCGCCGAAGGCCTGCGCCTGCGCCTCGCGCTGAATCGCGTCGACGCCCGCCGTCAGCACCGGATCTTCGACGTTCAGCACATCGGTGAGGTGAATGTCCGCAACCGTATTGTCCAGCGCCTCGCACGCCAGGCGGGTCAGCCTGTCCTGCGTGAGGTAGACATGGCAGACGTCGACATCCGCGCTCCAGTTCCAGTTCGAGCGCTGGGCGCGCGTCAGCAGCGAAACGCTGCCGGGCGCGCAGCGAGTGTGCTTCCATGCACCGTCGACGCGGCGCTCCATCGGCGTCAGACCGTGGCGGTAGGACACGATCATGTAATCGCGCATCGGCGGGATGTAGACATCCTGACCGCGGTAACGGTAGCCGCGCAGCGCGACTCCGCGCCAGCCCAGGTCGTCACTGGCGCAGGTTACGGTGCCAGGCACCCAAGCGGGTAATTCAGCTGGCGTGATGAGTGCTGACATGCGCCCGTTTCCTCGCGTTGCGACACCCGATCCGCAGCCGTCACGGAGTGTCCGATGGCTGCAGCCGGTCGGCCGGAAGCCGGCCCGGGCCGGGCTGGGCCGGGCGTGAATGCGAACGGCCAGCAAGAAAACACCAGCAGCCGGCTGGTGCATCCGCCGCGTGAACCCGACGCCGCACGCACCGGCTGCCCGACCGACGAGTGCCGGCGCGCATGATGTTCCGTTACTGCATCACGAAGCCGGTATAGCCATTGCTGGCTACCTCTTCGCACTTCTGGCGATACTGCCCTACCCCGCCGATATAGGACAGCAAGCGCCGCGGCTTGCCTTCGACGTTCGAGCCCATGTACCAGGAGTTCGTCTTCACCACCAGGGTGGTATTCGCGATTTCGTCGTGATGCGTCACCCACTCGTTCTGTACCGCCTCACTCGCCTCGATCACCTGCTTACCCGTCTCCCGCAGGTGCGCGATGCACGCGCTGATCCATTCGGTCTGCTGCTGCAGACAGGTCGTCATGTTGCACAGCGCGGCGGAGGGCGCCAGCGGCGCGCCCGTCGTGAACAGGTTCGGGTAGCCGTATATCTGCAACCCCATTGCCGTGCGGATTTCGCGTTGCCATTCTTCCTTCAATGAACGGCCGCCGCGGCCGCGGATGTCGATGCGTGTCAACGCCCCTGAGCCTGCATCGAAGCCCGTGGCCAGAACGATCACGTCCAGCTCATACACCGTCCCGTCCGCCAGCTGCAGTCCCTCGGGCGTCACGCGCGTGATCGCGTTGCCCTTCACGCTCACCAGTTCGACGTTCGGCCGGTGATAGACCTCGAGGTAGTCACTCTCGAGCGGCACGCGGTGCGTGCCGAAGCCGTAGTCGGTCGGGATAAGCAGATCGCACAGGCGCGGATCCTTCAGGCGCTCGCGCATCTTCTCGCGCACGAAGTCGGACACTTCTTCGCTGACCTTCTCGTCCGTGAACAATTCAGCACAGGTGGCGAGCCAGAATTTCAAGGAGCCGAAGCGCCAGTTGTCTTCCATGCGCTGCCGCTTCTGTGCCGGCGTCAAATCGTTCCAGGCACCCGGTTCAAACTCGAATTCGAAGCCGCTGAAGGTCTGCGGCAGATGTTCCTTCAGTTCCTCGAAGCGCGCTTTGTACGCCGCCACCTCCGCCGGACCGTAACTCGGGTTGTCCATCGGACTGATGTACTGCGGCGTGCGCACGAACACCTTCAGCTGCCCGACCTGGTCCGCGATGGTCTGGATGACCTGGATGCCGGTCGCGCCGATCCCGATGACCCCGACGCGTTTGCCGGTGAAATCGATAGACTCCTTCGGCCAGCGCGCGGTGTGGAAGATCCGCCCCTTGAAGCTGTCCTGGCCCGGAAAGACGTTCGCGAGCGGCGCCGACAGCATGCCGCAGCAGGAGATGAAGTGCTGCGTGTCGATGATCTGGCCGGCTTCAGTGGTCAAGGTCCAGCGGCCCGTGCCTTCGTTGAACACCGCGGACTTGATGGTGGTGTCGAACTGGATGTCCTTGCGCAGATCGAGCTGGTCCGCGATGTAGTTCATCCAGCGCTCGATCTCCGGCTGGCCGGGGAAGCGCTCGCTCCAGCTCCAGCCTTTATAAAGGTCCTCGGAGAACAGGTATTGGTAGATGTAGCACTCGGAGTCGAACTTCGCGCCAGGGTAGCGGTTCCAGTACCAGGTGCCGCCGACACCCGCGGCGGCGTCGAAGGCCTGGACCTTGAGGCCCTGGTTGCGCAACTGATGCAGTTGGTACAAACCGGCGACGCCAGCGCCGATGACGGCGGCGTCCATCCGCAGGACAGGTGCGTGCTGGCTGGTGGGCATGTCAGTGGCGGTCATCGGCATCTCTCTCCAGGATCTTGTATTCGGGGTTTCAGACTTTCTCGTCGGGCGACCGGCATGCGGGTCGAGGCCACCGCTGCATCCGGGTCCGGGGCGTACAGGGGGCGCATGGCTTTGCAGAGCAAATGATACCGGGCCGCCCCGCCGCGATATTGAACGAAATCGGCGGGCTTTAGAACAGAACCGGCACCGCCTGCACCACAATCAGCCTCCTGACGATTCCGGATGCCGGCCAAGCGAACCGTCACGCCTTCGGTTGGCGCATGCCCGACACGCATCGGGGCCTGCCTGAGCCAGCGGCGGATCACGCTTCGACAGCGTCATGCCGAGCGTCACCAGCAACTTGCAATCGAGTACGCTGCAGTGCGGCAGTTTGGCCCGATGTGATCGTTAATCACCACCGCGCGAGGACGGCACTCTCCTGTTCGACCGGTATTGGGAAAGCCGCGCATTCGGCATGGCCATCGCGTTGCCCAGGGGCGGTCATGACGAGTGGGAGGATTTCCGGGCCAACCTGATCGGCTCGATTGCCGAATGGGAAACCGAACATGCACAGGATGGCCCCGACTGGGATTATTATCAGCGCTGGCTGCTGGCCCTCGAACGTTTGCTGACCGGGCATGCGCGGGTCGACTGCGCGGAACTCGAGGCACGCGCGGAAGAGATCGTGACTGCCCTGAAATGTTGTGGTGCAG
>Ga0163144_10010107_pt1 | contig 20169 bp, 13 predicted proteins | sample OliLak19BULKMAT1_FD_123175 | JGI IMG/M metagenome (GOLD analysis project Ga0163144, IMG submission 123175) | Freshwater microbial mat bacterial communities from Lake Vanda, McMurdo Dry Valleys, Antarctica - Oligotrophic Lake LV.19.BULKMAT1 | ecosystem: Environmental > Aquatic > Freshwater >... | reverse complement strand
TATCCGTGATGGTCGGTCGCTTTTGCTTTTTTTGCTTGTTTTTTGCAGCGCCACCACACGTTTGAATGCTCCTTCTACGAAATGGCTTTTGTTTTCTTTGCCGGCGCGAGGAAGATCGGCGGTAGGCCGAGTCCCTGCAGCAGGGTATTGAGCTCCCTGATCTCGGTCGCTTCGAGCTGCTGCAGCCGTTCCAACTGCACGTCGATCTTGCCACCAAGCTCGTTCAGGATTTCACCATGCTGTTTGGTGGGCGCAGCTTCCTGGCCGAGTACCTGCGAGTTGAGCGAGAGCATCATGTTGTACAGCTTGATCGGGAAGTGCAGCGTGGCCTGATCGTCGTGGTTGAACCAGTCCACGAGTTCGGTGCGCACGACTTCCAGATGTTCGCGCACCGGCTTCGACGCTTCCTTCACACGCGCCGCATACTCCTGCGCCGCCGATTGCTCGACGCGCACATCGATCTGCTGCTGCAGCTCTTCAATGCGCCCAAACGCGTCGACGATGCTGTTCAGCCGGTCCTGCACCTTGATGCCAAGATCGAAGGTCTGCTGCAGGTCGGCCGTTGTGGCATCCAGTCGCGGATCGAGCTTGACCGTGAACGACTGGGTAAGGGTGTCCTTGCCGACGATCAATCGCACGCGATACGATCCCGGCACGGCGGTCGGCCCGTTGAGCGTCCCCATGTCATTCACCACAGTCTTCACGCGCTTCGCGTCGGCGTAGCGCAGGTTCCACCAGAAGCGATTGCTGCCTGCGCGCGTCTGCACGACGGAATCGGACGCGAAGTAGGCGAGCGAGTCGGTGCGCACCGCAGACACAGGCGCCGTTGTCGACGAGTCTCGTGAACTGGCGCCCATGGCGCCCGTCGCGGTCGCCGTGGCCAATGCGGCAGAGTCGGGTTTCGCGAGTGACTTGCTCTCGAAGCGCCGGACGACGCTACCGCGCGTGTCGAGGAACTCGATGGAGACGGCGTCCGTGGGCGCGTTCTTGAACCAGTAGTCCACCAGCACGCCATCGTACGGATTCTCACCGGCGTTGCGTCCGCCCCCATGCCCACCCGCAAAGCGATACGCGTCACTCGGCGCGAACAGATGCGCGCGCCTGGTCGTCACCGAGTCGTGCAGCTGTCGCAGTGACGCGATGTCGTCGAGCACCCAGAACGATCGTCCGTGTGTCGCGACCACGATATCGTTCCCCTGCACACGCAGGTCACGCACACTCGCGCGGGGCAGATTGAGTTGCAGCGTCTCCCATTTCACGCCGTCGTCGAAGGACACGAAGACGCCGATCTCGGTGGCCGCAAACAGCAGTCCGCGGCGCACGACGTCTTCGCGAATGGAGCGCGCGTACGCACCCATCGGCAGCCCCGCGTCGATGCGGATCCACGTCCTGCCGTAGTCACTCGTCTTGAAGAAGTACGGCTTGAAGTCGTCGAGCTGATATCGCGTGGCCGACATGTAGGCGACCGCCGGATCGTAGCGCGACGGCTCGATACCGGTGATGCGGGTGTGCTTCGCCATCGCTTTCGGCGTGACATCGTTCCATGACGCACCGCCATCGCGCGTCAGGTGCACGCGCCCGTCGTCCGAGCCAGTCCACAGCATGCCCTTCGCCGTCGGTGATTCGGCGAGGGCATAGATCGTCGCATACCACTCGGTGCCGGTCATGTCCTTGTGCACCGGACCGCCCGTCGGACCAAGCGTCGCCGGATCCGCATACGTGAGGTCGGGAGAGATCTTCTCCCAGCTACGCCCCTCGGTCGTGGAGCGCCACAGGTGCTGCGACGCGGCATACAGGATGTTCGGGTCGTGCGGCGAGAGCATCACGGGAAACGTCCACTGAAAGCGGTTGGGGACGTCCTTGACCGGAATGCCGTCGTAGTTGTTGAGCCACACCGCGATATCGCGATTCTGCTGCGTACGGTTGTCGTGACGCATCAGCATGCCGGTGTAGCAACCACCGTACGTTATGTTCGTGTTACGCGGATCGATCGCGATATGTGCGTTCTCGCAACCGGCCACGGGCCACCAGTCTCGCGTGCCGATCGAACCGAAATCCGAGCGCGAGGTGATGGACACCGTGCTGTTGTCCTGCTGCGCGCCGTAGATGCGATAGGGCCACTGATTGTCGGTGATGACGTGATAGAACTGCGACGTCGGCTGGTTGTCGATCGACGACCACGAACGTCCCCCATCGAGTGACACTGTCGCGCCGCCATCGTTGCCGTTGATCAGTCGATCCGAATTCTTCGGATCCACCCACATGATGTGCGTATCGCCATGTGGCACGCGATTGCGCGTGAAGGTCCGGCCGCCGTCGATCGACTTCCAGACCTGCAGGTTCATCACCCACACCGTGTTCTCGTTGCTGGGATCGGCGGTCACGGCGGAGTAGTACCACGGTCGCACCTGAAACTGTTGCTGGCCGTTGGTGCGCGTCCACGTGTCGCCGCCATCGTCGCTGCGGAAGATGCCGCCGAGTGTGTCCTTGGCTTCGATGGAAGCAAAGAGGCGACGCGGATTTGCGGGCGAGACGGCCACACCGATCTTGCCGATGGGTGCCTTCGGCATGCCCGGATTCGCCGTCAACTCCGTCCACGTATCGCCGGCATCGGTGGACTTCCACAAACCACTGCGCCCACCGCCCGCGTCCATGCCCCACGGTGAACGTTGAAACTTCCACATCGACGCATAGATGATGCGCGGATTCGACGGGTCGATGGAGATATCGTTGGCGCCCGTGGAGTCGTTGATGAAGAGGATCTTCTTCCACGACTTGCCGCCATCCATGGTGCGAAAGACACCGCGATCAGGGTTCGGTCCGAATGCGTGACCGATCGCCGACACATAGGCGATATCGGGATTGTTCGGGTGCACGCGAATGGTCGTGATCTGCTGCGTTTCGGTGAGCCCGATGTGCTGCCAGTTCTGTCCGGCGTCGGTGGAGCGATAGACGCCCGTTCCGTACGTGAGATCTTCACGCAGCTGCGACTCACCGGTGCCCACGTAGATCACGTTCGGATCGGATGGCGCGACGGTGATCGCACCGACAGACGAGATGTCACTCTTGCCATCGGTGATGTTGTCCCACGTCATGCCTGCGTTGACGGTCTTCCAGACGCCGCCGTTCACCGCCCCCATGTAGAAGACGAGTGGCTTGGTGGGATCGCCAGCGACGGCGTCCACCCGACCACCACGAAACGGACCGATCAATCGCCAGCGCAACGACTTGAAGCCGCGATTGGTGGCGTTCGGGTCAGAGTAGAGCAACGGATTATACGGCGCGACGTTCGCGGTGGCCGTCGCGCCCGTTGTGCGTTGCGCCTCCAACGTGGCGGACCCCGTCAGTAGCATTGCCGGCGCGAGCGCTAGCAGCAGACGCGTGGGACGTAAACAATCGGTGTTTGACACAGTGCGCATCACTTGCCCGGGTGATAAGAGCGTTCGACGTGTTGTTCGACGTCGCTGCGATAGAACCACACATCCTTGAACTGACTCTTCGAGTACATCTCGGCCTGGTCGATGAAGTGTTTCGACGTGGGATCGCCGCTCACGCCACCGGCGAGTGAACTCTTCGCCTTGAGCCTCGGGCCAAACTCGACGACGGCGATGAAACTGTTGCCGCGATCACCGTAAATACGCTTCGTGTTGGCGCGCGTGGTCATGCCGAATGCCGCCAGCGAACCCCATGTGCTCGACGGAAACGCGACGGGAATGCTTGGCTTGCGGTCGTCGAACGGCTGCACAATGTCGCCGGTGAGTCGCTGGAAACGGTTGATCTCACCCCAGGGCGTTTTCCATGAGCCGAAGTCGGCGGTCAGTTTGGACGCTGCGCGCGCGAGCGCTTCGAGTCGTTCCCTCTTCGACGTTTGCGTCGCCATGTACGCTTCTACCGGCATGTCGCGCGCACGCGCCGCGCTTCCCGAGCGCGCCATCAGATCCTGCCCCCAGAAGATGGCCAGCGACGTCGGCACCGACGACACCGAGTAGCGCAGATCCCACGCGCGCAGCATCGCGATGTGCTCGGCGAGTTGTGACTTGAGCGTGTCGCCCGCTGCGGTCTCGTCGTACGCCTTCATCAGCGACGGAATCAGCACTTCGAACGCGGTGAGATACGTGTCGTTGGCTGCCGCGATCAGTCGATCGATCGTGAAGTCCTTCCTGTTCTGCAGCACGCGCACTGCGTGCACGCCGCGCGCGTTCTCGGGCTGCGCCGAGAAGTATTTGGGATACGCCGACTCGCGTGGGCTGTCAGGCCCCGCGGCGGTGAACGGCCAGTTGTTGGTGTTGTACAACCAGCCACTCTTCGGATTGAAGAGGGTAATCGTTTCCTTCACGGCGTGCAGTCCCTTCCACTCCGTCGCCAGCTTGCTGCCGTCCACCGGCTTGCTCCAGTCGATCGTGGTGTCACGCTTCGGGAGGAAGTTGCCATGGAAGTAGGCGATGTTGCCGTCGGCATCGGCGTAAACGGTGTTGTTCGACGAGTTCGTGCGCAGTTCCATCACCTTCGAGAACTCGGCGTAGTTCTTCGCCTTGGTGCGCATGTACGACTGCGTCAGTGCAGTGAGCGGATCGTTCATCATCTTCACGGCGATCCACTTGCCATCTGCGCCGCGAATGATCGGGCCATGATGACTGAAGTACGCCGTCACCACTCGGCGCGCCATCGTGTTCCCTTGCCTGTACGGCAGCGCGATCTGCCTGGCAATCATCGCACGTTCGCCGGCGCCGTACTTGTAGAACACCTTGCCGTTGCGCTCGACGATCGTCTCTTCGTACTCGTCGATGACGTCGCCGCCGCCGGACGTGTGCATCCAGCCAAGTCGCTCGTTGAAGCCCTGGTAGATGAAGAACTGACCCCACGTTACCGCACCATACGCGCCAAGACCTTCTTCACTCACGGCATGCACTTCGGGGCGGAAGTAGAACGACGTGTGCGGATTGAGCAGCAGCAATGAGTGACCACCGGTGGTGTTCGATGGTGCGATGGCCATGCCGTTCGAACCTTGCGGCTCGGGATCGAGTCCGTCGTCCTCGTCGGGCGGCGCTGGCGGCAGCGGTTGCTTGCCGTAGAACTCCTGAATGCCGCGCAGCTGCACCGACTCGATATCGCCGCCGATGCTCCCTTCGCTGAAGGTGAGCGCCATCCAGGGTTCGAACCGTGTGAGCAGCTTCGGCTTCACCTTCGGATGCGTGTGCAGATAGAAGTTGAGACCATCGGCGTACGCGTTCATGAGTTTCTTGAGCCAGATGGGCGCCGCGGCATACTGTCGCTTCATCTCGGCCGGATCGATGAAGAGCTTCATGCGCAAATCGCGCCACAGCTCCGCTTCGCCTTCCACTTCGGCCAGGCGCCCGCTCGCATTGATGTAATTCATCTCGATGCGATTGAAATCGTCCTCGGCCTGCGCGTACAGCAAGCCGAACACCGCATCGGCATCCGACTTGCCGTAGACGTGTGGTATGCCCCACGTGTCGCGGATGATGGTGACGCGCGCGGCCTGTGCGTTCCAGCGCGTGAGCTCGGCAGCCGGCTGGGCGGTGGCAACGGGTGGCGCGCCGAACGCGCCGAAGAGAAACAGGAGAGCGGGAACGAGATGTCGCATGGCGAGTGGCGCACGGCGTTGAGGGGGGCGAAGAGCAACGGGTGGAAGATGCGGCGCCAACGCGGCTCCGCAATGCGTGAAGCGGCGCTTAAGTTCTGGATCGGTGAAGCGCCTCAATTTCAACGGACGGATGGCATGCGAATTCTGGCGGTCGGTGCAGGTGGCGTGGGCGGTTACTTCGGCGGTCGCCTGCTCCACGTCGGTCGCGACGTGACCTTTCTGGTGCGGCCGGCGCGCTCGACATTGCTGGCCAAGTCCGGGCTGCGGATCCGGAGCCCACACGGTGATCTCGGGCTACCGGCGGTGCCGACGGTGACGGCCGACGCGATTGCGTCTGTGTACGACCTCGTGCTGCTGAGCTGCAAGGCTTACGATCTCGAGAGCGCGATGAACGATGTTGCGCCGGCGGTAGGTCCCGGCACGACGATTCTGCCGCTGCTCAACGGCATGCGACATCTCGACATCCTCGACGCACGCTTTGGCGCCGAGCGCGTGCTGGGCGGCGAATGCAAGATCTCGGCAGTGCTCGATGCGGAAGGGTGCGTGTTGCACCTCAACCGCGTACATCAGATCTCGTTCGGCGAACGTGATGGCACGGGCAATGCGCGCACGCTCGCGCTGCAGGAGGCGTTCGCCAACGCCAACTTCGACGCCGTGTTCAGCGCGCAGATCCTGCAGGAGATGTGGGAGAAGTGGACGCTGATCGCGACGGGTGCGGGGGCAACCTGTCTCATGCGCGGCACGATCGGCGATATCGTCGCGGCAAATGCCACCGAGATCGTCACCGGACTGCTCGACGAATGCTCGGCGATTGCGACGGCGAATGGTCACCCGCCGAGCGACGCGATGCGCAGCTGGATTCACAGCATCTTCACCGCGCCCAACTCGAGTCTCACCGCGTCGATGTTTCGTGATATCGAAGCGAACGCGCGCATCGAAGGCGAACACATCATCGGCGATCTGCTGGCGCGCGGTGGCGATGGTTCGTATCCGCTGCTGCGCATGGTGCACGCACATCTGCGTTCGTACGAGGCGCGACGGGCGCGGCAACTTGCCTGAGTCGTTTGCTCGGAAGTGCGTCACGTTGCGCGTTGGCTACTTCCCCCTCGCCTTCCACGCCGCGAGAATTTCCGCTTCACGCTCTGACGTGAGCACAAACCGATTCTTCGCCCGACGATCTTCCGGCAACGACTGCCACCAGGCGAGCGTGTCGCGAAGCGTAAGGTCGATCGGGCGGAAGGTCAGTCCCGCCTCTATGGCGCGTGCGTTGCTGATGTTCATGGTATTCGCCGAATCGCCGAGCGGCAGAATCCACGGACAGGCGAAGCGCAACTTCTGCTCGGCGAGAAAGTCGTAGTCGTCCACCCGCGTCAGACGCGCCGTCGGTCCGACCGCGCGCTGTGCTTCGTCCAGAAAGCGTGACATGGTGAGTGGCTCACGCGGACCAGCCACACTGAACGTGCCGCCGCGAGCGTCTTCGACCAGCTTCACCATGAACTCGGTCAGGTCGCGCACGTCCACAAACTGCGACGGATCGTTGGCCTTGCCCGGTGCGAGGACTTCGCCGCCGCGTGCCATGCGCGCCGGCCAGTAGGTGAAGCGATCCGTCGTATCGCCAGGCCCGACGATGTAGCTCGGACGCACGATCGTCGCGCCATTGCCAAAGACATCGCGCGCGATTTGTTCGCCGTTGGACTTGTCGACGCCATACTGGTTGGCCGACTCCTCCGTCATCGACATCAGCACGCGCGCACTCTCATCGACGCGGGGTGTGCGATATGGATAGAACACGCCGGTGGACGACACGAACATGTAGCGCGAGGTGCCATTCCTGAGCACCGCCGTGGACTGACGCACCCACGCGGGGTTGGTGGCTGAATCATCGATGACAGCGTCCCATTTCCTGCCCGCCAGCGCGGTGTAGTTGCCCGCCACCTTGCCGTTCGCGTCCTTGCTGTCGCGATCACCCACGAGCCGCTCGACACCGTCCGGGAGTTCGGCCTGTCGGATGCCGCGCGTGAACGTGGACACCGTATGACCGCGCGCGGCAAGTCGTCGAACGAGATGCGGTCCGATGTAGCCGGTGCCGCCGAGTACGAGGACGCGCATTGGCGCAACGCGGGGTTGGATTTCGTGGAACCCGGTCGCCGCGCGAAGCACCGATGGGCCGAGTGCGCCTCCAACCATGGCGCCACCGGCAACGGCGCCCGCTCGCTTGAGAAAGTCACGTCTGGTACGCATAGAGTCACTCTGCTGGCAACGGGAGGGAGATTCGTTGGGGAAGAGACGCCGAAACGAGGTCGGAATCGGGACGAGGACGCAAGAAACAACCGGGACGGGTCGATACTCCTACCACGCACACCCTCTCCCGGATAATGGCAACGAGCATCAACAACGCGCGGCAGGACGGACAGGTCGCTCGCGACGACGCACCGACCGACGAAATCTCGCCCGTGAAGGCGCGCCTCGCTCGCATCCTCGAGGGTCGTGATTTCCCGGCGTTGTCGCAACAGATCATCGAAACGATCTCGGCGCTCGATGACGATGCCAGTTCACTGCAGCGACTCACGCATGTGGTGCTGCGCGAGTACAGCCTGACGTTGAGCGTCGTGCGCACGGCCAACAGCGCACACTACCGTCGCGCTGAACGCCAGATCCAAAGTGCCACGCGCGCCATGATGCTGCTCGGTGCGCGCACCGTGCGCCAGCTCGCCAGCAGTCTGCTGCTCTTCGAGAACTATCATCGCCGGTCGGCCGGACTCAAGGAGCTTATGCTCCTGTCACTGCTGACCGCCAATCATGCGCGAGAAGTGGCGACGAAGCTGGGACGAGGCGATCCGGAGGAGGCCCACCTGTGCGGGATGTTCCGCAATCTCGGAGAGGTGCTGATCGCCTGCCACTTCCCCGACGACTACGGACGCATTCACACGCTCATGCGCGAGCGCAACCAGACGGACTCCATCGCCGCGTACTCCGTGCTCGGCTTCCGGTACGAAGACCTCGGCGAAGAGCTCTGTCAGTATTGGGGGATGCCCGATGCGGTGACACAGGGGATTCGCGCGCGTTCGAGCACCTTTACGACCGAGTCGAGCGCAGTCACGTCGTTCAGTCACGACCTGACGAACGCGATCTACCGACGCGATGCAGAGGGTGGTGCGGGCAGCGGCGTGCGTTCCGATGCGCAGGATGATCTCAATCAGGTGATCGCACGCTACTCCTCGCGCCTCAAGCTGACGCGCACACAGGTGCGGGAGGTCGTCGAAGCCGCGCTCGAGGAAACGCGTGAGCTGTTCGTGAACGCGAAGGTGTCGGTGGACGCGTTGCGCATGCGGCAGCTGTCCGAGGCGGCCTGCTCTGCCCTGGGCGTCAAGGTGCTTGGCAGTGGGGAGTGGGATCAATCTCCGGCCGACGACTCGCAAGTGATGGCCGGCGAGCTGCGCGAACGTCTGCGGCAGGAGCTCGAAAGCAAGGTTGATCCGGCGTCTGAGTGCGATCTCGGACAAGTGCTGCTGCTGGCGATCGAAGGTGCGTTGCGGGGCGCGCCGTTCGACCGCGTGGTGGCATGCGTGCTCAGCCCGGATCGTGCGCGACTGCGTGCACGCTCCGGACTCGGCGCAGGAGTGGAGTCGCTCCTGGCACAATTCGATTTTCCGATGACGCCGCAGGGTGGTCCTCTGCCATCGGCGGTGCTGCAACGCAAGGTGCTGTACCTGCCAAGTGATCGCGCGATGAACGCGATGGACCTGCACCTCGCGTCGTCACTCGGCATCGGTCAGTTCGGCGTGTTTCCGATGGTGGTCGCCGGGCAGATTGTGGGCTGCCTCTACGGCGATCGTGTCGCGCGCGAACCGCTTCCGGATCGTGAAACGCTGCAGTACGTGTCTTCGCTGGTCGATCTCGTGGTGAAGGCGATCGAAGCACGTCGCAAGGCATCGTCGGCGCCGGTGAAGCATGAGATCCCGGCCATCGCACCGTCGGCCAATGCGCCTGCGGACCCGTCGACGATGACGGTAGAGTCGAAGGGTGCGTTGGTGCTGCGACTACTGCAGGGCGAGACCGTGGATGCGGTCTCCACGAGCAGCGGGGTGGGCGCAACGCAGCTCGAGCAGTGGCGGGCCGACTTCATGGCCGGCGCGATGGCGAGACTTGGTGGCGGGTAGGAGACGGGGGCGGCACGTGACGTGCTCTTCTTTCCTTTCTGCTGACCAGGTTCCGTACTTCAGTGCGATGCTTTCGATTGGCTTCGATTGTTTGTGTGTCTTTGCTTTCAACCGGAGCGCTCGGCCTCGGCCGCTTTTCTAAAGCGTTCTTCAGTATTCCCGTAGATCCAAGTTCGATCCGTTCCTATCCGTGATAGTCAGTCGCTGTTCCCGCGAAATCCGCGTCCAATCCGCGTTCATCCGCGTCAGTCAGTTGCTGTTGCCGTCACCGTTGCCGTTGCGGTTCAACTCGAGCCTTCCACGCTACGATTTCTGTGACGCGCGACCGAGCCGTCGAATGCTCAGGATGCCGAGTAGCGGACCGACGGCGAGCACCGGAAAGACCCACTGCCAGCCAAACCACTGCACGAGTGGCGGAATGAGCTGAATGGTGATCGTGGTCAAGAGAAATCCGATCGACACCTGCAGGGTGAGCGCGGTGCCTACCGCATGCGGCGGTACACTCTCGGTCACGAGCACACTGAACTGCGCACTGTCGGCGATGACGAAGAAGCCCCACACGAGTGCGAGTGGGGCGAGCAGCCACCACGACTGACCCCACGCGAGACCGATGGCGAGCGCGCACGTGCCGCTGAGTGCCATCGCGATGTTGACCAGTCGCGCGCGACCGATGCGATCGGAGACGAGACCACCCCAGACGCAGCCGATGCCGCCAACGGCGATCACGCCAAAGCCGATGAGCGCGGCGACGCGGGGATTGGGTGCGACACCACTGCGCGCTGCATGTACCGCATCACTGGCGGCCAGAAACGCCGGGATCCACGTCCAGAACGAATAGAGCTCGGCCATGTGGCCGAGATAGCCACCCGTCGCAAGGCGCCAGCGTCGTTCACGCACGACGTCACCCACACGCGCCCAGGCGAAGGCGCGCGATGGAAATTCAAACGGCCCGTCGCGATACGCGGCGAACACCAGCGCTGCGGCGGCGAGTGCACTTGCCGACGCGAGCCACGTCACGACGGGCACGGTGGCGCCACTCCAGGCCTGCGCGAGGTACGGCGTCGCTTTGCCAATGGTGAGCGCGCCGACAATCGTGCCGACGGCGAGTCCGCGTCGAGCGCGAAACCATGTCGATGCCATCTTCATCGCGGGCGGATAGACACCGGCCAGACAACAGCCTGCGGCGAATCGAGAGCCGAGTGCGACGACGTACGAGTCGGTGTACGCGAGTGGCAGGTTGGCGACTGCACCAAGGACCGCAGCCGTCGCAAACAGTCGTCTCGCTGGAACGACATCGGCGAGATTGAGCAGCGCACTCAACGCCGTGCCGACCACGAAGCCCAGCTGCACGGCAGTCGTGAGCCAGCCGACCTGCGATGCCGACAGTGACCACGACTTCGCGAGCGTCGGGCCGACGGCGCTGCCAGTGAACCACAGCGCCATGCCTAACAGTTCGGCGCATGCCAGGACGGCGAGCATGCGCCATCGCGCCGGATCGTGATCCACCGTGTCAGTACTGACGGTTGCTGCGCGTGCATTCGCACTGTCGGGATCGTACGCGGACGTCACCATGCGTGAAGCAACGTAACGCGCGGGTGCTGCGAATGGCGCTCGCGTTTCAGGTTAGAGTGCAGGCGACGGCAGCTGTCCGTTGACGACAAACTGCGCGCGCTCGAACTGGTGCGTGTCCCGAGCGCCGGTGAGATCGCCGCGCATGAATTCCACCACGTTGCGCGTCGCGGTACAGTGCCAGCGCTGAAAACGCTGCGGTGTGGCTGAATGAAAAACGGTCGGGGTGAATGCACCGACGTTCGCGCCGCCGTTCGAGTCCCGCGAGGAGCGATAGCGAAAGAGTTCGACGCCCGCCTCGCGCATCGCACGGCCCAGCGCCTGCGACTCGTCGTACGAGACAGGCGACGTGATCACGTCCCGGTGCGCGGCGAAGGGCGGTGCCTCCAGATCGATGCCGCGCGTGCTCCGCATACGCACGGTGAACGCGGTCAGCTCGGTGCTTACCAGCTCCAGCGCCGCGTGTGTTCCTTGAAGAAAAAGCAGGCGGTAGTACGCCACCTCGGCGAACGCGGTGCGTTGCTGCTCGGAGCCATACCAGATGCTGCGTTCCTGGCGCGCACCAAAGCGCGACCCATGCCGCAGCGGCGGATACCGAAACGGCGTGAAGAGGAGGTAATGCACTCGCACACCCGGCACTGCCGGCGGTTTCACGCCTTCGATCAGCTCCTCGAGCAACTCCTGCTCGGCGGCCGAGTCCACCAGTTTGCGCGTGGAGACTTCGTGTTGCGATTCGACCACGCGCCACGGCACCAGCCGCAGCTCGCGCAGTTCAGAGTCGCCCCCGCATTGCATCCAGATACTGGACGACATCCACCAGGCCCTCGACGGTTCGGATGCGCTCGACAGGAACGCCACCTACATGATCGTTCATCGCGTGCAGCCAGGCGCGCGCCTTCGTGTCGTCGCCGCCAACGAGCGCATCGAGCGAGCGGAAGAGCCGCACGAACATCAGCGCGAGCTCGCCTTCCTTGCTGGCCGGCTCCACGCCGCGTCCGCGTTGCATACGGGACACGGATGCTTCGCTGGCGCCAATCACCGCCGACAGCTGGCGATTGGTGAGTCCGAGCCGAGCCGACGCGGCGAGGGCCGCCTTGGCGACGATGGCGGCCGGATCGGGAGCGACCTGAAGAGCGGAGCCGAATGGCATGATTGAAAGAATAGCGCACATAACTTTCAAGTGCAAGCGCTCCCCGCCGGTCCGCAGACACCGGACCGACCGCCGATCGGTGGTCGGAGAAGACGACAGTGTCTTCGACCCCATTCGTGCAGCGTGTGATGACGCTCACCACAGCGGACCGTTGGTGTCGGTCCAATCGCCGTCTGCCCATTGAGCGATCGCGGTGCAGGCACGCGCCCCCGATGCAGCGTCAGCCGTTGCCTCTGGAGACAGCACGCGCAGCAGCACGACGTGGGCACCGAATCGTTCCACCACCACATACCTGGTGCAGTCCGACTTCAGCGGTCCCACGAACGCCGCCTGATCGATGTGCACGCGCGACAGCAGAATGAACTGCACGCCGCGTGCGCGAAGAAACTCCGAGAACTCCTGCGGATCCTGTTTCGCTACGGCCTCCGACTCGCGCGCCGACTGGCGCCCGGTCAACAGGTGAAACGTGGCATCCTTGGCACCGAGGAAGTGCGCTGAATCAGGTGCGATGCGACGCGCGGCTTCGATACCGGCGAAGAAGTCGCGCTGCTCTTCATCAAAGCACCCGGGTGATCTGGTTGGCGCAGCGCGGTCGCACTGTGCCACGAGCTGGAGACGACGCACGTCCTGCTGCGCACCGCTGAGCGCGAGCACGGCCGCGATCGCTGCCACGACAACGGTCGCTGCACGAGCGGCATGAAGTCGCCCACGCAACACTCGCGCGATGACACGGTGTACACCAAGCAACACTGCGAGCACCAGCAACGGCAGGATCGGTCCGAGATAGCGCGTCATCAGATACGGCCATACCGCCAGCAGGCCGAGGTACACGAGGATGTAGAGCGGCACCACGCGCATGCGTCGCCAGAGCGACGCGAGACCGATCACGCCGCCTACAGCGAGCACGAGAAACCAGATGGCGTTGTCGACGGCTGTGTTGGCCACGAGCGGCGCGGCAAAGGCTGCCGGCAGATACGAGCGCACGTAGCCACGTACGTTGTGATTGACACGTCGTGACGCGATGCGCGCGAGCCGCGCGAGTGGCGACTGCGGACTGTCGGCCTGCACCGTCGCTTTGGCTTCACCTGCTCCTGCGCCGGCTCCTGCACCTGCACCTGCCCCCGCCCCTGCCCCTTCACGCGATGGATAGACGAGCGTCGCGTCGGCGATGTACGAACGACCGGCCGCGAGCCGTGGTGCGCGCACCGTCCAGAGCATCCACGCGCCAACCGTGAGCCCGCCCACGAGTGTCAGCGTCACGAGCGCTCGCCAGCGGCGCCCGAGCGCGAGATGCAGCCCCAGTGCCAGGAGCAGCGTCACACCGATGCTGCGGGTGAGTGCCGCGACAGCGACCGCTATCGCACTCACCATTGCCGCACGTCGAGTGGTGCGCGTAGCGGTGGCCACCAGCAGCACAACGAGCGTCGCGGCCGTGTAGAGCACCTCACTGCGCACGCCGGCCGCCTGATTGAGCAGCAACGGGTTGGGTGCGCAGACGAGCAGCACGCCAATGGCAAACCAGGGCGAGATGCGCGACGCCAACCGTCCAGCCAGCGCGAGCGCGAGGACGGAGAGCGCGATGTTGACAGCGACGGCAAGCGAGACATCGTCGGCTCCGGTGGCACCGAAGAGCGCCAGCAGCGCCGGATACCCGGGCGGATACATCGCGTGCGGCGGCGTACCTACAATAGGCAGTTCGTCGTAGGACGTCTGTCGCAGTGCCCGCGCCAGCACGAGATACCATGCGTCGTCGTGCTCGGTGGTGAGCCCCGGTACGCGGAGCATCCACGCGAGCATCGCGTGCATGACCAGCAGCACGCCCGCAGCCGCCCGCATCGCTGTGCTCCACGGCTGCGTGGTTGGCTGCATCGTTCGTCGTTCGTCGTTCGGCGCGGTCGAATGCTCGAGTGCCGTCACGCTGCTCCGGTGGGCACGGCGCGCGGTCGCATGTAGTGAGGAACGTCAGGCATACGGGCAAGACTGCGGAAGCAGCCGCACTGGCGCAATGCGCAGGCGCATCAAATCGGCCCTGTCGCTGTGCGTGCGGTCCCGTACCTTCCCCGCATGCTCCGCGTTCTGCTCGCTGCCGCACTCCTTGCCCTGCCCCACGTGTCGGTCGAGGCGCAGGCGCCGAGTGGTCGTGCCAACTCGACGGCGCGCGTGCGCGAATATCTGCAGACGTTTCCCACGTACCCGTTCGACGACCCGAATCCGATTCCCGGGGTGGGGCGGATCTATCCGTACTTCCGCTTCGACGGCTTCCGTACCACCAGCGAGCCGCGCACGTGGAAAGTGGTGGAGCTCGAGAACGAGTACGTGCGCGTTCTCATCCTCCCCGAGATCGGCGGCAAGATCTGGACGGCCATCGAAAAGCGGAGCGGACGACCGTTCATCTACTACAACCGCGTCGTCAAATTTCGCGATATCGCGATGCGTGGCCCGTGGACGAGCGGCGGCATCGAGGCCAACTATGGCATCATCGGGCACACGCCGAACGTCTCGACGCCAGTGGACTACACCATCCGCCGCAACTCCGATGGGAGTGTCAGTTGCATCACCGGCGCACTCGACCTGTTGACAGGTACGACGTGGCGTCTTGAAACACGACTTGCGCCGGGCGAGGCGTCATTCACCACTGCATCAACCTGGTACAACGGCTCGTCGCTGGAGCAACCGTACTACACCTGGATGACCGCGGGCATCCCCACCGCAGGGAAACTGCAGTACGTCTTCCCGGGCAATCGCTCGATCGGACATGATGGCGAAGCGGGAGACTGGCCGATCAACCGTCAGCGCAATCGCGACGTGTCGTGGTACGACCAGAACGACTTCGGGGGACCCAAGTCCTATCACGTCGTCGGCGGTGCGGGCGATTTCTTTGGTGCGTACTGGCACGATCAGGACTTCGGGATGGCGCGTGTGGCACTGCGCGATGAGAAGCCCGGGCAGAAGATCTGGATCTGGGGCCTGTCGCGACAGGGCCTGCTCTGGGAGGATCTCCTCACCGATCGCGACGGACAGTACTCGGAGCTGCAGTCGGGGCGGTTGTTCAATCAGTCGGCAGAAGGGAGCACGCTCACGCCATTCAAGCACCGCGGGTTCACGCCACAGCTCGTGGAGCGGTGGACGGAGCGCTGGATGCCGGTGGTCGGGACCAGGGGTTTCGTATCGGCGAGCGATGTCGGCGCGTTGAACGTCACTCGCGATGGTGACCGCATCATCGTCGCGTTGTCGCCATCGATCGCGCTCGACGATACGCTCGTGGTGAGGTCGGCGAATCGTACGCTGCACACACGGCGTGTGCGGCGCGCACCACTGCAACCGTTCGTTGACACGATTGCGGCACCTGGCGTGGCGCTGACAACTGTTGCGGTAACTCTGGGTGCCAATCGACTCGTGTTCCACGGCGACACCACGGAAACGACACTCGACCGGCCGATCGAGTCGCCCGGCGCTTTCGACTGGTCGTCCGCGCAGGGGCTGCACCTGAAAGGAAAGGAGCTGATGCGGCAGCGCGAGTACGATCGCGCGGTGGTGCTGCTGGACAGTTCGCTGATGCGCGCGCCGCACTCCGTACCCGCCCTTGTCGATCGAGCCGCGATGGCGCTGCGTGCGATGCAGTACGACAGTGCGCGAATCTTCGCACGTTCGGCTCTCGCGGTGGACAGCTACGACGGCGGCGCGAACTACTACTACGGCCTGGCGAATCGGCATCTCGGTCGATTGGCCGATGCGCGCGACGGTTTCGAGATCGCGTCGCAATCGATGGAATATCGGGCTGCGGCGTGGGCCGAACTCGCACGGCTCTGGCTAACGCGAGGCGATGCGGATCGCGCCGACGCATACGCCACGAAAGTGCTCGCCATCCAGCCGGGGACACTCGACGCACTCGGCGTTCGCATCGTCGCCGCGCGACGTCGCGGCAATGTACTTGCGACCACGAACGCGATCGCTGCACTCGAACGCGCTGATCCGCTCAGTCACCAGGCGCGATTCGAGCGGTTGGTGGCGAGCCGCGTCTCGGACGCAGGTACACGTCTCAGAAACGGTGTGCGGAGTGAACTGCCCGAACAGCAACTCTTCGCACTCGCGGCCTGGTATCAGGACGTCGGCGACTTCGCGCTCGCCGCGCGCGTGCTCGAGGCGATCGGGGAACATCCCGAGGCACTCTACTGGCGTGCGGCGCTGCGTGCGAGCGCGACAGACGGCGCAGGACGCGATCGTGCGCTGCGCAATGACGATGCAGGTGCGCTGCGTACAGACGACGCACGTGCGCTGATCGATCGTGCCAACGCGCTGTCACCACGGCTGGTCTTTCCGTTTCGGCCGCAGGTGATCGAGGCGCTGGAGCAGGCGGTACGCGCGAGTACGCACTGGATGCCGCGCTATTACCTCGCCTTGGGGCTCTGGGGCACGGGACGTGTTGCGCAGGCGGCGGCGCGCTTCGCCGAGTTGCGCGACGCGCCGACGTACGCACCGTTCTACGCGGCGCGCGCCTCGCTCCCCGGTCGGACGCTCGCCACGCAGGTGGCCGATCTCGAACAGGCCGCCTCTCTCGACAGCACCGAATGGCGCTTCGGCAAACTGCTCGCTGAACGTCGACTGGCGGCCGGCGATACCACCGGCGCACTGGCGGTCGCGCGCATGTACTTCACGCGATCACCTCGCAGCTACATCCTCGGCATGACACTCGCGCGAATGCAGCTTGCGGCCGCGCGATACGCCGAAGCGGATTCGCTGCTGACAACGCTCATCGTGCTGCCGTACGAGGGTGCGGCGGAAGGACGTGCGCTCTTCCGCGAGGCCAAATTGATGCTCGCCGTCAACGCGATGGCGGCTCGCCGATGGGACGATGCCACGCGCTTGATCACGGCCGCGCGCGAGTGGCCCGAGCGTCTTGGCGCAGGTAAACCGTACGACGCCGATCTCGACGAACGGCTCGAGGACTGGCTCTTGGCCGACGTGCGTGCGCGGGGTGGATTCGCAGCCGATGTGGAAGCGACACGCGCCCGACTTTCCGGATGGTTTGCCGAACGATCGACATCGCTGGCGCGCCCTGGATTGGAGCGACGCGTGTTGAGACGCTTTCTGCAACTTCCGCGCTGAGCATGATGAGCCTCCATGCGTTGCTCAAAGGGTGGGTGTACAAGCTGTGGTATCCGATGCGCGGACTACGCTTCTCCGCGGGTCCGAACTTCCGCGTACACGGCTCGCTCACCGTGCGCGGGCCAGGCACGGTCACCTTCGGTCGCGACGTGACGATCGGCATGCACGTCACACCGTACACGCATCATCGCGACGCGATCATCCGCGTGGGGGATCACTGTTTTCTCAATGGCACCCGCTTCGGCTGTCAGCAGCACATCGAGATCGGCCGCGACTGTATCATCGGCGATGCACGCATCATGGATACGAACTTTCATTCCACACGCGCGGACCGATGGCGCGATGATGCGCCGGTGGTCACTCGCCCGGTTCATGTGGCGAGCAACGTCTGGATCGGTGCGCAGAGCGGCATCCTTCCGGGCAGCGAGATCGGCGAGAACAGCGTGGTCGGATTTGGCGCCGTGTGCAGCGGCCTGTTTCCCGCCGACGTGGTGATCGCGGGCAATCCGGCGGTCGTACTCCGCCTCATTGAGCCGGCGTGAGTCAGGACGCGAGTACACTGATTCCTGCGAGCACGGCGGGTGCGAGAGTGAGTGAAAGCAACGTCGCCCTCCGACTTGCGGTCGCGCTTCGAGGTGCCATCGTTGGCGTAGAGACATCGGAACCGATCGCGGCGCTCACCTTCGACGACGGGCCGCATCCGGAGTACACGCCACGTCTGCTGGCGCTGCTCGAGCGGCACCACGTTCGCGCGACGTTCTTTCTCGTTGGTGAAGCGGCGCTGCAGCATTCACAGCTGGTAGGTGAGATTGCCGCACGAGGTCATGTCATCGGCAACCACTCGTGGAGCCATCCATCGTTCACGATGATCGCGAGTCCGGAGCGACGACGCGAGCTGCAGCGTTGTCAGGCCGTACTTGCACCGCATGCTGCGCCACTGTTCCGCCCACCGTACGGCGATCATTCGCGCGCGGCACGCCGTGATGCGCACTGGTGCGGACATGAGGTCATCGGCTGGTCACTCGATGTGCATGACTGGTGCGAAGGCGATCGCGATACGCTCGTATCGGCATTGACCAACGGAATTCGCCCGGGTGGCATCGTGCTGCTGCATGACGCGATCCATGATCAGGGTGCGCCGACGCTCGGTCCGGAGTTGAGGCGCGCGGCGGTGCTCGATCGCAGCGTCATGATCGGCGCACTCGACATCGTCCTCGAGCAGCTCGGGGGACACGTGCAGTTCGTGAGCGTGCCGGAGCTCCTGCGCCGCGGTCCTCTCGTCACGCAAACATGAGCCGGCGACGCACGCTCTCCGTCGCCATCTGCACCTGGAATCGCAGTGCGCTGCTGCGCCGGACACTTGACGACTTCACGGCGATCGAGATTCCAGCAGGCCTGGACTGGGAGCTCGTGGTGGTCAACAACAACTGCACTGACGATACGTCGCGCGTGCTCGACACGTATCGCGACAGGCTCCCGCTCACCGTGGTGAACGAGCTCTGCCCGGGACTCTCACACGCCCGGAATGCGGCGGTGACGCAGTGCAGTGGCGACTTCATTCTCTTTACCGACGATGATGTGCGCGTGGAGCGCGGGTGGCTGGCGGCGTACGCACGTGCCATTGACATGTATCCGTTGGCAAGCTTCTTCGGTGGCCCCATCACGCCTGCATTCGAACGCACACCGCCGGCGTGGTTGGTGCGAATCTGGCCGCGGGTTGCGAGCGCGTACGGGGAGCGGGCACTGGGCGACGTTCCACTGCGATTTGACGGCGAGAAGCTCACGCCGTTCGGCGCCAATTACGCCGTTCGCCGGCCAGATCAGCAACGACATCCCTACGACACGCGCCTTGGTGCGCGTGCCGGTACCCTCATGCTCGGTGAGGAGATTCGCCTGGTGCGGGCGCTCCTGGCTGACGGTGGAGAAGGGTGGTGGGTACCGGACGCGCGCGTTACGCATCATGTGCCCGCACGACTGCTCACTGTGCGATACCTGCGTCGTTACTTCGCCGGCGTCGGAGCGATGATGGCACTGCTCGACGAGTCGGCTGAGGTGTCGGACCACGATCGTTCATTCGCCGCGTGGCGGCTGGCGATCGAGCAGGAGTACGACTTCCGAAAGGCGCGGCTGCGTGAGCCGCCGGAGCGATGGATCAATGATCTGATTGTCTCCAGTATGACGTGGGGCCGTCTCAGGTATCGTCGCTGAGGAGTGTACGCGCCAGACTGTGCGCTTCCTCCGGTGTCGACGCGACGCGCACCAACGCGCTCGAATTGCTCCATGCGCCGATGAACCGACTCAGTTTGCCATAGCTGTTGTCGAGTACCACGTGCGGAATGCCGAGCAGCAGGCAGAGGATGTGACCGTGCAGTCGATCGGTGACGATCACGCGCGCACTCGACAGCAGCGCGACACCGCGGTCGAGTCGTTCCTGCGCCAGACGAGGATGCACCCACATCAGGGCCCGCCGCGCAACACGCGCCGCGATCGGCCGTTTCGTGGCACGTACAAGCGCGTCATGCATCCGCACGAGCGGCGTACTCTCGTCGCCTGCCCAGTCGGCGGAGGCGTGGCCAAGC
>Ga0163144_10010105_pt1 | contig 20172 bp, 18 predicted proteins | sample OliLak19BULKMAT1_FD_123175 | JGI IMG/M metagenome (GOLD analysis project Ga0163144, IMG submission 123175) | Freshwater microbial mat bacterial communities from Lake Vanda, McMurdo Dry Valleys, Antarctica - Oligotrophic Lake LV.19.BULKMAT1 | ecosystem: Environmental > Aquatic > Freshwater >... | reverse complement strand
GGACAAAATCGACCGGACGCCCGCCGGACACGACGAACAATCCCGCAATGCCGACCCCAGCCAGCAAGACGAGCGCGATGAACATGAAAACGAGCATACGGAGTATTCGACTCAACGTTCGGACTCCATCAAATTTTCAGGAAGCGATGCGCGTCCTTCGCGGAGCGCATCGAGAAATGATTGCAGCATCACGCGCGCTGCCAAGTCGTCAATCGGGTCAGCCGGGCGGCGTCCGCGTGCCTTTGACAGCACCGTCGCGTCAACGCTGCTCAGCGCCTCGTCCCACGTCAAAATCGGGTAGGGGAGGGCGCTTTGGAGATAGCCGATCCAATTACGAACTTTATCGGCTTGTGTGAACGCCGCTTCAGGCGCATCGGCGTCAAGCGGGACGCCCACGACGAACGCGATGACGCGCTGTTCAGCGGCGATCTGTTGAATACGCGCGAAATCGTCGGCTTTGGTACGGCGTTTGATGATCGTCACTTCGCGCGCCAAAGACGCTTTGGTGTCGCCAGCCGCAATGCCGATGCGCGCCAAACCGTGATCGATGCCGAGCAGTCTCATGATGCGCGCTCCGCAATTTCGACGCCGATACGCAGTGGCAAAATTGGCATTGCCCCGAACCAATCGGGCATCACGACGATTTGCGGCGACGTATCGGCGTCGATATCGACGTTTTCGCGCAGATAATTGATCGCCTCGTCGAGCGATTTGCCCGCCAACCGTTCACGCAGCGCGGCAGTATCAATCTGAGCTTCGACGGTGCCTTCAACGCGCATGGTGAACGCAACGCGCCCGTCGTTTAACAGCGTCGCCGTCCCGCGCGTATAGGTGACGACACGAATGGATCGTCCGCGCGGCACATCCGCTGCCAAGCGCGAAAATGCGATCTGCTGCGCGGTACGCTCATCGACGGCGACCGCCTCGACCACCGCGCGCATCGTCAGCGTGAGGGTGTCGGTCACATCCCCGACGGGGTAATCGAAGATTGTCCAATCGTCGCGTTCTTCGGCGATGCGAATGGTTTCAATCATCAAGAATTGCGATGCGTCGAGCTGTGGCAGCATCTCGGTATAGGCGCGCGTCTGCAACTGCTGGCGCAGCGTCGCTAACAAACTATCGCGGTCTGATTCTGTGACAGATCGAACCGCGCGGCTCGATCCGCCTGTCGTCGGCGTGATGTTGCGCACATCGAGCGCATCCGCTAGTGTCCCCACAATCGCATTAATCGCGCCCGCTGGCACATTCCCCGCCTCACCGCGATTATCGGGCAGCGATTCGATGGGGACTTCGACCTGCAAACCGACTCCCGCCGAGACCGACGCTGATTGCAGCGTGCGAAAGAAGCGTGGCGTTGTATCCCCTGTCGAAAGGATCAAGTCAGCCGGAATGTCGATGGCGGCATTCGTTCGGTTGATGAATACAACGGCTCCCGTCGCCAGTGCGCTCCCAAGCTGCTGCTGTCCAGTCGTTGGAATCGCGCCGCGCTCCTCGATTTCGATGCGCAGTCGGATGGCGGGAATGATCCCTTGTTCGACATTCAAGGTCGCCGCGTCCAAATCTGCGATGATATCCGCTTGCACATTCATGGCTTCCGCGGCGGGGATGAGCGTGACAGTCGCGCCGGGAACGAGCAGATACGCCAAGACGACGCTCAATCCGAGGAGTACAACAAGCACGATCAATCGCACAAAGAAGCGAACGATGCGCGTCAGCGGCGTATCCGTATTTTCGACGCGGACGCGGCTGGCCATGGGCATTAGATCGACAGCTTCTGGTTCGTCCTCTGGCTTCTGTTCGCGGTTGGCGAAGGTGTGCGCGCGCCCACGCAGCCATTTACCGCGCGCACTGGAGCCAATCGTCTCGAACGTGCTGATGTTGAGTTCGGTGGCACTGCGCGTCACATCGGGGTCATGCGTGACCAGCGCGAACCGGATCGCAAGGCGCTTTGCCTCACGCTGAAGCAAAACTAAATCCAGCTTGCGGTTGAGGGTCGTCCCTTTTTCGGGCCAGATCAACAACACTGACCGCCCGCGCAAATAGGCGAAGCGGTCTTTGACCGACGTTACATCGTCGGCAGCGTCAAGCTGGATTAGTTCGACTTCTTGTGCCATCAGCCGTTGATTGCAGCAATAAGCTGACGGGCAGTGTCGAGTGCTTCATCGAGCTTCGCGGCATCTTTGCCGCCCGCCTGTGCCAAATTCGGACGCCCGCCGCCGCCGCCGCCGACCACCGCCGCGATTTGCTTGATCAGATTGCCCGCGTGAAAGCCCTTCTTGGTCAGATCGTCGGTCACAGCGACGATCAACTGCGGTTTGCCATCCACGACGCCGCCCACCACCATGACGCCGCTCTTGACCGCGCTTCTGAACCAATCGGACATATCGCGCAGATTGTCAGGCGATGTATCATCCACGCGAGCGACGAGCGTCTGATAGCCGTTGACGGATTGCGCCGTCGTCAGCAGCGCGTCGAAGCCGCGTTTTGCCAAATCGCGCTGCAATGTGGCGATCTGTTTCTTCGCGTTGGTCAATTCGGTTTGCAGCGTCACAACACGATCTGTCACCTGTTCTGGTGTGGTGGTCAACTGCGCCGCCAGATGATTGAGCGCCGATAGTTGATGCTGCACATATTCGACCGCGCCGCGCCCAGTCAGCGCCTCGACGCGGCGAATCCCCGCGCTTACGCTGCCCTCAGACACCAAGATGAACGCACCAATTTCTGCGGTTTCGCTGATGTGAACGCCACCGCACAATTCATAGCTGTAGCGGTCGTCGTCGCGCGCCACGCTGATCGTGCGCACACGGTCGCCGTATTTCTCACCAAACAGCGCCATTGCACCGTCCGCACGCGCTTCACTGAGCGATTTCTCTTTCGCTACAACGGGATAATTCTTGAGGATCGCGTCGTTGACTTCGGTTTCCACAGCGCGTAGTTGTTCCAGCGTAACGCGCGCATCATGGGCGAAGTCGAAACGCAAGCGATCCGGCGCAACCAACGAACCGCGCTGTTGGACATGCGTCCCCAATTGGTGGCGCAGCGCCGCATGGAGCAGATGCGTCGCCGTATGATTACGGATGATGTCCGCGCGACGGCTCACATCGACTTCAGCGCGCGCGGCTGCATTCGCTTTCGGATTGCCTTCCACGACTTCACCGACGTGCAGCACCAGTCCGCCGACGGGACGCCGCATCGTCTCCACTTCGATCCGCCAATTGTCCCCGACGATCACGCCTGTATCGCTGACCTGTCCGCCCGATTCGACATAGAACGACGTCGTATCCAAGACAACTTCGACTTTATCTCCGACAATCGCATCGCTTACGCGCTCGCCATCCACGAACAGCGCCAGCACACGCGCATTCAACGTTGTTTCGCCGTAGGGCAGGTAACGCACGCCAGACCCATCGAGCGCGCCGCTGGATTTCAGGTCGTTCAGGATCGCATTGTATTCGTCGGCGCTGGCGATTTTACCCATCGCTTGCCCGCCGCCGCTGCGCAGCGCGTGATCGTTTTCTGCCGCGTTGTAACCTGCCATATCGACGGACATGCCACGTTCTTCGAGAATATCGACGGTGACTTGGATCGGCAGTCCAAGCGATGCCTTGAGATAGAAGGCGGTTTCGCCGGAAAGCTGCTTCTCTCCAGCGGCATTCAAGCGTTCCATCTCCGCTTCGAGTTCCGCTAAACCGCGATCCAGCGTGCGGCGGAAACGTTCTTCTTCCTGTGTGATCACGCGCTTGATCGCGGACGCGCGTTCGACCAGTTCGGTGTAGTGTCCGCCCATGATATCGATCACGGGATCAACCAGCGCCCCCAAAAATGGCTCGGTGAAGCCCAGTTTCGATCCGAACCGCGATGCGCGCCGAATGACGAGTCGACAGACGGATTCGCGTCCTTTCGCGCCGGGTGGCACGCCATCCGCGATCATGAAGACCGCCGCGCGCAGATGATCCGCGATCACGCGATAGGGGACGATGTTGGCGTCGCGTTCGGCGTCGGTGTGTCCCGCGAGTTTTTGCGTCGCTTCGATGATTGGCATGAACAAATCGGTCTCGTAGTTCGATGCCACGCCATTGATCACGCTGACGATTCGTTCCAAGCCCATGCCCGTATCCACGCCTGGCGCGGGCAGGGGAACATCGTACTTGCCCGTGTGCGTCTCGTCCGGCTGGGTGCGATTGAACTGCATAAAGACGAGATTCCACAGTTCGAGAAAGCGGTCATCTTCACGTTCGAGCGATGGAATGATATCGTCGATGCCGCGTTCTGGGTATTTATCCCAATGCAGTTCGCTGGTGGGCCCGCAGGGACCTGTTTCCGCCATCTGCCAAAAGTTCGTCTTGGGTCCCAGTCGGGCGACGCGCTTGGGATCGACGCCCATTTCATCGACCCAAATTTTGTACGCTTCATCGTCGTTTTGGTACACCGTGAAGGCGAGGCGATCTACGGGCAGTTGGAACACTTCGGTTAGCATCACATAGGCAAACTTGATGGCATCGCGCTTGAAATAGTCGCCAAAGCTGAAGTTGCCGAGCATCTCGAAGAACGTATGATGGCGCGTGGAGGGTCCGACATTCTCCAAGTCTGAATGTTTACCTGAAACTCTCATGCTTCGTTGGGAGGTGGTAGCACGTTTATAGTCGCGGTGATCCAGTCCAAGAAACACATCTTTGAACTGCACCATGCCCGCATTGGTGAAGAGCAACGTCGGATCATTTGACGGGACAAGCGAGGACGACGGGACGAGACGATGCCCGTGTTCCTCGTAAAATTCAAGAAAGGTTTGCCTGACTTCTGCGCCAGTCATTGGTTTCATCGTTACCGCTGCTCCCCACCATTAGAATCACGAATGTCAATAAGGTCGTCTCATCAGAATGAAACAAAAAGTATAGCCCGCGCGCTGGTTTTTTTGTAGGGGAACGCGGATATGACCAACATGGTTCATCCGCGCGCCGTTTTGCGGTAAAATGACGACACATTCCCAACGGAGTTCATCATGTTCACCGACGAACAACGCCAAATGCTGTCCAAACCCCTCATCGCGCGCCTAGCCACGTCGAATGCCGATGGTTATCCGCACGTCGTCCCGCTGTGGTTCATGCTCGATGGCGACGATATTCTGATCATCAGCGAACGCAACACGCGCAAAATTAAGAATCTGCAAGCCAATCCAAAAGCCGGATTAACCATTGGCGGCGACGAGCTCGCCACAGCCGGCTACCTGATCCAAGCCGACTGCATCATCGAAGAAGACCCGGATTTTGTGGTGATGAAGCGCGTCACCCGTTTTTACGAGCCGCCGGAACAAGCCGAACGCGATATCGAAACGTGGTCGAAGAGCGATATGGTTTACATCCGCATGAAGGTCAAGAAGGTTGTCAAGGTTTTCTAAGGGTCACTGTGTTATTGTAGCAGCAATTTGATGAGAACTGTCAACAAGGACGAAGCAATGCCCTCGCTCGAAGAACAAGTCGATATCCTCATGTCTGGCGCGGAATACGGCGATCCACAGACGAAAGTCACCATGCGCCGCGAACTGCTCGAACGGCTGACCCAAGCGGAGCGCGAAGGACGTCCGCTGCGCGTATACTGCGGCTACGATCCGCGTACTGCTGATCTGCATCTGGGACATACGATCACGATGCGCAAACTGCGGCAATTCCAAGACTTCGGACATGATGTCACATTTTTGGTCGGGACGTTCACCAGCTTGATTGGTGATCCGTCTGACAAAGATAAAGCGCGCGATCAACTGACGCGCGAACAAGTTGACGACAATGCGCGCACCTATGCCGAGCAAGCGTTCAAAATTCTCGACCGCGAGAAAACGCGCGTCCGCCGCAATGATGAATGGCTGTCCACACTGGATTTCGCGGACATCATTCGCTTAGCGAGTAACTTCACGATTCAGCAGTTCTTGATCCGCGAGAATTTCTCCCGACGCATCGACGCCGGGCAGCCGATCTACTTGCATGAGCTGTTCTACGGCTTGATGCAAGGGTACGACGCAGTGGCACAAGAAGCCGATGTCCAAGTCGGCGGACAAGATCAGTTGTTCAACATCTTGGTCGCGGGGCGCAAGCTGCAAGAAGGCATGGGACAGCGCCCCCAGATCGCCATCATCATGGGCGAAAGCCTGCCCGGCACGGATGGCTCGGTTAAGATGAGCAAGAGTCTTGGCAATCACATCGCCCTGCTATTAGAACCGTGGGATATGTTCGGCAAGGTGATGAGCTTGCCGGATCAGGCGATGCCGATCTTCCACAAATTGATTTTGGGTTGGTCACCCGCTCAGGTCACTGATTTTGAAGCGGGGTTGGCGTCGGGCGCGCTCCATCCGAACGAAGCAAAAATGAACCTTGCGCGCGAGATCGTGTCGATTTTTCACAGCGCGGCGGACGCTGAAACGGCGCAAAAACGTTGGGATGAAGTGTTTCGCGGCGGCAGGGGCGTTCCAGATGACATCCTCGAAGACACATTGACTGTGCCGGAAAAGATCGTCGATATTCTACGTCGCCTGAAGATGGTCGAGAGCGGTGGCGAAGCGCGGCGGTTGGTCGATCAGAAGGGCATCCGCATGAACGACGCGATTGTGACCGATGTGAACGCGCAAATCACGCCGGACATGCTGCCCGTCGTTCTGCAAGTCGGCAAACGTAAATTTGTGCGCCTCGTCGCGGGTGAAACGACAAACACAAATTAGCAGTAGGGGCGTGCCGCCGGCACGCCCGCAATCCTACACTTATCGTGGCGGGACGAATAACAAGACCAGTGCCACGATGACCAACACGACCAGCGTGACGCGCTCGAACGACAGCTTATCGATGCGCCGCACCAGATAGCGTCCGAGCCAGACGCCCGCCGGGATGATCGGCAGCACCCACCATGCTTCGACCAATGGCGAGAGATTGAAGAGGTTGCGCGCTGCCAGTCCGGGAATATCGGCAGCATCGACGACGGCGAACAACCCCAACTTAAGCGCGTTCATAATCGCAAAAAATAGCGTTGTTGTGCCGACAAAAACGATGGGCGAGAGATTTTGCAGCAGCATATAGGCGGTGAACGGGGGCCCGCCAACGTTCGCCAGTGCCGATCCAAAGCCCGATGCACCCCCTGCGACCGCGCCATGCCAATCGTGAGGCGTGTAGCGCGTGCCGATGTGCTTTTCGCCCCACACTTTGTAAACCACAAATCCGAGCGTGAATAACGCCAGCACGCGGCGCATGGTCACATCGTCAAGCACCGTCAGCAGCAGCGTCCCGGCGATAATGCCGGCTATCGCAGCGGGCATGAGCAGCCGAATATAACGCCATTCCCATTTATTCCAGTACAACCAGAGTGCAAAAGCGTCGCCCACGAGCAGCAGCGGAAGCGCCAAACTAATCGCATTCGCTACGGGCATGACTTGGCTGAGAAGCGGTGTCGCCAAAACGCCCAATACCGCGCCCATGCCCCCCTTTGACAACCCAATGAGCAGCGCAACCAAGCTAACGATCACTATTACACCGAGATTGAGCGTCATGCTTCACGCGTCGCCCATGTGAGATATTCGCGCATCTGCAAGTCGGTGTTGCGAATCTTCATCGCTAAATCTGCGGCGAGGTTGCGCATCAAGCGATAGCCTAAGTCGGGGTACGAGTCGCACAGCTTGAGCAAACGCGAATGCTGGATCAGGATCAAGCGTGTTTCTGGCTTGCCACAGCGCGCGCGTGCCGAACTCAAACCTTGATCGACCAATGCCACTTCGCCAAACGATTGTCCACGTCGAAGCGTGGCAATCGTTTGTGGACCCTCGCCCGACCCTTTGCCAATCAACTTAGAATCGACTTGGATTTCAACTTCGCCCTCCGCGATCACGTACAAGGTGACGGAATGGGTATTTTCCTCGAAGATCACATCGCCTTCTGCATAGGGTTTTTCGGTGCTAATCGAGGCGATCATCTCCAGTTGCGTTGCGGTCAGTTCGTAAAATATATCCGCTTGTTTGAGCGTATTGATCATGGTCGATCCTTCGCAAAAGTTGTGCGCCGCTGGTCAGTGGGAGTTCCTGCTGTTCCTTCGCCTTGAAAGCGCGTAAGATACACGAGTTAATAATTTTATCATGCGAGCCATTGAATGTCGAAAAAGTACGACATGGTATTTGGCAAACGAGGCACGAAAATGAATTACAGTATCGATGAATTGATTTGCGTGTGCATCTCGCGTCAAGTTAAAGATGGCGAAGTTTTGGCACAGGGTTTGAACACGCCGCTCGTGGTCGCGGGCTTTTTGCTGGCGCAGGCAACACACGCGCCAAACGTCCGGTTTGCATCCGCGATTGGGCAGAGCATCTGTCAGGATTGGGCGGCACTCGGCGTTGGACGAGTAGAAGATTTGTGGCTCGGAAAGGGCTTGATGCACGTCGGATTCGTGGCGGCGGCGGCGGATTTGCTGCCAAAATATAAACCGAAAGAATTCTTTCGCCCGGCGCAAGTCGATGCACGTGGCAACTTCAACAATATCGCCTTTAATCATCCAAAAATGCGCTTGCCTGGATCAGGTGGCATCCCTGATGTGACAACGGTATCCGACCAAATTCATCTGTACGTGCCACGTCATTCGCGCGTGACGTTTGTTGAGCAGGTGGATTATGTCAGTGGGTTGGGACATGTCCCCGAACGCAAGCGCGGACGTGGCGTGAATTATCTAATTAGCGATTTGGGTGAATTTGATTGGGTGAACGGGCGGATGCGGCTGACGCATTATCATCATGGCGTTAGCATCGAACATATGCAGAAAAAGACCGGATTTGAACTTGAAATGTCGCCCGATTTGGGCGAAACACCGCCGCCATCGGATGACGAACTTCGCCTACTGCGCGATGTAATCGACCCGCTGGGCGTGCGCAAATTGGAAACGCTCGGCGGGTCAGCGCGCAAAGATTTGCTGCGCGAGATATTGGCAAAAGAGGGCGCACTTTAACATTTAGGCGTATCGGGATTTGACGCGCCGAACCCGTAATGAGATGTTGCGCTCTTGGGCGGGCTTGGCGCGTCAAGCCCATACAATCGATTTACCTTTTCGCCCAATCGCCAATCGTGATGAAACGGTCGCTCGGCACGCTCAAGAAACCCAATTGCACACCGTCGATTTGGCGCGACATTCCATACGTGTAAAGCGGATAGTACAGCGGAATGGCAATGGCGCGGTCAGCAAAGACGCGCTGAAACTCGGCATATTCCTGTGCGCGGTTCACGCCATACGGTTCGCGGCGTGCGCGTTCGAGAATTTCGCTTAAGCGGCGGTCGTCGGTGCTGCCATAGTTCAGTCCGTCGGGATATTGTCCCTGATGCCAAAACGCATATAAGTCGGGATCAGCGCCGCCTGCAAACGAATATTCGACCATCGCAGCGTCGAATTCACCCGACTCTAGGCGCGCGCGATAAGTCGTCAAATCGACTGCTTCGACGCGAACCAATAAATTCAATCGATTCCACTGACCGGCGATCTCGTTTGCCAGCGTGATCAGCGTCGGATCGTCGGGCGTCATGATTGTAAAACTGAATAAACTTGGCGGTGGTGCCAATGTCGGCGTGAGCGCCGGATCGAGAGTCTGATCGATAGGCGGCGCTTCGGGCGTTGGCGTGACGGGATCGCCCAGTCGTTCGCGCGCTGTTTGCAGCAGTTGGGCGGCAATGGGTGCATTGTAGACCGGACGCGGCACGTTCGACGCATACGCCCAGAACGACGGCACAATGAAGCTGTCAGCGCGCAGCGCCATATTGATCATGCTGCGTTCGACCATGACAGAGCGATCAAGCCCAGTATCCAGCCCGACGCGCACGCGCTGATCGCGGAAAAAGCGGCTTGTTTCACGTCCCCAATTAAAAATCAGCGCGCCAACCGTCGGCTCAAAGCCGTTGACGAGCTGCAACGATTGGCGATTGCTGAGATCGAACAGGCTTTGACGCTCGTTGCGGTCGCGCCCCGCCAGCGCATCCACGTCGCCGGACGCGAATGCGCTGACGGCGTTCGCAAACGTATCGTAGAGGATGAAGCGCACGCGCTCTAAACTGTAAGCCTGTGTTTGTCCTTCTATTCGCGCGCGGTACACGGGTGCAACGCGCAGATCGACGCTGCGCACACGTCCAAATTCTGTGCGCACACTCTCGATCTGATACGCACCGGTGCCAATCGGAGTGAGGTTGAACGGATGCGTCGCCAGTGCCGCTGCCGTCGTTCCACGCAGCGCATGTTCGGGCAGTAATCCAATACGCAAGCGGTCGAGGAACGTTCCGAGCGGCTGTGTCAGCCGAAAACGGACGAGGAAGGTCTCGAGGGCGTCGGTTTCGACCGTGCGCCAAAACGCGCCGCGTTCGGACGATCCCGAAAACGCCGGATCGCGCAAAATTGCCATCGTATAGGCGACATCCGCCGATGTGAACGGAATGCCATCGTGCCAGGCGACGCCTTGCCGTAAATAAAAGACGTATTCGAGACCGTCAGTCGAAATCTGCCAACGTTCCGCCAAGCCCGGTACGATTTGTCCGCGCGCGTCCATGCGGGTCAAACCCTCGAAGATCAGGCTGGTGATATCTTGATCGACGGGATTCAAATCGGCATAGAGCGGGTTGAGTCGCTGTGCGCTGCCGATCAGCCCTTCGCGGAAGGTAATTACCTCATCTGGAGGGGATGTTCCAACCGTTTGCGGATCGAGGGTTGGACGCAGCGTCGGCGGGGTCGTCGGTTGGGGCGCAGTCGATGGGGTTGCGGTCACGGCGATGATGCCGGGAGTCGAAGTGATATCAATCGAGGGGGCAACTGTCGTCAAACGCATGACCAAGACCGCCGCAAACAGCGCGGCGGCGGTCAAGAGGGCAAAGAGCTGCCAGCGAAATCCACGCAGCATCAGCAGCCGTTAGCGGACGTAAGCGACCGCGAGGATGGCGATGGCGATGAACCCAACTGCCAGCCCAATGGTGATTTGAAAGAGAGTCTTTTCGAGTCCGCGTCGCGTGCGCGCGATACCGCCGCCCGAATCGCCGCCGAACAGCGTTGCGCCCAAGCCGCCGCCTTTAACTTGCAGCAGCACCAAGATGATCAGCAGCAACGACACGATGATTGAAACGATTTGCAATACCCGATCCACGTCGCATCCCTCAGCAGGTTAAACGTCAGACAACGGGGCGCAGTATAACACGCGCCCCGCCGTTTGTGCAGCCCTCAATTGGCTGGCTCGACAGCAGCAGCGTTTTCAACCAGCACACCGTCAAGATGGCGGATCGCTGCGTCAAGTTGGGGATCAGCGGCATCAGCGCTGAAATCGGTGCGCTCCCATTCAACGATAATATCGGGGACAACGCCCTGATCATGAATCCAGCGGCGTTCGGGCGTCAACCAGCGCGCGATGGTCAAGCGCAGTCCGCCGCCATTGACGAGTGGATGCCACGTTTGAACGGTACCTTTGCCGAATGTTGTCTCGCCTAGAATCGTGGCGTCGCCTGTATCTTGCCATGCGCCCGCCACCAGTTCGGACGCGCTGGCACTGGCGGGATTGACCAATAGCACGACCGGAATATCGAGATTGAGCGCGTTCCCAACTGCATTGAAGGTCTGTTCGCGCCCGTCGCCAAAATCTTCGACCACGACCGCGCCCCCATCAATCAATAAGCTGGCAACTTCAATGGCGCTGGACAGCAGCCCGCCCGGATTATCGCGGAAATCCAAGATCAAGCCGCGCCGATTCTCAATTTCCATCGCTTCGAGCGCCGCATCCATATCGCGCCGTGCTTCGATGGAGAATTGATTCAGCCGCAAGTAGGCGTAATCACCGTCTACGATTTCGTATTCGACATTGGGGATGATGATGCGCGCGCGCACAATTTCGAAGTCGATCAGATCGTCACCGCGCTGCATGGTGATGCGTACGATTGTGCCTTCTTCGCCGCGTACCGCTTGCGCCAACTCCATCTGCGTCATATCAGCGACCTCATCGCCATCGACAGTGACGAAAATATCGCCGGGTAAGATGCCAACTGCAATCGCGGGCGATCCGTCAAGCAAGCCAACGACCTCGACTTTGCCCGTATCCTCGTTTGTGCGGATCGAGACGCCAATGCCTCGAATCTCGCCCTGTAGTTCTTCGTTGATCATGTCAAACGATTCAGGCGTCATATAGCCGCTGAACTGATCATCCAGTGCCTCGATCATGCCATTGGTCGCGCCTTCAACGAGGGTTTGGACATCAACTTCTTCGATATATTCGCTGCGCACGAAGTTAAACGTTTGCCAGAAGTAATCGAATGCGCCTTCTACGTCGGCGGGTAGTTCATTTGACGTTTGCGCTGCGCTCGTTGCGTTGGTTGTGCCGAGCGCGAAGCCGGCAACGAAGATCATGACCGCGATGGTCAGCATGAGCAAGTGTTCCGCGCGTTTGCGGATAAACACTGGGATTTCCATTCCGTGTTCCCCAATCTGGTTCTTTTCACCATTATTATTATAATGCGGTTAAGTCGATTTGAAGCTGAGAATGCCGATAGGAGCGAACATGGGTGCGCAGACTGCCGAAGCGATCTTGTTTGGCTTGGCGTTGGGCGATGCGATAGGCTACCCAACCGAGTTCATGAAGCTGGACGCGATCAAGGCGCGTTATGGTGCAGCCGGCATCCAAGCCCCGCCTGATCCGGCGCTGTTCACTGACGACACCCAAATGACGCTTGCACTGACCGAAGGGCTGCTGGACGCGGGCTTGAAGACGGATTTGGATACGCAAATGAACGCGATTGGGGCGCGCTTCATCGCATGGTCGCACAGCCCAGAGAACAATCGCGCGCCGGGCATCACCTGTATGCGCGGTGTCCAGCGATTCGAGTCGGGCATGGCGTGGCGCGCCTCCGGCATTGTGAGTTCAAAGGGGTGCGGTTCTGCGATGCGTGTTGCGACAATCGGCTATTTCTATCAACATCAGCCGGATAAACTCCGCGAAATCGCAGATGCCAGCGGACGGATCACGCATGGGCATACCGCTGCAATCGCCGCCAGCATGGCTGGGGCATATTTGATCAAGCTGGCGCTCGATGGAACGCCCATCAGCGACTATCTGCACGCGACCAGCGCCTTCACAAGCGGGATCAGCGACGATTTCGACGCAGCGCTGTATCGTGTGGGACACGTCGGCGCGTGGAACGATGAAGAAGCGGCGCTGAGTCATATTGGAGAGGGCTGGACGGGCGAAGAAGCCATTGCGCTGGCTTTATACTGCGTATTACGCTATCCCGACGATTATACTGCCTGTATGCGCCGTGCGGCGACGACCAATGGTGACAGCGATTCGATTGCGTCTATCGCAGGCGGCATCCTTGGCGCGCGGCTCGGACTTGAGACGATTCCGGCAGATTGGCGCGCGCGCTGCGAAAAAGCGGACTATTTACGTGATCTCGCCGGGCGAATGGCATCGGCTGTCGCGGGACAACGTTCATGAACTTACCCCATCCGCTGTTTATCACCATGGACGAAGCCGCCGCGCTGGTGATGGACGGTTGCACGCTGGCGCTCGGCGGGCTGACTGTCTATCGGCGTCCGGTCGCGTTCGTGCGCGCGCTGCTGAAGCGCGTTCAACGTCCGCGCGACTTGACGCTGCTGTGCTTCACAGCAGGGTACGAGTCGGATTTACTGGTTGGCGCGGGTTGTGTCGGTACGACGCGCACCGTGTATTTCGGCTTAGAATCGTTCGGACTCGCGCCGATGTTCACCGACGCAAGCGGGAAGAGTACGATTCGCATCCAAGAGGAGACCGAAGCCAGCATTGCAATGGGGCTGCGCGCGCGCATGTCGGGCGTTGGATTCATGCCGTCACATGCTTGGATCGGGACAGATTTGTTCAAACTGCGCCCCGATGTCAAGACAATCATCGATCCTTATACAGGCGAAGCATTGACGGCGTTCCCGGCGATTTCGTGTGATGTGACAGTACTGCACGCGCTCGAAGCCGACCCCTATGGCAATGTCAAGCTGAACAACAATCTTGGCATTGATCTCGAACTCGTTTACGTCGCAGACACCGTGATTGTCACTGCCGAACGCATCGTCGAGCGCGTCGAACGCTCGAATGAAGGCATGGTCGTCGCCGCACCTGCGACAACGCACATCGTTCATGCGCCGAAAGGGGCGTATCCGACAAGCTGTTATCCCCTTTATCCAGTTGGGGGCGGTGAATTGATGCGCTATGTCGATGCGTGCAATGCGGGACGCTTCGATGCATATTTGGCGGAGATGTTGAACGATGCTAATCCGACGTGAGCGGCAGCACAGACGCTGAATCAATAGCAATACCAATGGTATCGCCAGCACGCATTGGCACGGCGCGCGCATTATGCTTAAACGTGAGCAAAATTCCGGCGCAATCGACTGTAATGCGGAAGGCGTCGCCCAAGAATACAACGTCGCGCACGACTGCGCGCATCCCACTGGCGTCCGACAGCGTAATTCCGTCGGGGTGAAATAGCAGCAGCGGCGCATCGACCGAAAATGTGCCAATGGGGGTGATCGCGTGTCCGTCTTCAACACGCTCGACATGAACGATGTTGTTCATGCCGAGAAAGCGCGCCACGAATGCCGTTTGCGGGTGATGGTAGATGGCGGACGGTGTATCCGCTTGGACGATTTGTCCGGCGTTCATGATGATCACGCGATCCGCGACGGCGAAGGCTTCGCGCTGATCGTGTGTGACGTAAATCGTCGGCAGTTGAACGGACTTAATGATCGCGCGCAGTTCGACGGCTAATCGGTCTTTGAGCGCAGCATCGAGCGCACCCAATGGCTCGTCAAGCAATAACAAGCGTGGCTGAGTTGCCAATGCGCGGGCAAGGGCGACCCGCTGACGTTCGCCGCCGGACAGCGATGATACATCGCGCCGCTCGAAGCTCGTCAGTCCGACGAGTTCTAGCATCGTGCGCAAACGTGCCGCTTGTTCATCACGCGCCATACCCCGCATCTTCAATCCGAACACGACATTTTGGGCGACATTCAAATGTGGGAACAGCGCGTAATCTTGGAACATCAAGCCGAAATCGCGTCGATGTGCTGGAATGGTGTTCATACGTTGATCTGCAAACCAGACCTCGCCGGAATCGGGCGTTTCAAGTCCGGCGATGATGCGCAGCAGAGTCGTCTTGCCGCAACCGCTGGGACCCAGCAAGCACACAATTTCGCCCGCCTTGACCGACAAACTTACAGCGCTTAGCGCAGGCTTGGCGTCAAAACTTCGCGTGATGTATTCGGCACGGAACATCAAAACTCTCCAATTCCGGCGCTTCTGAAGCGTTCGATCCCAATGAAGGCAATTGCACAGACCATCATCAGAATTGCACTCATAGCGAGCGCGCCTCCATAATTCGTTGCTCCTGGCTGCCCAAGCAGGCGAAAGATCACGATTGGCGCGGTTGGCGTATCGGGTCGAGCGATGAAAGCCGACGCGCCAAATTCGCCCATGCTGACTGTGAACGCGAACGCTGCGCCAACGAACAACCCGCGCGCGATCAATGGAAGTTGGATCTGCCACCACAAACGCCAACCAGATGCACCCAACGAACGCGCTGCGTCTTCTATCGATGGATTGATTGACCGGAGTGCGGGTAAGATGCTGCGCACGACGAATGGCATAGCGACAAGCGTATGAGCAATCGGGATCAGCAGCAGCGAGGAACGCAGATTGATCGGCGGCTCATCCAAGGCGATCAAGAAGCCGAAACCGAGCGTGACCGCGCTCGTTGCCAATGGCAGCATGAGCAGTGGATCGAGCAAGCGAACGACGGTCGAACGGGCGCGATACAGGAGATACGCCATGATTGAACCCATAATGACCGCCAACACGGTCGTAATTGCGGCAAAAACGAGCGAATTAGCCATCGCTTCGAGCGGTGGCGCATACAGCACAGAGTCGCGTGGATTAATGGAGAGTCGCGCATAATGATCGAATGTGAATCCGTCTGTTCCAGCGGTGAACGAGCGCACGATCAACGCTAGCATCGGCGCGATCAACAAGCCGCCGATCAATAGCAGCACGCCGACAATGGATAATTTCCCGCGCCATGTGCGCGGTGGGCGTGCAATCGTCGCCGCTGCTTGTTGATCGACGGCGACACGGCGCTGCGATCCCGTATAGAACACAAGCAAGATGAACATGAACATAATTTGAATGAGTGACAGCGCCGATGCAATTGGCAAATTGAGCAGCCCGGTGACTTGTTGATAAATTTCAACTTCGAGCGTCGCAAAGCGTGATCCACCAAGAATCAGAATGACGCCGAAGCTCGTGAATGTGAATGTAAAGACGAGCGACGATGCCGCGATCAACGCCGGACGTAAAAGGGGCAGCCGGACGAACCACCACAAACGCCATCCTGACGCGCCCATCATACGCGCCGCTTCTTCCAAGCGTGGACTCTGCGATGCCCATGAGCTAATCAAAATACGGAGCGCGACGGCATAGTTGTAAAACACATGCGCAATCAGGATGATGGTCAGCGTGCGCTCAAGTTGAATGGGCGGCTCGGATAATCTAAATATACTTATTAATAGCGCGTTCACGACGCCGCGCGCTCCGATCAGCGAGGAAAATGCTGCTGCGACCACGACCGTAGGCAGCACAAATGGCAGGGTTGCCAGCGCCAACAAGAGCGTCTTGCCGCGAAATCGATAGCGCACGAATATATATGCGCTTGGCAACGCAAGCACTATTGTGATCACGGTTGAAAGCGCGGCTTGTCCAGCCGTGAATGCCAGCACCTTGCGATAGTAATCCGACGCGAAAATCGTCTCGAACGCGCGCAGCGACAAGATGCCATCAGGCGCAAGTCCGGCACTCATGATCGTGATGATGGGGTAAAAATAGAACACGCCGATGAACGCCAGCGGGACGATTGCCAACCACTTCATAGATTTTAGCAACTCATGTTGATGAAACGGACGATTTAGGTTACTTATTATGTCTGATTTCATTGAAGGAGACGACCGATGAGTGTTGCAGCCCGTTTGAATCGCTTGTTTGCGGCAGATGGCAAATGTTTCGATGTGGCGGTCGATCATGGATTTTTTGGCGAACGCGGCTTTCTCGATGGCATTGAGAATATGCCGAACGTCGTCCGCACGTTGATCGACGCTGCGCCTGATGCGATCCAGTTGAGTATCGGACAAGCGATGATTCTACAATCGACAGCAGGTAAACAAAAGCCGTCGCTGGTCTTGCGTACTGATGTAGCGAATGTTTACGGTAAAACGCTGCCGAGCGCAATCTATAGCGAGATCATCGGAGATGCCGTCGAGCAAGCCATCCGTTTGGACGCGGCGTGCGTGGTTGTGAATCTTTTCAATCTACCCAATCAACCGGATGTCTATCGTCAGTGCATCACGAATATCTGCCGCCTTAAGCCCGTTTGTGAACGATACGGAATGCCGCTGATGATCGAGCCGTTGATCATGAAAGACAATGCGACAGCGGGCGGTTATATGGTTGATGGTGATATCGACAAAATTCTGCCGCTCGTCCGGCAAGCGATTGAACTCGGTGCTGATGTGATCAAAGCTGATCCGTGCGATAACGTTGCGGAGTATCACCGCGTGATTGAAGTCGCGGCAGGCAAGCCTGTCCTCGTGCGCGGCGGCGGGCGCGTCTCGGACAGCGAAATTTTGTCGCGGACATACGACTTGATGCAGCAGGGCGCGATGGGAATTGTCTATGGGCGCAACGTCGTCCAGCACAAGCATCCGGCTGGTATGACACGCGCGCTGATGGCAGTTGTTCACGATGGCGCGTCGCCTGATAACGCCTTAGCGATGTTGGGGGTTTGAGATGGCGCGCGCACGCAAGACTGTGCGATTCGGGATTATTGGCTTGGGGTTGATGGGGAGGGAATTCGCCAGCGCCGCCGCGCGTTGGTGTCATCTGCTCGATTTGGATTTTATCCCGAAGGTTACGGCAATCTGCGATACCAATCCGGCGTTATTCGGCTGGTTCGATGATAATTTCGATACGATTGCGCTCAAGACGGCTGATTATAACGATTTGCTCAACAGCGCCGATGTAGACGCGATCTACTGCGCAGTGCCGCATAATTTACACGAACAATTTTATACGGACATTGTGCGCGCGGGAAAACACCTGTTGGGCGAAAAACCCTTCGGTATCGACCTTGCTGCCAATGCCGCGATTCTCGATGTGATCGACGCATATCCGCAGGTGATTGTCGCCTGTTCATCGGAGTTTCCATTCTTTCCCGGCGCGCGGCGGTTGCTCAAATTCATCGGAGAAGGGCGCTTCGGCACAATAATCGAGGTTGGAGCGGGATTATTGCACAGCAGCGACCTCGATCCGAACAAGAAAATCAATTGGAAACGTCAGATTGCAACCAATGGCGAATATGGCTGCATGGGCGATTTGGGAATGCACCCGCTGCATATTCCGATCCGCGCCGGATGGATGCCGCAGACTGTCTATGCCCAGTTGAGCAATATTGTGACCGAGCGTTCAGATGCAGTCGGAAACCGTGTGCCGTGTGAGACGTGGGATAATGCGACTCTGAACTGTCGCGTTCAGAATGATGGACAGGATTTCCCGATGACAATCCAGACGTATCGCATCGCGCCGGGCGAGACGAATACATGGTACTTGCGCGTTCTTGGCACGCAGTTCAGCGCCGAATACTCGACCAAATACCCGAAAACGCTGCGCTCCATGTCATACACGCCGGGCAGCGAACAGGCATGGCAGTCGCTCGATTTGGGCTACGAGACGGCATACCCGACGATTACGGGCAGCATCTTCGAGTTTGGATTTTCGGACGGCTTGCTGCAAATGTGGGCAGCGTTCTGTGATCAACTGGCGAATGGGCGCGACGCGATGCGTCAGCCGTTCTACTGCGCGACGCCGGACGAAACGCGGTTGCATCATCAAATTCTCACGGCGGCGCTGCAATCGCATAAGGAACAGCGTCCCGTCGATCCGCGCGCATCGAGTAGGGGCGCGGCATGAAATCCGAGTACGATATTATTGTGAGCGGTCATTTGTGTCTCGATCTGCTCCCCGACATGGATCAAGTGCCGTTGCAATCACTTCCATCGCCTGGACGCTTGTTCGAGGTTGGGGCGATGCAGTTTTCGACGGGCGGCGCGGTCGCCAATACTGGATTGGCGCTGCACAAGCTCGGTATGAATGTCGGATTGATGGCGACGCTGGGCGAAGACCGCATCAGCGATATGGTGCTGGCGCTTCTGCGCGAATACGATGCGTCCTTGGGCGATTTGATCCAGATTCGCGCTGGAATGCCGAGTTCATACACGCTCGTCCTGTCACCAGAGCGCGTAGATCGCATTTTCTTGCATTGTTCAGGCACGAACAGCGAATTTGGCGCTGACGATGTAAATTACGCGCTGCTGCCGCGCGCGAAAATCTTCCATCTCGGTTATCCGCCGCTGCTGCCACGTTTGGCGCGCGGCGATGGTGACGAACTGGAGATGCTGTTTCAACGCGCAAAAGCCACAGGGGTGATTACGTCGCTCGATATGGCGCTGCCCGATCCGCGCGGCGTCAGCGGGAATGTCGATTGGCAGCGTGTCATTCGGCGGACGCTGCCTTACGTCGATATTTTTATTCCGAGTATCGAGGAAATTATGTTCATGATGCGGCGCGCTGATTACGAACAGGAACGCCATCAGCTTTTGTCATTCGTGACTGTCGATTATCTGCGCGCGCTGGCAGATGAGCTGCTGACGTTGGGCGCAAGCATCGTCGGCTTCAAGATGGGCGACATGGGGATGATGGTAAAAACGGCAGCCGCAGAGCGATTGGCGTGGTTGAGCCGTTTGGGAGTTCAGCCTGCTGCATATGCGAATCGGGTGATTGTACATCCAGCATTTGAAGTCGAGGTCGTAGGGACGACGGGCGCTGGTGATTCCGCCTATGCCGGCTTTTTATCCGCGTTGATTCGCGGACTCGACTTGCAAGCGGCTGTACGTTGGGCGTGTGCAGTCGGCGCTTGCAATGTCGAAGCGGCGGACGCAACCAGCGGTGTGCGGTCGTGGCATGAAACTGTAGATCGCCTTGAAAATCGCTGGACAGTGCGTGGACAACATATTAGATGATGAAAACATCCCTTTTCAGAAGGGATGTTTACTTGCCCACATTACTGGTGATAT
>Ga0163144_10010104_pt1 | contig 20173 bp, 22 predicted proteins | sample OliLak19BULKMAT1_FD_123175 | JGI IMG/M metagenome (GOLD analysis project Ga0163144, IMG submission 123175) | Freshwater microbial mat bacterial communities from Lake Vanda, McMurdo Dry Valleys, Antarctica - Oligotrophic Lake LV.19.BULKMAT1 | ecosystem: Environmental > Aquatic > Freshwater >... | reverse complement strand
TGTTGGCCGGTATGTCCGCGTTGCGGACACGGGCCGTGTTGGCCTGTATGTCCGCGTGGCGGACACGGGCCGTGTTGGCCGGTATTTCCGCGTGGCGGACACGGGCCGCGTGGCGGACACGGGCCGCGTGGCGAGACGCGAGACCCTCATCGCTAGCCCGGACGCTGTGCCTCCGACGCGGGCGGCGGATGCGCCTCGCCGGCGCCGGCCTGGATCAAGGCCACGACCTCCTCGGGGTCATCGCAGATCGTCACGAGGCCAAGATCACCTTCCGAGATGGCGCCTGCGGCCAGCAACGTGTCGCGCCACCACGCGACGAGCCCCGCCCAGTACGCCGTTCCGACCAGGACCACCGGGAAGTGCCGGACCTTGCCGGTCTGGATCAGGGTCAGCGCCTCGAACAGCTCATCCAGCGTCCCGAAGCCACCGGGCAGGATGACGAACCCGTCGGCGTACTTCACGAACATCGTCTTGCGCGCGAAGAAGTAGCGGAAGTCCACGCCCAGATCCACATATGGGTTGAGCGCCTGCTCGTGGGGCAGCTCGATGTTGCACCCGACGGACAGGCCGCCGCCTTCCTGGCAGCCGCGATTGGCGGCCTCCATGGTGCCTGGGCCGCCGCCCGTGATGACCGCGTAGCCAGCCTCCGCGAGCCGTCGGCCGATCTGTCGGCCCAACTCGTAGACGGGGTCATCGGGCCGCGTCCGCGCCGACCCGAAGACCGTGATGGCCGGTCCGACCCGGGCCATCGCGTCGAAGCCATCGACGAACTCCGACAGGATGCGCAGGGCGCGCCACGGGTCGGTGTCCAGGAACGCCGGCGCCTCCGGGCGCCGCTCCAGGAGCTTCTGGTCCTCCGTCGCGGTGCCATCCATGCGCAGGCGATCGGCGGCTTCCGGAGTGACCCGCAGGCGGCCCGCCCGGCGCATCGGCTGATCGGGCTGCGGCCCGGCGTCGCTCTGGTGACTGGTGGGGCGGTCGCGATCGTCGGTCATGGCGCTAGGATGCACCCTCCCGGCCCGATGCTGTTGCGATGAGGATGACGATGCGGACCCGCTGGATGATCGCGATCGGCGCCACGATGGTCGGCGCCGTGTGGATCCTCCAGGGCCTGGGCATGCTGCCGGGCAGCGGGTTCATGGACGGTGACCTGTTCTGGGCCGCCGCGGGCGCGCTGCTCGTGGCCATCGGCGTGACGGCCGGCGTCAGCGCCTGGCGGGGCCGCCGCTCGACGTGATGGACGCCAGCCAGGCGGCCCACGTCGCCTCGGCCTTGCCGGCGGTCACCTCGTTCCCGAAGCGCACCAGGGGCAGCCGCAGCAGCCGCACATCGGCCAACAGGCGAGCGACCACACCCGCCGTGTCGAGGGTCAGGTAGCCGAGGCCCGCGTCGCGATAGGCCCGCGACGTCTCGTCCAGCAGCGCCACCGCTCCCAGGCGGTCCGTGAACCGGCGCAGCTCGCCGGGCGCGATGGGACGCTTGCGCAGGTCGTGGTAGCTGACGACGATGCGGCGCTCGCGGAAGAAGCGCTGGGCGGCCCGCGTCGAGGACGAGTCGTCCAGGCCGAAGACCTGGATGTCCGGCATCTTCTTCGTGGGAGCCTTGGGCAACGGCGCGGGCATGTCAGGCGGGCTCCCCGTCCACCGCGGGCTCCAGGACGAACAGCGGGATGGTCCGATCCGTCCGATCGCGATAGACGGCGTATCCCGGATAGCCGTCGATGACCTGGCGCCAGCGCCGCTCGAGCTCGTCTGCGTCGACGACTTCGCGAGCTGTGAACGCCGCCACCGACCGTCCGTGCTCCACACTGACGGCGCTGTCCGAGCGCAGGTTGTGGACCCACGCCGGCATGTGCGACTTGCCGGCGTTCGAGCCGACGAGGATCCAGCTGGCGCCGTCACGGACCGCCGCCAGCGGCACGGTCCGCGACGTCCCCGTCCGCCTTCCTACGCCGGTGACCAGGATCATGTCCATGCCCAGCGCCCGCGACATCACGCCCCAGCCGCCGGTCAGGCGGTACAGGCGGCGATGGATCGGGTGGAACCACGGGTGGGTCAGCACCTCACCGATCGCCAGGTAGGTCCGTCGAGACGAGGCAGCGGGCATCGCCGGAGAGCGTAGCGGGTACCATCGCCACCTACACAGGAGGTCCTTCGTGACGGTCTGGTTCACGGTCCAACTCGACGATCGCCCGGGCTCTCTCGCCCGCGTCGCGAACGCCCTTGCCGAGCGCGGCGTCAACATCACCGGCATCGTCGGCGTGGCCGAAGACACCGATGGCGCACTGATGCTCACGACGTCGGATCCGGTCGCGACCCGCGAGGCGTTCGCCGGCCTGGGCCTCGCCTTCGAGGAGCACGACCCCACGGGCGGCCTGGACCCCGATTCGATGAGTGTCGGCGACCTGCGACCCGGTTCGGCCGGCCGCGGCTCGCTCGGCTGACCCGGACCACCGTGCCCCGACGCCGCGCGCTCGAGACGGCCGCCATCCGCTTCGACATCGTCGATTCGCCGACGGCCATCTCGGCCATCGCGACGACGACGGCCGCCAGCGGCGGGCGCATCCGCACGCTGGCCACGGTCCGCACCATCGAGGGCGACCCGCCGCTGGTCGAGATCGAGCTCGAGGTCGAGGGCATCGAAGAGGACGCGCTCGTCGCCGCGCTGGAGGCCATGGACGAGGTCCGCACGGTCCACCGGACGCGGGCGCTGGGCACCGTCTTCGGCAAGCGCATCATCGTCGTCGGCGGCGGCGCCCAGGTCGCCCAGGTCGCGCTCGGCGCGGTCAGCGAGGCCGATCGCCACAACCTGCGCGGTGAGCGCATCTCGGTCGACACCATCCCGCTCGTCGGCGAGGTCAACATCGCGGCCGCCGTCCGGGCCGTGGCCGACCTGCCGCGTGCCCGGCTGCTGGTCCTCGCCGGCTCGATCATGGGCGGCGACATCAGCGTCGCGGCCGATGAGCTGCGCGCGGTGGGCATCCCGATCATCGCCCTGAACATGGTCGGCTCCATCACCGACCACGTGGACCTGGTCATCAGCGACCCGGTCCAGGCCGGGACCATGGCCGTCATGGCCGTGGCCGACACCGCGACGTTCGACCTCGAGCGCCAGCGCGGCCGCCGCTACTGAGCCAAGGACGGATCATCCCATGCGCATCGCGACCTGGAACGTCAACTCGCTGAAGGCTCGGCAGGACGCCGTGGACGCCTGGCTGGCCCGAACGCAGCCCGACGTGTTGCTCATGCAGGAGACCAAGCTGCCGGATCAGGACGCGCCGGTGATGGCCTTCTCCATGGGCGGCTATGACCTCGTCCATCACGGGGAGGGGCGCTGGAACGGGGTGGCTATCGCCGTGCGCCAGGGGCTGGGTATCGCCGGCATCACCACGAACTTCGGCCTCGGCGGCGTGCGCGACAGCAGCGCCGGCTCATCCATGGCCACCGGCGAGGAGGACTTCGACCCGCTCGACGAGGCGCGCATGGTGAGCGCGGTCTGCGGCGGGGTCCGCGTGGTCAGCATCTACGCGCCCAACGGTCGGGTCGTCGGCTCACCGTTCTTCGCCGGCAAGCTCGCCTGGTACGACCGCCTGCAGCAATGGCTGCGTGACAACTGCGACCCCTCCGAGGATATGGTCATCGGTGGCGACTTCAACATCGCCCCGACCGATGCCGACGTGTGGGACGCCGGCGCGGTCCATGGCGGGACCCACGTGTCAGCGGCGGAGCGGGCCGCGTTCCAGCGACTGCTGACCTGGGGCCTGACCGATGCCTACCGGGCCGTCCACGACGAAACCGGCCGCTACTCGTGGTGGGACTATCGGGCCGGCATGTTCCACAAGAACCAGGGCATGCGCATCGACCACCTGCTGGTCACCCGCAGCCTGGCCGAGCGGCTGGTCGACGCCGAGATCGATCGCGAGGCGCGCAAGGGCCCACCCGTGCCATCGGACCACGCCCCGGTGACGATCGATCTGGACGAGGCGGGCGCGCACTACGACCCCGACTGGACAGGAGCCCTCGCCCGGATCGCCAGGCGCAGCCGATAACGCCGCCGAGCCCGATCCCTGACCGGTGGCGAGCGTGGTGCGTCGCGCATGACGGGACGGCGTGCGCCGTGTCCCGGTGGGCGAACGTAGGCTCGGCCGGATGACGGCCCTCCTCGAGACCACTGCGCCGCCGATGACGGTGGACGGCCCACCCGCCGAGATCCGCCTGATCGACCTCCAGAAGCGGTTCGGCGACGTCCGTGCCGTCGACGGCATCAGCCTCGACGTGCGCTCCGGCGAGTTCTTCAGCCTGCTCGGCCCGTCGGGCTGCGGCAAGACGACGACTCTGCGCATGATCGGCGGCTTCGAGCTCCCGAGTGCTGGCCGCATCCTGCTGCGCGACCGGGACATCACGTACGACGCTCCGGATAAGCGACCGGTCAACATGGTCTTCCAGCAGTACGCCCTGTTCCCACACCTCGATGTGGGCGACAACATCGCCTTCGGCCTGAAGCGCAAGGGCGTCGAGCGCAGCGACATCGCGCGCCGCGTCGGGGAGGCCCTGGAGCTCGTCCGGCTGGGCGGCTACCAGCAGCGCAAGCCGAGCCAGCTGTCGGGCGGCCAGCAGCAGCGCGTCGCCCTCGCCCGAGCCCTCGTCAACCGGCCCACCGTGCTGCTCCTGGACGAGCCGCTCGGCGCCCTCGATCTGAAGCTTCGCCGGCAGCTCCAGCTGGAGCTCAAGCGCATCCAGGCCGAGGTAGGGATCACCTTCGTGTACGTCACGCACGACCAGGAAGAGGCGCTCACGATGAGCGACCGGATCGCCGTCATGCACGCCGGCCGGGTCGAGCAGCTGGGCACGCCCGAGGAGCTCTACGAGCGCCCGGCGACACGTTTCGTGGCCGACTTCATCGGGACCACGAACCTGCTCAGCGGCACGGTCGAGGGCGACGGCGCGGTCCGCCTGGACGGTGGCGACCTGGCCCGCGTGGCCACGACCGGCCTTCGCACCGGGACCGCCATCGAGATCTGCCTGCGCCCGGAGGCCATCAGCCTCGTCGACACCGATGCGCCCGGTGCGATCGCGGCGACCGTCGACCAGGCCGCCTATCTCGGCACGAACGTCAGCTACCAGGTCCGCACGGCGGGCGGCCTGATCCTGTCCGTCCTGGCACCCAAGACCGGGGCCCGCCTCCCGGTCGGCAGCGAGGTGGCCGTCAGCTGGTCACCCACCGAGGCGCTGGTCCTGGGCACCACCCAGCGGCCCGACACCGTCTCCGGGGATATCGAGGAGGAGCACCGATGACCGATCGATTCGATGGTTCGAGCATCGACCTGGAACGCGCCCTGAGCCGGTACATGCTGGAGCGGCGCATCACCCGTCGCCAGCTGCTCGATCGGATCGGCAAGGTCGGGGCGGCAGCCGCGCTGGCCCCGGTCATCGCCGCGTGCACGAGCCCCGGCGCAAGCAGCGCCCCGCCAGCGGCCACGAGCGGCCCGACGCAGGCGCCCGGCTCGTCCGGGCCGGCGCCCAGTGCCGAGCCGACCCCGGTCCCGGAGCCCGAGGCCGAGCTGTACATCTACAACTGGACCGACTACATCGGCGAAGACGTCATCCCCTCCTTCGAGGACAAGTACGGGGTCAAGGTCACCTACGACTTCTTCGCCAACACGGACGAGGCATACGCCAAGCTCGGCGACGACGGCGGCGGCTACGACCTGTCGTTCCCGATCTCGGTGGACATCCCGTCGTTCGTGGCCCGCAACGCCCTGCGGCCCCTGGACAAGGCGCTCCTCCCGAACATCGTCAACCTGGGTGCCGAGTGGTCGGACCCTGGCTATGACCCGAACAACACGCACTCCGTGCCGTACATGTGGTGGACGACCGGCATCGCCTACGACTCGACCAAGGTCACCGATTCGCCGACCAGCAGCACCGCGCTGTGGGATCCGCGCTACGACAAGCACATCTCGATGCTCGACGACTGGGCCGAGGTGTTCGGTGTGGCCCTCATCCAGCTCGGCTACTCGGCCAACACCCAGGAAACGGCCCAGCTGGACGAGGCACTCGCCCTGCTCCAGCAGCAGAAGCCGCTGGTCCGCGTGTACAGCACCGACACCATCGGCACGATGTCATCGGGCGACGTATGGATCGGCCATGTCTGGGGCGCCGACACGTTCGCCATCCAGGAGGAGAACGAGAACGTCGTCTACTACATCCCCGAGGAGGGCGGCATCAAGGGCTCGGACACGATGGCCATCTTCTCCGGCGCCCCGCATCCCATCGCCGCGCACCTGTTCATCAACCACATGCTTGATGCCCAGGTGAGCGCATCGAATACGAACTTCATCTACTACATGGGCCCCAACGCGGCCGCCAGGGAGTTCATCGACCCAGCCATCCTGGAGGACCCGGCGCTCAATCCGGACCAGGCCATCGTGAGCAAGCTGGAGGAGATCCTGGATCTCGGCCAGGCCGTCCGCGACGAGTACCTCTCGCGCTGGCAGACGCTGCGTGGCGGCTGAGGCCGACGCGCCCGTCTCATCTCAGGCGGGGATGTCGGCAGACTCGCCGGTCGCCCCGCCCACGATCCGCTCGCGGGCCGAGGCCCTGACCTCGGCCATCCTCGTCGTGCCCGGCGTGGCCTGGCTCATCCTGTTCTTCGTCGTGCCCCTGGGGATGATCTTCCTGGTCAGCCTGGGCTCGCGCGATGAGCTCGACCGGATCGTGCTCACGAACCTGAGCTTCGACAACTACCTGCGCGCCCTGGACCCGGCGTTCCTGCCGACGTTCCTCAACTCGCTGCGTTACGCGGCGGCCACGACCATCCTGTCGCTGCTCATCGGCTACCCCATCGCCTACTGGATCAGCCGCTACGGCGGTCGCCACAAGGCGCTTCTGCTGGTGCTCGTGATGCTCCCGTTCTGGACGAGCTACCTGATCCGGACCTACGCCTGGATGATCATCCTGCGCGACAACGGGGTGGCCAACTGGGCGCTCCAGGCGGTCGGCCTGACCAGTGAACCGCTGATCCTGCTGAACACCGACTTCAGCGTGATCCTGGGCATGACCTACGGCTTCCTGCCGTTCGCCATCCTGCCCCTGTACGTGTCCATCGATCGACTGGACTCGTCGCTCATCGCGGCGGCACGCGACCTGTACGCGAGCGGCCGGGGCGCGTTCCTGCACGTGACCTTGCCCCTGACCATGCCGGGCATCGTGGCCGCCATGATCCTCACGTTCATCCCGGCCATCGGCGACTTCGTCACGCCGGACCTCCTGGGCGGCGCCCAGACGACGACCATCGCCAAGGTCATCCAGGAGCTGTTCCTGGAGGGTCGCGACTGGCCGTTCGGAGCTGCCCTGGGGTTCATCCTCATGCTCATCACCCTCGGCGGCACGCTCATCGCGCTGCGCCCGCTGCGCCGTGAGGTCGTGGGCGCATGACCGGTCGCAATCGCTGGCTCACCGCCTACGCCATCGCCGGCTACATCTTCCTGTTCCTGCCCATCGCCGTGCTCATCCTGTTCTCGTTCAACGACTCCAAGCGCAACTTCCAGTGGAAGGGCTGGACGTTCGACTGGTACCCGATGGTCTTCGCCAATGAGGCGCTCATCGACGCGCTGTTCGTGACCTTGCGCGTGGCGGCCGTGGCGGTGGCCGTGTCCACCGTGCTGGGCACGCTCCTGGGCCTCGCCCTGGCTCGCCGCCGATTCCGGGGGCGGACCGGCACGGAGACGCTGCTCCTCGTGCCGATGGTCACGCCGGAGATCGTGATGGGCTTGAGCCTCCTTGTGTTCTTCTACCAGCTGTTCGATTCGCGCGGCTCGTTCAACCAGTTGGCCCTGGCCCACATCACGTTCTGCGTGAGCTACGTGGCCATCGTCGTGCGCGCGCGCGCGGCGGGTATGGACGGCAGCCTGGAGGAGGCGGCCCGGGACCTCGGGGCGTCCGCGTTCGGGGCGTTCCGCTATGTGACCTTCCCGCTCATCCTGCCGGCCGTCATCTCTGGGGCCCTGCTGGCCTTCGCCCTGTCGTTCGACGATTACGTGGTCTCGACGTTCAATGCCGGGGTCGGCTCATCCACCTTGCCCCTGTACATCTACGGCAAGGTCAAGTTCGGGATCACTCCGGAGATCAACGCCATCTCGACGATCATCGTGGCCACGACCGGCGTGGTCATCCTCCTCGCCTGGCGGATCGGCGCTCGCCGCGACGCGAGGGCCCGGGCGACCGCCACCGACCGCTAACGCAGCGACATTGGGACGCGCCTCGTCCGTGGCGCGAACATCCCAGCCAGGGAAGGCCTGGAGACCGGGTCTCCGTCGCCGTTCTGGCCGCTGGGCGCACGGCGCAGCGAACGAAGGACCTCGTTCGGGCGCCCGACCAGCGGTCCTTGGCTGGTATGTGCGCTGGGCGGACGTCGGCCACTGTTGCGCCGGGCCGCTCGGCCGCCCCGGATCAGCGCTTTGCGGTCGCCCGGGTACGGGCCGCGGTACGGTCCTGGACCAGCCCGTTGCCGTCGCCGCTGGCTTCGGGCACGTGCCCGTTCGCGCCGTTCGCCCCGCCGTTGGGACCGTTCGAGCCGTTCGCGCCGTTCGCGCCGTTCGCGCCGTTCGTGCCCTTCGTCACGGCGCTGATGCCCCGGTTCGACTTGGGCACCGGCTGGTCGTACTGCTCGCGGACGATGCGCTGCGACCACGTGTCGCGGCCCTCATAGCGGTCGGCGACCATCTGGTCGAAGGCGTGCACCGACGCCTCCTGGTTGGAGTACCGGCCGGCAACCCACGACGAGGAGCGCGTGCCGCGCTGCTGGAGTTCGCAGACGTGCCAGTCCTGGCCGTTGGTCAGGTCCCAGAACGCGATCTCGTCGCTCGGATCGAAGCCGGGTGCGGCGATGGTCGACGCCTCGAACAGCCATTCGCAGATGACCAGCGTCCGGTCCGGGCCCTGGGGCACCAGGCGATGGACCAGCAGGTAGTCCGGGTGGATGGACAGGAAGGTCGTCGGCCAGACCAGGTAGTAGTAGACGCAGCGCTCGTCGCGCGGGGTGATGCCCGGCATCGGCGCCCGGCCGTCGCGCGACCCGTGGCCACCGTCCAGAGCCATCGTCTCGGCGTCGCCGGCTAGCTCCATCCAGCCACCCTGCCAGCCGCCGTTGGGGTCGAAGTCGCCGCCGACGTCGTAGGGCGTGAGCTTGTTGAGCTGCGGGTGGACGCCCGGGCAGTGGTAGCACTCGCTGTAGTTCTCGGCGATGAACTTCCAGTTGGCCCCGACCGAGTACTCCATGCGCTTGACCGAGCGCAGGCCGGTGAAGTCGAAGCGCGACATGTGCTCGACGAGGTCGCCCAGCTGGTCGGCGAGGGGCGCTACGTCCGGGTCGAGGGACAGGAAGATGAAGCCCTGCCACGTCTCCAGGCGGACCGGCGCCAGGCTGTACGACTCGAAGCTGAAGTCGTCGAGGTCCTCGGTGTGCTTGGCCCGGATGAGTGCGCCGTCCAGGTCGTAGATCCAGGCGTGGTACGGGCACTGGAGGCGGACGACCTTGCCGCACGGCTCCTCGGCGACGGCAGTGCCGCGGTGGCGGCACACGTTGTGAAAGGCGCGCAGGACCATGTCCCGGCCGCGCACGATGATGAGCGGGTCGTCATCCAGGTCGACGAGCATGTAGGTGCCGGGTTCGGCGACGTCCTCTTCACGGGCGACCATGACCCAGTCGCGGCGCAGGACGTTGGCCCGCTCCCAGTCGAAGACGGCCGTGTCGTGGTAGGTCCGCTTGGGGAGCAGCGACGCCCCGCGGTACTCGCGACGGACCGCCGCCGATTCCGCTTCCGTGAGGATCCCGCCGCTCGTCATCCGTCCCCGACCTCCTGGCTGCATACCCCGCTCGGGGCGGCGCCGATCGTGCCCGATAGGGATCCTATTGCCTCCTGTGTCCCATCAGGTGCACCAGCCGTTCCGTCTGATGCGACGGAGGTTGCCCGTAGGGTCATGGCCCGGACATGGAAGATGCCCTCGGCGGAACGAGTCCGCCTCGGGCACCTGGCCGATATGTCCCCCGGCAATAAGGCCGTGGTCAACAGTACTGGCCCCAACCCGTACTTCGCAAGTCCCGGGCGTTGCGTTTTCGGTGCGAGATCGCACCGGCCACCGGGTCAGTCCAGGGCCACCGGGTCAGTCCAGGGCCACGCGCTCGTGCCAGTGCGGCACGTGCGTGGTGTAGCCCAGGGCCCTGACCTTGGGCTCCAGCACGACCTGGGCCTCCGGGTCGCCGTGGACCAGGAAGACCCGCCGTGGATAGCCCGGGTCGCCTGGTCGCCGGCCCGCCCCGAAGGCGCGTAGCCAGTCCAGGAGCTCCGATTCGTCGGCGTGGGCGGAGAACCCGCTGATCGACCGGACCTGGCAGCGGACCGCCCGGGTCTGGCCATCCAGGCGCACTGTCCGGGCACCAGCCTGGAGGTGTGCGCCGAGTGTGCCCTCGCCCTGGTAGCCGACGAACAGGATGGTCGCGTCCGGATCGTCGATGAGGTGGCGCAGGTGGCCGACGACGCGGCCGCCGGTGAGCATCCCGTTGGACGCCACGATCATGTACGGCCGCGGCGCCCGCTCGATGGCCTGCGAGGCCTTGATGTCGTTGGTCAGGGTCTGGTTCGGGTAGTCCAGCGGCGTGTCGCCGTCGCGCAGGAGCTGCGCGGTCTGCTCGTCGTAGTAGTCGGGGTGGCGGCGGTAGATGTCCGACGCCTTGGACGCCATCGGCGAGTCGAGGTACAGGGGCAGGGTCGGGATCTCGCCGCGTTCGATGAGCCGATCAAGCTCCCACACGACCTCCTGGGTACGGCCCACCGCGAACGACGGGATGAGCAGGACCCCACCCGCGTCGGACACCATGCGCACGGTCTCGGCCAGGATCCGGATGGCCTCGGCCGACGGTTCGTGTTCGCGGCCCCCGTACGTGGACTCGACCAGCACGTAGTCCGCGGCGGACAGGACGGTCGGATCGCGCAGGATCGGCGAGCCGGGCCGGCCGAGGTCGCCAGAACACACGATGACCCGCTCCTGTCCGCCCTCCTGGACCCGAAGCACGATGATGGCCGAACCCAGGATGTGCCCGGCGTCCACGAACGTGGCCCACACGCCCGGAGCGACCTCGCGCTCCTCCCCGTAGTCGATGGCCCGGAAGTGCTCGAGCGTCCGCTCGGCATCCTTGACCGTATACAGCGGCGCGTCGAGGTCGATGTCGATGGCGGCCGGCTGGGCGCGCAGCTCGGCCTCCGGGTCGCGCGGTCCTGACGGATCCGGCTGCGCTTCCAGGGGCGTGGTGGGCTCGATGGTGGTGGGCTCGATGGTGGCGGGCTCGATGGTGGTGGGGACGTGCTGGCCGTTCGCGTGGCTCGCCGTCGCCAGGTCCAGGGCCGCCTGGTAGGTGTCTGCCTCGGCGCGATCGTCGGCCGCGACCTTGTCCGGGTTGCGTCGCTCCCAGCGGGCCTCGCGCTTGGCGAACTCCTCGTGCAGGTGACCCGAGTCGAGCAGGATCAGCGTTGCCAGCTCGACCGTGCCGGCGGTCGCGTGGATCGGCCCTCGATAGCCGGAGCGCACGAGCACCGGCAGCAGACCGCAGTGATCCAGATGGGCGTGGGTCAGCACCACGGCATCCAGCTCGGCCGGCTCGAAGGCGAACGGGATCCGGTTCCGAACGGACTCGTTGGGACTGCCCTGGAACATCCCGCAGTCGATGAGCACGCGGGCGGTCTCCGTCGTGAGCAGGAACTGGGAGCCGGTGACGGTCGTGGCGCCGCCGAGGAAGTGGATGTGCATGCCGGCATGGTGACAGCCCCTCGGGCGCCCGTGCATGCCGGCGTGCGTTGGGTACCCTTCGGCGGTGTTGCAGCGCGAGCTTCGCGACGCCGCCCCGCGCCTGCCCCGCCTCATGGTCGGGCTGGTCCTGTTCGGGTTCGGCATCGCGCTCATGGTCGAGGCCGGCCTGGGTCTGGGGCCGTGGGAGGCGCTCAACCAGGGCATCGCCATCCAGACCGGACAGCAGATCGGCACCATCAGCGTCCTGCTGGGCATCCCGATCCTCGCCCTCTGGTGGCCGCTCGGCGAACGCCCCGGGATCGGCACGCTGTTCAACGTCGTATCCATCGGGACCGCCACGAACCTGGGCATCGCGCTGCTGCCGACGCCGGCCATGGATCCCGTCCCCGCGGCCGTCGCCGTGCGCGTCGTGACCATGCTGGCTGGGGTCGTGGTCATCGCCATCGGCAGCGCCCTGTACCTGTCCACCGACCTCGGACCAGGTCCGCGCGACGGCCTGATGACCGGTGTCCACCACCGCTTCGGCTGGTCGATCCGACGCTCGCGAACCGTGGTCGAGCTCATCGTGCTGGGCATCGGCTGGGCGCTCGGCGGGACGGTCGGCGTGGGCACCGTGGTCTTCGCGCTGGGCATCGGGCCCCTGGTGCAGGTCGCCCTGGGCATCCTCGATCCGGAGGGTCGGATGGGACGACGGCGACGAGCGCGGCTGGCTGCCGAGGAACCAACGGGCGAGTAGCCGGGCGTCTGGTGGTAGCGCGTGGGGTGGGGCTGCGCCGGCGGGGGTGGGGCCGGCGCGGTCGGCGGGGTCGGCCGGGGTCGGCGGGGTCGGCCGGGCCGAGGGTTTCGGAGCCGCGATCGCCTGTGCTCCGCCTCAGTTGGAACGCCTGGCGACCCAGATGACGGCTGGCGTGGTCCACGTGCGCGTCGAGGGTCGGATCCAGCCGGCCCGACCGTCAGTTGGAACGCCTGGCGACCCAGATGACGGCTGGCGTGGTCCACGTGCGCGTCGCTCATCCGCGGTGGCTCATCCGCGCCGGCCAGCGGGCGTCAGATGATGACGAGCGCGTCCACGGCGATGGCCAGGAACAGCAGCGACAGGTAGCTGATCGAGTACTTGTAGAGTGCGATGGCCCCCTGCGTGGAGGCCTCCTCGGAGGCGCCCCGCTTCCACAGTCGGTAGGCCTGGTAGATGAACACCGCGCCCAGGCCGACGGCCGCCCCGAGGTAGATCAGGCCCATCTGAGCCACCGGCCAGAGGAGCAGCGAGATGGCGACCATCAGCAGTGTGTACAACCCGATCTGGCGGGTCGTCTCCGGGATGCCCTTGACCACGGGAAGCATCGGGACGCCAGCCGCGGCGTAGTCCTTGCGGATGCGCAGCGACAGCGCCCAGAAATGCGGCGGCGTCCAGTAGAAGACGATGGCGAACAGGATGAGCGCGGGGATGCCCACGTCGCCGGTCACGGCCGCCCAGCCGATGACCGGTGGCAGCGCCCCGGCGGCCCCGCCGATGACGATGTTCTGGGGCGTCGTGCGCTTGAGCAGCATCGTGTACACGACCACGTAGAAGGCGATCGCCAGCAGGGTCAGGAAAGCGGCCAGCAGGTTCACGAACGCGGCCATGATCGCGAACGAGATGACCCCCAGGACGATGCCGAAGACGACCGCCCGCTCGGGCTCCACCTGGTGCGCCGGCAGCGGCCGGCGGCGGGTACGCGCCATCAACAGGTCGATGTCGCGGTCCAGGTAGCAGTTGATGGCGTTGGCGCTGCCGGCCGCGAGCGTCCCGCCGACCATCGTCCAGAGCACGAGCCAGCCCCACTCCCCCCAATCCACGCCGGGCACGAAGCGCGTGGCCAGGACCATGGCCGGGACCGTGGTCACGAGGAGCAGTTCGATGATGCGCGGCTTGGTCAGCGCGATGTAGGAGCGGATCGATTCGCCGCGCGTCCGCGGGCCGTCGGTGGCCAGGCCGCTCGCCGGATCACCGGCGCTGGCCAGGCCACTCGCCAGGCCGCTCGCCGGATCACCGGCGCCGGCCTCGGCGCCCGCGCCTGCGCTGGCCTCGGCGCGTGCCATTCGGGCGGTCGCGTAGCTGGCCGTGGCCAGGCCGACAAGGACGGCCCAGATGACCGCACCCAGCGCCAGGTGCAGGGTCTGCGACCACTCGGACAGCCGGGTCAGGACCTGCAGGCCACCGATGACGGCCTGGACGGCGAACAACGCGGCCGCCAGGACGGCGAGACGAGCGAGCGTCGGGTGCGTGCGCCGATCACGCCAGGCCACGAACGCGACGGCCGCCACGATCAGGCCGACGATCGCGGCCACCCAGCGATGGAGGATATGCGCCGAGCTCACCTCCGTCAGTGGCGGGACCAGCGAGCCGCCCATCAGCGGCCAGTCGGGGAAGACGAGCGCGGAGTCCGTCGCGGTGACCTGGGAGCCGAACAGGAGCAGGGCGAACGTGGCCACCGCTGCGAAGCTCGACAACAGGGTGAACCGCTGGCTCGCGCCACGCGCCGGGAGGCGGGCCGGGTAGCCGGCCCGCACGGTCACGAAGACGAGCACACCGACGAGCAGCATCGCGGCCGCGAGGTGCGCCGTGACCGACTCCCCGCTGTTGCCGAGGCGGACCGTCTCGCGCCCGAGCCAGGCCTGGAAGCCGACCAGGACGACGGCCGCCAGCGACGGCCAGAGCAGGCTCGGCCGGTCGCGGTGGTCGCGCACGGCGAGGATGGCCAGGCCCACGATCTGGAAACCGATGATGGCCGCGATGCCCCGGTGGATCCACTCCGCCCAGGCCTTCGGGTCGTCAAGCGGCGGCAGCACCTGGCCATAGCACAGGGGCCAGTCCGGACAACCCAGGCCGGAGTCCGTGGCGCGCACGATGACGCCCACGGTGACCAGCAGGATGGCCGTTCCGAGGGTCAGCGCGGCGAGCTTCTGGAAACGAGTCAACGGTTCTCCTGGGAGGCCGCGAAGGGCGGTGGTGGGCACCCGACATGGTACCGCGACGGCGCCGCGGGGCCACCTCGGCTATCGTTCCGGGCATGTCCCATCGAACACGCCCGGCGGCCCCCGCAGCCCTCGCCGCCATGCTCGGCCTCTTCCTGGTCGTCGCCGCCTGCAGTGGCCCGGGCGCGTCGTCCACCGTCCCGTCGCCTGACCCGTCGGCCGGCGCATCCGGCTCATCCGGCTCATCCGGCTCGTCCGGCTCGTCCGGCTCGTCCGCGCCGTGCCCGGAGGCAGCCCCGCCCGACCAGGCCTCCATCCCGGGCTGGGCGCCGGGCGCCCAGCGTCCGAGCGTCTTCCCGGTCCTCGTGTCATCCGGGTTGTCGCTGACGTGCGGCCAGAACCGCGTGATGTTCTCCTTCCTCGACGACACCAACACCCCGGTCGCCGCACCCGATCGGTCGGCCAGCGTCGCGTTCTATGACCTGGCGGCCGATCCGGAGACCCCGGTCGTGAGCGCCGAGGGCACCTTCGTGTGGGCCATCGAGGACGCCGTCGGCATCTACGTGGTCAACGTCCCGTTCCCCAGCGCCGGCCTGTGGGGCGCGGAGTTCACGACGACGCCGGACGGCGGGAGCGCCGAGACGATCCGCCTCCAGTTCGAGGTCCACCCGGAGTCGCTGGTCGTGTCCGTCGGCGATGCCGCGCCGGCATCGGATACCCCGACCCTGGCCGATGTCGGGGGTGACGTGGCCATGCTCTCGACGGACGCCGAGCCGGTCGAACGGTTCTACGAGACCTCGATCGCCGCGGCCATCGCCGCGAAGGAGCCGTTCGTCGTCGTGTTCGCGACGCCCAAGTTCTGTGCCAGCGCCCAGTGCGGCCCGACGCTCGACCGGGTCAAGCCGGTCGCGGCCGCGAACCCGGACCTGACCGTCATCAACGTCGAGCCGTACGAACTGGAGGACGTCGAGGGCCAGCTCCAGCCCGTCCTGACCAACGACGCGCTGACGCTCGTCCAGGCCGCCCGCGACTGGCGGCTGCTCTCGGAGCCGTGGGTCTTCGTCGTCGATGGCGACGGGATCGTGACCGCGTCGTTCGAGGGCATCGTCAGCGATGCGGAGCTGCAAGCCGCGGTCGCCGAGGTGACCGGCGACTAGGCCCGCCCGGCCGCTCGCCGACGCCGCTCAGGCGTCGTCGACAGCCGTCGCTACCAGGAGGCCGTCCTCCACCCGGAACGTGACGACGACCGGGTCCGCTGTGGCCTGATGCTCGGCCAGGTGGCCCAACGGGAACGTCGCGGTACTGCGCAGTCCACGCAGGTCGAAGACGAGGATCGCGCCGTCGTCGGTGCGCAAGGTGATGGTCCGGACGTCGTCCAGTCCGCGCGAATCGACGGCCACGATCACGCCCGTCAGCGGTGACGCCGGGATGACGGCGGAGGCAGCCGGCGATGCCGAGACGATGCCGCCGTCCGATGGCACCAGGGACGCGCTCGGGGCAGCCAGCGTCGGCGATGGCGTGCCGCCTGGATCACCGAGGAGCAGGGCCGCGCCGCCCGTGACGGCGATGATCAGCACGATGGCGGCCACGAACAGCCGGCGGGTCCCCGCGTCCAAGGCCGGACGTCAGGTGCCGCTGGTCGGGCTGAGGGCGCCGGTGCTGCCCGGAGCGTAGAGCGGGTCGCCGGCGGCACAGCGCGGGCAACCGTCCGGGCCGGGTTCGTAGGTCGGAAGATCCAGCTGCCAGAGCGAGCGGAGCGGGTACGTCCGACCGGTGGTCGGCGAGGTGAGGGCCGCCCGGCCCCCGCTGCGATCGACCAGGACGACGCACTCGACGATGTCGCCGCCGAGCGCCTCGACGGCCGGGATCATGGCCAGCAGCGAGCCACCGGTCGTCAGGATGTCATCCACGAGCAGGATGCGCTCGCCCGGAGTGATGGCGAAACCGCGGCGGAATGCACGGTGCGTGCTGCCGTCCGGCTCGTGGACCTCTTCCGCGAAGAAGCTCCGGACGCCGAGCTGCCGAGCCGTCTCGAAGGCGAGGATGACGCCACCGGTGGTCGGCCCGACGACGAGATCAACGAGTGGCGGGCGGCCGTCAGTGCCACGGACGCGGGCCGCCCAATAGCCGCACAACTCGCTGGTCGCGGCCGGGTCGGACAGGACCGCGAACTTCTCGATGTAGGCGTCGCTGTGATGGCCGCTCTTGAGCTGGAAGTGGCCCTCGCGAAACGCCCCGGATGCTCGGAACAGTGCCTCGGTTCGGGCCGCCAGCGCCGCGCGCATGGCCAACTCCTGGACGGGCTTGATGGTGGTCACGACGCGAATGCTAGCGGGTCGATGCGCTTGACCTCCGCCACGTCATCAAAGCCGCGGTCGGGGCTGATGATCTCGGTGATCCCTTCATGGATGCACGTCGCGACGTGCACGAGATCGCGTGCCTGGAGTCGCGGGTACCGGGCAGCCAGATCCGGGACGCGCCGCATCACGGCGTGGGTGATCGGCAGGACTGGCGCGAACAGGTCGAGCGTGTCGGCTGCCATGGTCCTTGCCGCCTCCGTTCGCCCGATGCTCAGGTAGCGATGGACGAGCTCCTGGACGACCTCGACGGACGTCACCGCATCGATGTCCCCTTCGCGGATACCACCGACGATCCGCGCACACGCCGCGCGGTACTCGTGCTCGCCGCCGGCGGCGTACATCAAGACAGCCGTATCAACGAAACGAGTCACCAGTCGCCGAGCTGGCTGCGCATGATCTGCTCCTTCATGACCTCCCAGTCATCGACAGGCAGGTTCATGGATAGGATCCGGTCGGCCGCGCGGCGCCGCGAGTCAAGGCCGGGATCCACGTACGAGTCCACCGCGTCTCGGATGATCGCGCCGAGGGAGCGCCCGTCGCGAGCCGCGATGCGCTTCAGCCTCTCCACCTGCGCGGGCGAGAGCAGGACCTGGGTTCGCTCACTGAACATGCACATACCATACCATGTCCTCCGCCGGGCTCAGGGCCATCCGAGGTCGACGGCCACCAGGCAGTGGTCACCGGGCCGGCTGCAGTCGGTGGCGATGGCCAGCGGATCCAGACCCCGGCTCATCACGTAGTCGATGCGCAGGAGCCCCAGGCCGAGGCCCTCGAACCGGCTCGGCCGCCACGTCCAACCCGTGCCGTTCCCGATCGCTCTGTGGGCATCCACGAGTCCGCGCGCGAGGATCGTGTACGCAGGCTCGGTAGGAGCGACGTTGAAGTCGCCGACGAGCACGACCGGTGCAACGCCCAGCAGATCGGCGGCCATTCGCTCGCGGACCCGAGTGATGGCCTCGTCGCGAGCGGTCGGGTCATAGGCGATGGGGATGCGCAGCCCGGAAACCGTGCCGATCGAGGCTGGGTAGGGGTGGGCCGTGTGGATGACGACCACTTCCCCATCGAGGTCGAGCATCGCGCGCATCCCGACTGGGTCGGCGAACGCCTCGACCTCGGCGAGCGGGCGATTCGCGAGGAGTCCGATGCCGGCCGTCTGGAGTATCCGGAGGCCGTCGAGACCGGCCTCGATGCCGACGGCTCCGAACTCAAGGTTCCAGGTGGCCACGCGCAGGTCCGGATCACCCGATCCCGCTACCGGCATCGACAGCCACTCGTCGCCAAATCGGATCGCCACCACGACGGCAAGCACACCGAACGCCATCGCCAGAGAGCGTGAGCGGGTCAGGATCAGGACGGGGATGAACACCGATGCCGCGATGGCCAGGTGGGCGACCAGGAGATTCGCGAGTCCGAGGAGACCGCCACGCGGGTCGAGGACACCGCCGAGGAGCACGATCCCCGCGACGCCGACGACGATGACGGTCGCGACGAGCGCGGGCAGCGCCCGTCGGCTCAGGGTCGGTACTCCACGCCCTTGGCCGAGGGTGGCCCGGCCTTCCTGGGGAGGGCCGTGCCGACCAGAGCACGGAACGAGGTGTGGCCATGGGCCGCGCAGTGCTCGGCGAGTTCATCGACGAGGCGGACCGGCAGCGTCGGATCAGCGAAGATGGCGGTGCCGACCTGGACCGCGACCGCCCCGACGGCCAGGAAGTCCAGCACGTCCGCCAGCTCGGTCACGCCACCGATGGCCACGATCGGGATGGACACGGCCTGGGACGCCTCGTACACGATGCGCAGCGCCACGGGCTTGACCGCCGGCCCGGACAACCCGCCGTAGATGTTGCCGAGCAGGGGCTTCGCGCGACCCGGGGCCACGGCGATGCCGCTCAGCGTGTTGATCGCGGTCAGCGCGTCCGCGCCGGCATCCGCGATGGCCCGGGCGATGGGCCGGATGTCCGCCACGTTCGGTGACAGCTTCACGAGCAGCGGCAGGTCCGTCACGCGCCGGACGGCCGCCGTGACCTCAGCCGCCGCCGAGGCATCGATGGCGAACTGGAGCCCGCCCCGGCCGACGTTGGGGCACGAGATGTTGAGTTCGATGCCGGCGACGCCGGCGGCGCCCTCGAGGCGGCGCACGACCGCGACGTAGTCGCCGACCGACTCTCCCGCCACGTTGACGATGACCGGTGTCGCCCAACCGGCCCAGGTCTTGCCGTACTTGTCGATGACGGCGTCGACGCCCGGGTTCTGGAGGCCGATGGAGTTGAGCATGCCGCCCGGCGTCTCCGTCACTCGAGGCGTCGGGTTGCCGATGCGGGGCTTGAGGGTCGTGCCCTTGCAGCAGATCCCGCCGAGTCGATCGACATCGACGACGTCGCCGTACTCCACGCCATACCCGAACGTCCCGGACGCGACGAGGATCGGATTCGGCAGGACCAGGCCGCGACCGAGGTCCACGGCCATCTCGACGTCCTCGGGGCGGACCTGCGGCGGCGGCTCGACCGCGACCGTCGCGGTCAGTACGGCTCGCTTCGCCTTGGCCGGCTTGGCGGCGGGCCGGGCGACGTCCGGGTCGCGCTTGATCCCGCCCCTACGCTGGGCACCGACGATGGCCGTGCGCTTCGCCTTCACGACCAGGCGCCGTCCCAGACAAGCTCCTCGGCGGCGAACACGGGGCCCTCGCGACAGACCCGCTGCGGCGTGCCGGTCACACTCATGACCACGCAGCCCAGGCATGCCCCGACGGCGCAGCCCATGTTCTGCTCCATGGCGACCTGCAGGAACGCCTTGCGCCGGGCGGCCGGGGAGCCGATGGCGTCGCGCTTGCCGCCACCGCGCTTGCGGCCGAGCTTCGCGACCCCCAGGCGCTGGCGCCGGCTGGACGCCAGCTTGGCCAGCGCCCCGAGCATCGGCGTCGGCCCGCAGGCGAAGGCCTGGTCGGCCCACGACTCGTAGTCGGCGACGAGCTCCGTGACATAGCCATGGTGGCCTATCGATCCGTCGTCGGTGGCCACGACGTACTCGATCTCGTCGGGCAGCAGCGAGCTCGGGTAG
>Ga0163144_10010103_pt1 | contig 20174 bp, 11 predicted proteins | sample OliLak19BULKMAT1_FD_123175 | JGI IMG/M metagenome (GOLD analysis project Ga0163144, IMG submission 123175) | Freshwater microbial mat bacterial communities from Lake Vanda, McMurdo Dry Valleys, Antarctica - Oligotrophic Lake LV.19.BULKMAT1 | ecosystem: Environmental > Aquatic > Freshwater >... | reverse complement strand
CCCGTCGGCAACGCCGGGCCACAGCAGCAGGGCAGGGCGGGCCGTGCCGGCGTGCATGCGGATCATCGCGGGCAACAGCAGCGTGTCGGCGGCGAGCACCTCGCTGGGCGCGCGCACGTCGACCGGCCGTTCGGCCAGCGTGCCGGTCGCGCGCGTGATCCAAAACGGCTGCGCGCCGCCGATCACCTCGTCGACCTTGAGCGTCGCGAGCGTCGGACCCGCGAGCTTGCTGCGCGTCGGCGTGAAGTTCGGGACCTTCGGTGCCGCAGGCTCGGCAGGTGCGGGCGCGGGCTCGACGAGCTCGCGCTGACGCAGCGAAAGATCGCTCCACGCGAGCTCCTCGATGTTGCAGCGCCACAGTCGTCCGAGCTGATCGTCGGACTGCGGACCCGCGAGCACGAGCACGCCGTCGGGCGCGAGCGCCAGACACGATGCGGCGCGCGGCAGCTTCACGGTCTGCGCCTCGGGCAGCGCCGGCGGCAGGGGTGTCTTCGGCTTGGTCCCCGCCTTTGCCGGTGGCGCGGGCTCCGGTGGCGGCTGCTCGACGAGGAAACGATGCAGCACGCCGCGCGGACGCAGCACGTAGATCCAGCGCTCGTCGCCGTCGACCGCGAGCGGCGTCGCTCCGCCGAGATCGACGACCGGCACGCGCTCGCCCATCGGCCGCAGCGCGCGGTTGGTCCAGGCAATCGCACCATCGCGCGCGGCGAGGACGATGTGTCCCGCCGATGTCTTGCCGAGCGCGACGATCGCCTCGCTGGCGACATTGTCGGCGCTCGTCTGCCGCAGCTTCAGCTTCATGTAGCCCGAGGGGTGCTCGGGATCGATGACCCACGCGTGATTGCTGCCGTCGATCCACACCGCACGACCGTCACCGGTCGTGACGAGCCCGAGCACCTCGTGCTCGGAGGCTTTGCGCCGATGCAGCACCTCTTCCTTCGCGACCTCGAGCAGCACCTCGCCGTGACTGCCGACGCCGCACAGCGTGCGCGGACGCAGCACCGCGACGCGATCGACGAACCCGCCGAGTTTCGTGCCGAACTTCTCCGCCTTGGTCGCCCACACGCTGCCGCGATGCAGGTGCTGGCCGCCGAACCACAGCGTGCCGTCGTCCTCGCCGAGCGCCACGCTCGGCTCGGGGCTGCCGAGCTCGATCGTCTTCTCGACGTCGAGCGTGTCGACGTGCAGCACCCAGACCTCGTACGGTAGGGTCACGAGCACGCGCTTGCCGTCGTGGGTCATCGCCAGCGCCAGCGGTCGATCGTCGAGCGCCAGCGCATCGTCGGCCGACGACCCGCGGGCCCCCACCGTGCGGCGAGAAGAGCTGACGACGGCGCGCCTGGTCATCGCGGGACGCCGACCATACTACCGAGCTGCGGGACGGTCGACCTTCGCCCCGTCGGGTCCCGAGGACCGTGGGGGCCCGTCAGGTTCGGAGGACCGTGGGGGCCCGTCAGGTCCCGAGGACCGTGGGGGCCCGTCAGGTTCGGAGGACCGTGGGGGCCCGTCAGGTTCGGAGGACCGTGGGGGCCCGTCAGGTTCGGAGGACCGTGGGGGCCCGTCAGGTTCGGAGGACCGTGGGGCTAGTTCGCTCGTGGGCTTCCACTGCGGCATCGCTTCGGCGTCGGCAATCCGGCCGACCAGCGACGACACGGTACGGACGTCCTGCAGCGTGCCCGCGAACGTCCACGCCGGATCGAGCTCGTCGTCGACCGTGTGATAGTGGTCGGCCCGCGCCTTGCCGACCTGCTCGCCAGCGGCGGCGCCACCAGCTTCCATCTCGGTGCCGCCGCGCAGGTAGATCGCCGGCACGCCGCGCCGCGCGAAGCTGAAGTGATCCGAGCGGTAGTAGCCGCCGCTGCCGGGATGCTCGTCGGCGACGACGGTGCGGCCCTCGGCCTTCACGACCTCGGCGAGCAGGTCCTCGAGCGAGGTGTGCCCGGGGCCGATCACCTGCACGGTTCGCGTGCGCCCGTCGACGTTCACACTGTCGAGGTTCACGACCCCGGCGATGTCGGCGAGCGGCACGGTCGGGTGCGTCGCGAACCATGTGCTGCCGAGCAGGCCTTCTTCTTCCCCGGTCGTTGCGACAAAGAGCACGCTACGACCGAGCGGTCGACCGCTCGAGCTCCGCATGCGCAGCTCGGAGGCGACGGCGAGCATCGATGCGATGCCGCTCGCGTTGTCGACCGCGCCGTTGAAGATGACGTCGGCGCCTGGTGTGGTCTCGGGGCCGTGGCCGAGATGATCCCAGTGCGCCGTGATCGCGACCGCTTGCTTGGGCCACCGCCCACCATCGAGCCGGCCGATCACGTTGACGTCGGCGATCTTCTCGTCGGTGGTGACGAACTCGCCGACCAGCCGCGCATCGAGCGGCTGCGGCACGAACGCGGGATCGATCGCGATCGTGTGCCATTGGTCGAGGCTCGTGCCGCACGCGCGTGCGAGCGCGGAGGCGACGTCCTTGGTGATCCACCCCATCGTCGCAAGTGCGCCGCCTTCACCGTCGGATGACTCGACCTGCGTGCGGCCGTGCGTCCAGCTCGTGTGGATCACGTTCCAGCCGTACGACGCGGCCTCGGTCTCGTGGATGATGAGCACGCCCGCAGCGCCGTGGCGCTGCGCCTCCTCGAACTTGTACGACCAGCGCCCGTAGTAGGTGAGCGCGTCGCCGGCGAAGCGACCGTCGCCCAGAGGCGGATCGCCGACGAACACCACCGCGATCTTGCCGTTCATGTCGACGCCGTCGTAGTCGTCCCAGCGATGCTCCGGCGCCGTGACGCCGTAGCCGACGAACACGAGCTGGGCGTCGACGCGCTGCGTGCCGGCCGGCGCGAACGTGCTTAGCACGATGTCGTCGGGGAAGCGCAGCGGTTGCTTGGCTTTGCTGGTCGTGAGCGCGACCGTGGTGCGCGCGCCGTCGGTCTGCACCTCGCGCATCGGCACGCGCTGCGTCCAGCCACCGTTCTCACCACCGGGCGCCAGGCCGATGCGCTGCATCTGCTCGATGATGTACGTGACCGCGCGTGCGCCCCCGGGTGTGCCCGGACGGCGGCCGTCCATCGCGTCGTCGGACAGCGCGCGCGTCATCTCGCGGAGCGACTCGGTGGTCGGCGCGAGGTCGGCGTCCGGTCGTGGCACGACCGGCGCGGGATCGGCCTTCGCAACGGTCGGCGCCGGCGGGGTCGGTGTCGACGAGCCGCAAGCGCACGCGAGCACGGCTGCAAGGATCGATGGTGCTCGCGTTCGCATCGTTCGGCGCGCGGTAGGATACACGCGAGAACGATGACCTTGCCAATGACGATTGTCGGCCGACCGATGCGAGCGCTCGCGACCACACTGAGGGTCGGCGCGCTGGTGTGCGGCACCCTCGGGTGTCATCGCAACCCGCCGCGCAGCATTCCTCCGCAGGCGCCCGCCCAGTCGCACGACGAGGACATCGCAAAGGACGACGACAAAGCCGAAACCGACGCCGACTGGACGACGTGGGTGCGCGAGAACTACGAGCGCACCGAGGTGAAGATCCCGATGCGCGACGGCGTGTCGCTCATGACGACGATCTACCGCCCGAAGCACCGCGATAGCGCAGCGCCGATGCTGCTCAACCGCACGCCGTACGGCGTCGGACCGTATGGCAAGGACGCGTTCCGCGAGAACCTCGGGTCGTCGCGCGAGCTCGTGCGCAAGGGCTACATCTTCGTCTATCAAGACGTGCGCGGCCGCTGGATGTCCGAGGGCGAGTTCGTCGACGTGCGCCCGCAGCGGACCGACGACCAGGGCACCGACGACACGACGGACACGTTCGACACGATCGCGTGGCTCGTCGCGAACGTGAAGGGAAACAACGGCAAGGTCGGCATGTGGGGTGTGTCGTATCCCGGCTACTACGCGGCGGTCGGGATGATCGATCATCATCCGGCGCTCGTCGCCGTCTCACCGCAGGCGCCGATCGCCGACTGGTACTTCGACGATTTCCGCCACCACGGTGCGTTCTTCTTGCCGCACGCGTTCAACTTCTACGCGGTGTTCGGCGTGCCGCGGCCGCAGCCGACGAGCGAGCGCGCGCCGTCGTTCGAGCACGGCACGATCGACGGCTATCGGTTCTTCCTCGAGATGGGGTCGGTCGCGAACGCGGATGCGAAGCACTTCAAAGCCACGCGGAAGTTCTGGACCGAGGCCGTCGCGCATCAGGACTACGACGAGTTCTGGAAGGCCCGCGACGTGCTGCCGCGCCTGCGCAGCGTCGCACCTGCGGTCCTCGTTGTCGGCGGGTGGTACGACGCGGAGGATCTGTACGGACCGCTCGCGATCTATCGGACGATCGAGGGCCGCGAGAAGAACGTCGACAACCGCCTCGTGATGGGGCCGTGGCGACACGGCGGCTGGGCCCGCGACGAGGGCGCTCGGCTCGGCTGCCTCGACTTCGGCAGCGCGACGTCGCAGCACTACCGTGCGGAGATCGAGGCGCCGTTCTTCGATCACCATCTCGATGGTGGGCCGGCGCCGAAGCTCGCCGAGGCGAGCGTGTTCGACACGGGCGCCCGAACTTGGAGGGATCACGACGTGTGGCCGCCCGTGAGCGCGAAGCCGCGGACGCTGTGGCTCGGCGAGGGCGGCACGCTCGTCGACAAGGCCCCGACCGGCACCAAGGCCGATGCGTGGACGAGCGATCCCGCCGCGCCGGTGCCATTCACCCAGGCGATCGCGATCGGCATGACGGGGGAGTACATGGTCGAAGATCAGCGCTTCGCGTCACGGCGGCCCGACGTGCTGACGTACGAGAGCGCCGCGTTCACCGTCGACACGACGGTCGCGGGCCCGATTGCCGCGCACGTGTTCCTGTCGAGCACGGCTGCGGATGCCGATGTCGTCGTGAAGCTGATCGACGTATGGCCGAGCGGCGAGACGATGCCGCTGCCGCCGCCCGATCAGCAGCCGAGCTACGCGTGTCCACGTACGGGCGACGGCAAGGCGGTCGCGATGGACGGCTTCCAGCAGATGGTGCGCAGCGAGGTGTTCCGCGCCCGCTACCGCAAGGGCTACGAGCGTGGGGTGCCGCTCGAGCGCGGCCGACCGAACGAGATCGTCGTGCCGCTGCAGGACGTGCTGCACACGTTTGCGAAGGGCCACCGACTCATGATCCAGATCCAGAGCACGTGGTTTCCGCTCGTCGATCGCAATCCCCAGTCGTGGACGACCAATCCGCTGCTCGCACCCGAGTCGGCGTTCGTGAAAGCGACGCATCGTGTGCACCGTTCGAAGGCGCACGCGTCGCGAATCGAGCTCAGGGTGCTGCCGTAGGCGGCGGCGCGGGCGGACCGAGCAACTCGTCGATGCTCGCCTGCGTGATCGGGTGGTAGCCCGCCCGCACGCGCGCGTAGATCCGTCGCGCATCGTCGCCGCGATCGGCAGCGAGCAGCGCCTTGTACAGTGGCATGACGAACTTGCGGCGACCGATCGTGCGCAGGAACTCGTCGAGCGACGCGTCGGTCGAGCGGTGACCTTCGCGCACGCAGACCTCGAGCCACTGCGCCCGGATCTCGGCGTTGCCCGAGGTCGTCAGCGCGAATCGGCCGTCGAGCGCCTTCAGCTTCGCGGCGCCGATGCCCTTGGGCAGTGCGCGGAGAAAGTGCAGCCACTGCTGCGGTGCCCAGTCCTTGGTCTCGAGCGTCTTCGCGACGAGCTTGCCCGCGACGAATTGCGCGACCACGGCGTCGACGCGATCGAACGCCGCGGCGTGCGGCACCGGCGTGTCCTTCGGTAGCGCGGGCCGATCGAGCCACACGCCGAGATCGATCGGCGTGTGCCCCGGCAGCGGTGCGGTGTCGAACAGGTGCTTTGCCGCGAACGCCTCGAACTGCTTCGTCGTCACGCTGCCAAACGCGTGCTGCTCGAACCACGCGAGCACGAACGGATCGAAGCGCTCGCGCCCGTAGGCCTGCTCGAGCGCGAGCAGCAACAGCGCACCCTTTTCGTACTGCACGTCCGACAACGCGTCGTCCGGGTTGCGGCCGCCGAGCTGCAGCCGCAGGCGCTCGTCGTCGTCGCCGAGCTCCGCGAACGCCTCGTCGAGGTCCTGCTGCCCGAGCACCGCGTCCATGTCGGCGCGCTCGCGGCCGAACAGCGCCTCGATGATCCGCCGCTCGATGTAGACGGTGAAGCCCTCGTTGAGCCACAGGTCCGCCCACGTCGCGTTGGTGACGAGGTTGCCCGACCAGCTGTGCGCGAGCTCGTGGGCGATGAGCGAGACGAGCGAGCGATCACCGGCGATGATCGTCGGCGTCGCGAATGTGAGCTTCGGGTTCTCCATGCCACCGAACGGGAACGCCGGCGGCAGCACGAGCACGTCGTAGCGGCCCCAGCGATACGGGCCGTACAGCGCCTCGATGACGGCGAGCATCCGCTCGATGTCGGCGAATTCCGCGGTCGCCCGCGCGAGCATCGACGGCTCGGCCCACACGCCGGTGCGCGGCCCGATCGCGGCGAACTCGAGGTGGCCGACGGCGATCGCGACGAGATACGCCGGTACCGGCAGGCGCATCTCGAACGCCTGTGCGCCGGTGGTGCTCGGGATCGGATCGGCCGACATCAACGCGCGCACACCCACGGGCGTCTTCACGATCGCGTCGTACGTCGTGCGAATTCCCGGCGAGTCCTGGCACGGGAACCACGAGCGAGCGTGCACCGCCTGCGACTGGCTGTAGAGGAAGGGCGCCTTGCCGTCGCCGGTCTGCTCGGGCCCGAGCCACTGCAGACCGGAAGCAGACGCCGTCGTGCGGTACGTGATGCGCACGAGATCGACGTCGCCTCCGAGCGCGACGTCGAGACCCGCACCGAGCCCATCTCCGAGCGGCGTCGTGCTCCACGTCGTCGGATGCCAGTCGGCCTCGAAGTCGGCGAGCCGCGTCGTGCCGATCGCGAAAGCCGCGGGACTACGGCCGACCTCGACCTTCGAGATGTCGAGCGCGCTCGTGTCGAGACGCAGCAGCTCGCGCAGATCGTGACGCTGCACTGCGATCGTGATCACGCCGCCGAGCGTGCGCGTTGCGAAGTCGACGTCGAGCAAGAGGCCGAAGTGGCGGACCACGACGTCGTCGGGTCGCGCGTGCGAGTGCTCGTCGATCGTGGCGACGTCGGACGCGGGCGTGCGCGCGCGAACCGGCGACGTCACCGGCGCCGTCGGCCGGCATCCGAGGGCAACGAAGAGCAGCAAGAACGCGAGGCGCAAAGGCACGTCGCAGCGAAGTACCGGCCAGGTTGCGAGGCGTCAACGTGAGTGAGTTTTGATAGTTATTAGAGCGCTGAACACAAGCGCATGGATTTGGAAGAGAAAACCTGTGGAGACCATTTCCGAGCATCCTCCCGCTCGATCTGCGCGCAGCGCCCTGCGATTTTACTTGCGTGCTTTTATGTAATTCTACTTAATGCCGATGTACTGTTCGAATCGAGGACGCCATGCTCAACCTCCGCTGCATCATCTCTGTTGTTGCCCTCGGCGCCACCCTGGGCAGCGGCTGCGAGCTCGCGGAGGTCTTCGGCGATCTCGACAACCCCCGGACGCTGGTGAACGTCTCGACGACGCACCACGCGACCGCGCTTCAGGGGGTCTTCCCCGACAAGGGCGGCGACGGCGAGATCCGCGAGTTCGACACCGACATGGGGTGGAGCATCATGCTCGTGCGCGCGTACTTCACCACCGCCGACGTCACGCTCGTCGGCTGCGACGGCGAGTCGACCGCGCTCGACATGTACCACGGTCCGCTCGTCGAGGATCTCACGGCGCGCGATCTGGAGATGCTCACGGTCGGCGGCATCGAGGTGAAGGCCACTGAGTTCTGCGCGATGCAGGTGCACTACGGCCCGTATCCGCACACGTCGAGCACCGATGGCCTCGACCCGCGCATCGGCGGCGCGACGTTCTACCTCGAGGGCGCTGCGGTGCGCGGCGACGTCGTGATCCCGTTCGAGATCCGCTCCGAGGCCAGCTTCGATGCCGAGCTCGACCTCTCGTCGATCGACGCGGGTCGACCGCTGTCGGTCGAGGGCGGCGAGGACTTCCCCGTCGAGCTCGCGCTGTCGAAGACCTACGATCGCCTGTTCGACGGCCTCGACTTCGAGACCGCGACCGCGGACGACCTCGCCCAGCAGGTCGGTGCCGTGCTCGCGCTCGAGTCCCGCGTCGGCCTGAACACCGTCGCCCCTTAGTCCCTCGCAGTTTGCTATGCTCGCGGACCCCCGTGAGCACGTGCGCGCAGTGCCGCGCGCCGATTCCCACCGGCGCACGCAACTGTCCCCGCTGCGGGATTACCCTCAGTGGCGCGGACTTCGAGACCCAGCCCGGCACCGGCGTCCAGGTCGGTACGCCGACCTCCGATGCGATGATCGGCCGCTGGGTGCTCGACCAGTACGTCGTGCGGGCGAAGCTCGGCGAGGGCGGGATGGGTGCGGTGTACCTCGCGGACCAGCCGGCGATCGGTCGCCAGGCGGTCATCAAGGTGATCCATCCCTGGCTCTCGCGCGATCAGGCGACAGCGCAGCGCTTCGCGACCGAGGCGAAGGCCGCGGCGCGCCTGCAGAACCCGCACATCGTCTCCATCTACAACTACGGGCGCATGCCGGACGGCACGCTGTTCCTCGCGATGGAGCACCTCGCGGGTCGCACGCTCGCGCAGCTGCTGCGCACGGTCGGACGACTCGATGCGACGCGCGCCGTCGGCATCGCGACGCAGGTGTGCGAGGCGCTCAGTCACGCGCATGCCCGCGGGGTGATCCACCGCGATCTCAAGCCGTCGAACATCATGCTCGTCGCCCGCGATCGCGGGCCCGAGTTCGTCAAGGTGCTCGACTTCGGCATCGCGAAGCTCGACGGTGGCGAGCGCGTCGCCGGTGGGGTGGTCGGCACGCCGCAGTACATGTCGCCCGAGGCGCTCGCGGGTCGAGCAGTGGACAGCAGCAGCGACGTCTACGCGCTCGGCCTCGTGCTCTACGAGATGCTCACCGGTCGTCCGGTGTTCATCGCCGACACGATGGCGGCGTACACCCACAAGCACAACAACGAGCTGCCGCTGCCGCTCGCGCAGGCGTGTCCGGGATTGCACGTGCTGCCGTCGCTCGAGGCGTGCCTCATGCGCGCGCTCGCGAAGCCGCCGCATCAGCGGCCGCAGAGCGCCGAGCTGTTCGCCGACGAGCTGTGGTCGGCGCTCATGGCCACGATCGACTCGTCGCACGTGCCGACGCCGCGCGTGAAAGCGCCGCCACCGCGGGGCTGGGTCGTCCTCGGATCGGTGCTCATCGGTATGGTGGTCGTCGGCGCGATCGGGTTCGCGACGAAGCTCGCGCTCGATCGGCGGGCCACCGTCACGCCGACCGCGGTCGCGTCGGCGAAGATCGACGACGCTCCGCCCGCGTCGCGCCGACCCGAGCCACCGCCGGTCGACACGCACACGCTTCGTGCTGCCGCCGAGCGTGCCGCGCTCGAGCGCAAGCCGATCGATGCGCTGGAGGCCGAGCTGCAGCGCGCGACCGTGCTGAGTCGCCTGCCGCGCGAGAGCATCGAGACCGCGATGCGCGAGTACCAAGCGGCTGCGACGTCGCAGCCCGCGGGCACCGATGCAAGCGAGTACCGCAAGCGGTTACTCGTGGATCTGATCGTCACGTGGCGACACTCGCGTGCGACGGACGTACCACCCGATCGGCGCATCGACGAGCTCGAGGCGATCTTCCTGACGATGCCGAGCAGCTACTCTGTGGATGCTCGGCGCGAGCTGCTGCTCGAGCTCAAGACCGCGACGGCGGGCAAGCCCGACGCCGACGTTCGCGTTTACAACCGACTCATCGAGTGGATCGCCGGTTACGGCGAGTCCGACGAGCCCATCGAGATCATCGACGATGACAAACCCGACTGATCGAAACTCCATTGTGCCCACCGACGTCGAGCCCAGCCTGCCGTCGCAACCGGCCGTCCTCATCGAGGACGATCGCACCGGCATGCATCCCGAGACGCTCGAGCGCGCCGTGCTCGACCACCTCTACTACACGCAGATGAAGGACCCGCCGTCCGCGACGCTGCTCGATGTTCTCGGGGCCATCTCGCATGCGACCCGCGACCGGCTCGTGCAGCGATGGATCCGCACGCAGCGCGCGTACTACGAGCAGGGCGTCAAGCGCGTCTACTATCTTTCGGCCGAGTTCCTCATGGGCCGCGCGCTCGGCCACAACCTGATGAGTCTCGGCGCCTACGATCTCGCGAAGGATCTGCTCGGTGCGCACGGGCTCGAGCTCTCGGACGTGCTCGAAGAAGAGAACGATCCGGGTCTCGGCAACGGCGGCCTCGGTCGGCTCGCCGCGTGCTTCCTCGACTCGATGGCGACGCTCGGCTACCCCGGCTACGGCTACGGCATCCGCTACGAGTTCGGCATCTTCGAGCAGATGATCAAGGGCGGCTATCAGGTCGAGCGTGGCGATGCGTGGCTGCGCTACGGCAACCCGTGGGAGATCGCGCGCCCCGAGTACACCGTCACCGTCAGCATGTACGGCCGACTCGAGGAGAAGGCCGACGAGCAGGGCCGTCTGCGCGTCGGCTGGGTCGACACGACGAAGCTACTCGGCGTGCCGTACGACACGCCGATCGCCGGCTACGGCAACAACACCGTGAACACGCTGCGCCTGTGGCGAGCGCGCGCGAGCAAGGAGTTCAACCTCGACGTGTTCAACGACGGCGACTACCGCCGCGCCGTCGAGGACAAGGCCGACAGCGAGACGATCAGCAAGGTGCTCTACCCGAACGACGACTCGGCGGAGGGCCGCGAGCTACGGCTCAAGCAGCAGTACTTCTTCGTGTGCTGCTCGATCCACGACATCATCCGTCGCTTCAAGAAGTCGGAGAAGGACTGGGATCGCTTCTCCGACAAGGCGGCGATCCAGCTCAACGACACGCATCCCGCGATCGCCGTCGCCGAGCTGATGCGCGTGCTCGTCGACGTCGAGGGTGTCGAGTGGGAGCGCGCGTGGGACATCACCCAGCGCACCGTCGCGTACACGAACCACACCCTGCTGCCCGAGGCGCTCGAGTGCTGGCCGGTCGGCATGTTCGGGCGCCTGCTGCCGCGGCACCTGTCGATCATCCTCGAGATCAACCGTCGGTTCCTCCGGCAGGTGCAGATCGCTGCGCCGGCAGACGAGGCCAAGCGGCGGCGCATGGCGATCGTCGAGAACGATCAGATCCGCATGGCCCACCTCGCAGTCGTCGGGTCGCACAGCGTCAACGGCGTCGCGCAGCTCCACACCGACCTGCTACGCGCGCACGTGCTCAAGGACTTCGCCCAGATGTATCCGCACAAGTTCAACAACAAGACCAACGGCGTCACGCCTCGGCGGTGGCTGCTGCTCGCGAACCGACCGCTGGCGGCGGCGATCACCGAGCGCATCGGCACCGGCTGGATCACGGACCTGCCGCAGCTGGAAAAGCTCGAGCCGTATGCCGACGACACCGAGCTGCACGACGCGCTGCACGCGATCAAGCGCGCGAACAAGGTCGACCTCGCAACGCTGATGCGTGAGCGCAACCGTGTCGACGTCAACGTCGACTCGATCTTCGACACTCAGATCAAGCGCCTTCACGAGTATAAGCGGCAGCTCCTCAACTGCCTGCACATCGTGTCGCTGTACCAGGCGATGAAGGCCGACCCGTCGGCGCAGTGGGTGCCTCGCACGTTCATCTTCGGTGGCAAGGCTGCGCCCGGCTATGCGATGGCGAAGCTGCACATCAAGCTCATCAACGACGTCGCCACGACGATCAACGACGACCCTGCGATGCGCGGGCAGCTCCACGTCGTGTTCCTCGCGAACTATGGCGTCTCACTCGCCGAGCGCATCATCCCCGCGACCGACGTGTCCGAGCAGATCTCGCTCGCCGGTAAGGAAGCCTCGGGCACCGGCAACATGAAGTTCGCGATGAACGGGGCGCTCACGATCGGCACGCTCGACGGCGCGAACGTCGAGATCCGCGAGGCCGTCGGCGCCGACAATTTCTTCCTGTTCGGCATGGACGTCGGCGAGGTCAGCAAGCTGCAGCAGGACGGCTATCGCCCCGGCGAGCACGTCGAGCGCAGCCCGCGACTGCGTGCTGCCGTCGAGCTCATCGGCTCGGGCTTCTTCAGCCCGGACGACCCGCGGCGCTTCGAGGCCGTCGTCCACGACATGTGGCAGATCGATACGTTCATGGTCGCGGCCGACTTCGATGCGTACGTCGCGTGCCAGGAGCGCGTGGCGCTCGCGTATCGCGATCGCACGAACTGGGCGCGGATGGTCGTTCACAACCTCGCGAAGATCGGTCGCTTCTCGAGCGATCGCACCATCACGGAGTACGCGCGCGAGATCTGGAACGTCAAACCCATCAACGTCACGATGCCCGGCACGTGAAGCGGGCGCTTCACTCGGTCTCGTCGGCGGTGTCGGGGTCGCCCTTGCCGGCCCACGGGTCTTCTATGCCCGCGTCGACCAGGAGCACCTTGAGCAGCGCGTTGCGGTTCTTCGCGCCGGTGCGCGCGAGCACTGCAGCGACGTGATACTTCGACGTGCGGTCCGTGCAGCCCAGGAGCTGCGCGATGCGCTTGTTCGAGTCGCCCCACAACAGGCGCCACGCGACGAGCGTCTCGAAGTGCGAGAGTCCGGCGATGTGGGCGAGCCGGGCCATCGCACGCTTGGTGTCCATGCCGACCGGCACCGGGAGGTTCGGCGTGCCGGGTGTCTCGCCGGACGGTGCCTCTTGCGCGAGCGTACGTCGCCACTCGAGCGTCGATGCGATCGTGCTCGCGAGCGTCGCGATCAAGTTCGGGAACGTCTCGGGCTTGTGCACGTACGCATGCGCACCACACCGCGCGCTCTCCATCGCCGTCTCGTCGTCGATGGCACCGGTCACGACTGCGGATCGACACAGCGGTCGTCGATCGAGCAGCTCTTGCACGAGGCTCGTCGCCGTGCCGTCGGGCAATCGGTAGTCGAGCAACGCGGCGTGCAAGTCGCGACCGTCGGCGATGAGCGCACGCGCATCGGCGAGTGTGCCGGCGTCGATCACGTCGTAGCCGGCCTCTTTGAAAGTACGGGCATACGAGAGCCGCAACGGCTCGTAGTCCTCGACCAGCAGGATCCGATAGTTGGGAGTTTCCAAGGGGCCGAGTGAAGTTAGCAAGATGGCCGTGTCGTCGAACCTGGCCAAACGGCCAAACCGCGGCCGCGACGCCAAGTATGCGGGAGCGCTTCGGAAATGCGGCGCGCGCGAGCGTAGCTCAGGGCAGCTCGTTCGCCGGGAGCGGTGCAGGCACCGCCCGCGGGGATGTCATCGCGAGGACGTCGCGTGTCAGGAGCGAGCTACGGGAGCTCTTCGGGCAGCCGCGGCGTGGGCACGGGCCCGATCGCGTTGCACGGGTTCTTCGTCACGCAGCCGAGTGCATATGGCGACACGTTCGGCTCCTTCAAGAAGCGGCCGAACGTGTGGAACATGAACCAGCCGATGTCGAACGTCTTGCCGACGATCTGATCGAGCGCGCACTCGGGCGCGTTGGTGCCGTTGGTCTCGCGACAGATCTTGATCGCCCAGTCGGTCATCTCGCCGGGCAGCGGGAAGCCGTGCTGACCCTCGGGAATCGCGTACGGGAACGTCGCGCCGGAGACCCCGCCGAGATCGTTGCCCCACACATCCTGCGTACGAGCGATGCGCAGCGGCGCATCGAGTCGCGGAATGTTGTTCCCCCAGATGTCGTTGCCCTCGGCGAAGTTCTCCACGTCGTAGTGCACGCCGTTGGTTCCGTCGACGTGCAACAGCGCGCGGATGTTGTCGTTGGTCGGCGGGTTCGCGTACGTGTAGCGCCGCATCGTGTTCACCGATTCCGCGAGGTGCGTGTCGATGAGCACCTGGTTGATCGGCTTGCCCCACCGCGGATCGGGCCGCAGAAAGTCGATCGCGCCCGCGGCGCGACCGACGGTGATACCGCCCGATGCCGGCACGCTCATGTCGCCGGTGGTGGTGACGATGAGGAAGCGAGCGCCGGTCTTCTGGTTCAGGTTCGGGTACTCGAACGGCTCGGCCGCGAGATAGCTCGCCATGACGCCGGGGTCCGTCGGATCGAGCACGAGCTGCGCGAGGCTCATCAGGCGGCGCAGCGACGGACGGTTGCGCGCGAGGCCGAAGCCCTCGGCGAACGCCTGCAGCTCGCCGCCTTGGAGCGGCTCGCCCTCGAACAGCATCGGGTTGCCTTCGCCGTCGAGCGGGGGCTCGATGCTGTCGATCTCCTCGTACGGCTCGGCGTCCTCGACGAGCTCGCACTCGCCCGCGCCCGGCATGAGCGCGTCACCGCGATAGAAGCGCAGGACCGTCGGATCGCCGAGGTCCGATGCGAGCGAGATGCGACCGCGCGCCGCGACGCCGTCCGTCGGGTTCTGGTCCGGCAGGATATACGAGCAGCCGATCTCGCGGTTCGCGAGGTTCTCCGCGATCATCGTGTCGCCCGGCAGCACGCCGGTGAGCGTCTTGATCGGGATGTCGGCGAGTCGATTGAGCTCCGTGACCTGGCTGTGGATCCGCGTCGTACCGTCGTCGGCCATCGTCGCGAGGTACAGCGGACCCATCACGCGCACGAGCACCGCCTGGGGCACGCCGCCCTGCTGCGAGCGGTTGCCGACGTCCATCAAGCGGCCCGCGCCGGCGATTGGGATGATCGCGTCGATCTCGGGCTCGAGGCCGCCGAGCGTCGTCGCCATGATGCCGCCGAGCGAGCCACCCATCACGTAGATCGGCGAGTCCTTGCCGATGTCGACGAATCCGTCACCGTCGAAGTCGCCGGCGAGATCGGGCGTGCCGTCGCCGTTGACGTCGATCGTCTCGAACTTGCCGTCACCGTCCGGGTCCCACTCCCAGAGCTTCTTGCCGTCCCAGCTCTTGATGATGCGGATGAGCTGCATGTAATCGAGCGCGGACTGCCGGACCATGTCGCGCATGTGGAACAGGTACGCAGTCCAGAAGTCGGCGCCGCTGTCGGTCGTGCCGTCCTTGTTCAGATCCTGATCGTGCCAGCCGTCGCCGTCGACATCGCCGCCGCGGGCGTAGAGCACCGCGTCCATCGCCGGGCCCAGGCCGGCGTCCTCGAGCACCGGTCGGAACGTGGCTTGCTGCGCCGGCTCGACCGGCACGCCGTGCGAGACGTTGTCGGTCGAGATCGCCGCGAAGCCGAACTGCGCGAGGAAGCCGGCGAAGCCGAGCAGCTCGGTCGCGCGGTTGCTCGTGTAGCCGTGCCCGAGGAGCACGACGGGCGCCATCTGACCCTGGCCGCGCACGCTGACTTCCTTGCGCGGCACGATCAGCCAGAACGGAATTTCTTCTTTGCGAGTCTCGGCGGGGCGCTTCTCGAGGTCGCTCGGCCACGATTGCAGATCCAGCGGCAGGCGCTCGTTGTTCTCGTCGAAGCGGTTGAACAGCTGCGGCGAGAAGTAGGTGCCCTGCGCGTGGAAGTCGATGTAGTCGTGCCCGTCGACGATCGCCGAGAACTGCTGGCTCGACGTGTCGCCGCCCTCGAAGAACGCCGAGAGCAGCACGCCCAGGATCGGCTTCCAGTCCTCGTGGTTGAGGACGTACTGGTTGTGGCCCTCGAACTTGTCGCCGGGGCCGACGTCCTTGAGCGGGAACAGCCGTGCGATGTGGGCCGGGAATTCCTCGGCGAAGTGCGCCTGCGGCCCCTCGCCGTAGATGCCTTCGCGGACGGCGATCCAGTCCTTGGTGATCGACTCGGTCGTGTACGCGAACGTGAACGCGATGTCCTCGGCCGACAGCCCGTCGGGCAGGACGTCGAGCAGCGGCTCGAGCACGTCGGTCTGCGCCGCGTGGTTCACGAACGCGAACGGCGAGCCGATCGGGTTGCCGTCGAGATCGGTGATGCGGCGGGTGACGACGACTGCATAGCGGGTCTTCTCGCGCAACGGCAGCATCGGCGCGACGACGAGCGTGTTGGTCTCGCTCTCGTAGAAGCTCATCAGCGCGTCGGCGCGACCGGCGAGGTCGTCGCGCGCGGGTGCGCGCCCGGGGAAGTAGTTCGCGTGATCGAGCACGCCGTCGGCATCGCTGTCCTCGGAGTGGTCGAGCACGCCGTCGTTGTCGCGATCCTCCTTTGCCTGGAGGATGCCGTCGCGGTTCTCGTCCTCGCTCGGATCGATGACGCCGTTGAGGTTCAGATCTTCGTTGGTCTCGTCGAAGACGAGGTTGATGTTCCACTCGCGCGTATCGTTCGCGCCGTAGTTGTCGCTGCGCTCGAGGATGATCGGGTAGTTGCCCTGCCCGATGTCGAGGTACTCGAGCTTGCCGTACTCATCGGAGCTCTCGTCGATGTTGATGAGGAAGACCGCGTCGTTGCTCGGGTCGTAGTCGTCCTCGTCGTGGCGCTCGCGTAGCGCCATGACGTCGATCGGGCCGGTGAACGGGATGTTGATCGGCTGGTAGACGCCCCAACCATCGAGGCCGTCGATGAGACCGCGCGTGCGTCGCTCGTAGTCCGTCGTCGCGATGAGCGAGGCATTGATGCGCAGCCCGGTCGGCGACGCGGGATCAGGACGTGTCGCGATGTCGTTCGGCAGCGGGATGTCGGGCAGCGGGCGAGCGTCGAAGTCGAACTTGACCGTGACCTCGGCAGGCTCGGCGCGCATCAGGCCTTCGGGCTCGGCACACGCGAGCGGCACGAGCACGAGCATCGCGAGCACACACAGATCACGACGCACCGGCGTGCTCGCGACGTTCGTTCGTTCGTCGTTCATGGCGGATCTCCCAACGGGCGGGGCGTATGGCCGGGCGCGAACCGAGGCGGCGCAGGTCCAGACCAGTCCTTTTATACAACGACCCGCGCGAAGCCTCGTGTGAGCGTTCTGGCAGCCGTGACAATGCGCGAGCCTCGGCGCCGCAGGCCGCCCGCTGGCATCGCCGCCGAGCTGAACGTCGTTTCGGTGCCGACCCCCGCGTCGCGCCCAAGGCCGCGGCCAAGCTGCTAGCTTCCCAGCCCATGACGGGGCATGGCGACGCGGAGACGTTCCGCGAAGCAATCATTGGTGCGAGCCTCGTGCTCGGTCAGGCGTACGGCGAAGACGGCGTCACGATGCGCGCCATCGCGAGCAAGCTCGGCACCAGCGCGACCACGTTGTACACGTGCTTCGAGAGCAAGGCCGCGATCATGCGCGAGCTACGGTTGCGCGGCGTGATGTCGATCGGCAAGTCGATGCTCGATGCCCTCGAGGTACCCGATGCGCGCGAGTGTTTCCTCGAGCTGTCGCGGCGCTACGTCGCGTTTGCGCGCGAGAATCGGTGGCTGTACACGGTGCTCTTCGTCGAAGAGACGCCGGTCACCGAGATCGTGACGCCGGCGCAGGCCGAGGTGCTCGCGGGTCTCGAGGTCGCGGTCACCAAGCGCTTCTCCGAGCGGTACTTCGACATGACGCGTCACCACCCGACCAACCCGCACCGCACGGTGGTGCGGTGGTGGATGTCAGTGCACGGACTCGCGTCGCTCATCATCACGCGACGCATCAAGGCCGACCATCGGTACCTGCCGGTCGGGGACATCGACCAGTTCGTCGAGGAGAGCATCCTCGGCGTGATCGATGTGCTGATGGCGAAGCTCGACTGACGCGCGGGCGTCAGCCGCCGCAGGACTGCGGCTTGGGGTGCGGCTCGAGCGATTGGCTCTGCTGCCGATCGCGCTCGGATTGCTGCTCGCGCTCGAGTGCCTCGCGCAGCGCCTTCGCCTTCGCGGCGTTGCGCTTGCTGCAAGACGACGCGCGACCCTCGGTGTCGCGTGCGAGCTCTTTGGTCGCCCAGCGACGCAGCTTGCTCTTCGGTCCGAGCTCCTCCGCCATGTAACGCAGTGCGCGATCGCGATCCGCCTGCGATCGATTCGGATCGAGCGCGACGTCGAGGAACTGGGCGGCGATCTCGTGACGGCGCTCGGCGAGGCTCAGCTTCGCCTCGAAGTGAAGCGCATTGCGCTGCATCTCCGCGACTCGCTCGCCACGCGATCCGCCGTGGACCCACGCTGCCACCGGCGCACTCGCGGCGACGAGGCCGACGAGTATCCATGCGGCGGAGAGTCGGCGCTTGGGCATCGCGGGCAAGGGCCCGACGCGTGTCGCCTTGGGTCGTGGGGCCTCACCTCGCAACTGGGCGATCTCGTGTTCGAGCTGTGCGATGCGTGCGTCGTGGTGATTCGAGTCCATCACGGCCCACGATAGCAGCGAACGCGGGCGTCCGTCACGCGTGGGGAATCGTCCGCTCGAAGCTCGGTCGCTCGGCGTGGATCGCGAGCATCGCCATCAGGTTGGGATGCTGCTCGACCGGGTAGGCCTGGCGAAAGCCCATCCACTCGAGCGCCGTGCCCAGCGCGATCTCGACCAGTCCAATACCGGTGCCGCGGGTGCCGGTGACGAGCCCGGTCTTCGGATCGACCCGCGCGTCGAGCCACGCGAGGGACGCCGCCGCACGAGCACGTCGGCAGTCAGCTCCCGCCGGGCATGCCGGGTGTGCGGCTGCGTGCGGGCGCGATCGTGGGGGTCGAGGGCGGTCTCGACGGCGACATCGCGCGCGTGCGGTACGAGCGTACGGGGGTCCGCGTCGTAGGCTTCGTGCGGCGCGACGATGTCGGGATCGGCGACATACACGCCCGACGACACCGCGGCGGCGCCGGTGAGGGAAGACGCGAAGCTACTCGTACCGACGAGCTTTCTCAGTGCTCCGGGCGGTCAGTCCATCGCAGAGATCGATCCGCGATTCGGGCTCGACACGGGCGCGGTCAAGACGATCGGCGTCGAACGAGACGGTCACGTCACCGTGCCGTACGATAACGGTGAGCTCACGCTCGTCGGTTGGGTACCAACGAAATCGATCGAGCGCGGACCACAATCGCGGACCTTCACGGGGTACGCCGAGGGCGCGACGACCCAATTCAGTGTTCAGCCCAAAGGCACGCTGCTCCGCAGGGGGCCGCTTCGCCACGCTGTCGGAGTCCTCACTCGCGAAGTTGCGTACCCGTGCGTCGGCGATTGCGACACCGAGCATCCGCGCCTCAGCGTTCTAGCGTGCACGGACTACGTCGAGCTCGTAGCCGACTGATCCACCCGTCGGGCTTTTCGTCTACGCTTGCAGAGGATGGCGGTGGCCGGCGAATCGGTGCAGGTGCCCTCGCGGGCCGACGCGCTGCTGCGGCGACTCGCCGGGCCGCGCGAGCTCGTCGGTGGGCGCTACCTGCCAATCGACGTGCTGGGCCAAGGCGGCATGGGTCTCGTCGCGCGCGCCCGAGACACGCGTCTCGATCGCGACGTCGCGATCAAGTGGCTGTTGCCCGAGCTCGCGCGCGACCCTTCGATCGTCGCGCGCTTCGCCGCTGAAGCGACGGCGCTCGCGAGGATCCACCACCCGAACGTCGTGCAGATCCTCGACGTCGCCGAGGCGGGCGGCGACAGCATCTACTACGTGATGGAGCTCGTGCCCGGTGAGTCGCTGGTGAAGCGCCTACGCGAGCGCGGCCCCTTGCCGTGGTCGCTCGCGTTCGACGTGCTGCTGCAGACCGGCAGCGCGCTTGCGGCCGTGCACGCCGCGGGTCTCGTGCATCGCGACGTCAAGCCGTCGAACGTGCTGTGCACGGAGCTCGGTCCCGAGGCGATGCACGTCGAGGTCATCGACTTCGGCATCGCGCGCATGGTCGGTGCGCCGCGACTCACGATGCCCGGTGAGATGATCGGCACGCTGCCGTACATGGCGCCCGAGCAATTCGCCGGGCTGCAAGGCGATCCGCGGACCGATGTCTACGGTTGGGGCGTGCTCGCGCTCGAGCTGCTCGGCGGCGTGTCGCCGGCAAAACTCTTCGGCGTCGAGGCGCTCGCCGGTGCACCGCTGCGCGATGCGGCGCCGCGGCTGCTCGAGGAGGCACGCGTGCAGCCGCGCATCGCCGCGATCGTTCGTGGGTGTCTCGCGAAGCAGCCCGCGGATCGCTGGGCCGACATGGGCGAGGTGACCCAGCGACTGCAGGCGCTCGACGACGGCGGTGCGCCGACGCTGATCTACCAACGCGTGGGTCCCGAGCGTATGGGCGTGACGCTCGTGCCGGGCATCGGGTCGGATGCGACCTTGGCTGCGGGCACGCGACTGG
>Ga0163144_10010101_pt1 | contig 20174 bp, 16 predicted proteins | sample OliLak19BULKMAT1_FD_123175 | JGI IMG/M metagenome (GOLD analysis project Ga0163144, IMG submission 123175) | Freshwater microbial mat bacterial communities from Lake Vanda, McMurdo Dry Valleys, Antarctica - Oligotrophic Lake LV.19.BULKMAT1 | ecosystem: Environmental > Aquatic > Freshwater >... | reverse complement strand
TTTTTAAATGCCTTGATGTGTTGTTGATTAAGTATTTATACCTGCAACAAATCCTGTAGTCCAACATAGTTGTAAGCTGTAGCCACCTGAGGGTCTATCGATATTTAAAATATCACCGGTGAGAAAAAGGTTTGGGTAAAGTTTTGACGACATTGTTTTGAAATCTATTTCATCAATGGAAACTCCACCTGAAGTTATTATGGCTTTGTCTTCACCGAGTAGGGAATCCACTTCAATTTTTATACTTTTGATTGTTTCAACTAGTTTCAATCTTTCTTCACGAGTCACACTGTTGGTAGCTTTTTCTGCGTCAATTTTTGAAAGTTCTATGACCATAGGAACTACAGCGTTTGGCATTAGGGAATCCAAACAGTTTTTTATTTTTTTGTTACTATTTTCTTTGAATATTTCTTGTAGTTTTTCATTTAACTGACCGGGGTCTAGTTGGGGTGTAATATCTAAAGAAATAAAAACTTCTCCGTATTTCAAAAGTTCTCCAACTTCTGACGACAGGTTTAAAATAGTTGGTCCAGACAGTCCAAAGTGAGTAAAAAGTATTTTACCTCTTTTTACTTCCTGTTTTATATCGTTTTGCAGAACTGTAATTTTTACTTCTTCAATACTTACACCTTGAAGTTTTTTCAGGCTATTTGTTCCATTTGTATTTTTTATGGAAATTGGCACTAAAGAAGCCTTTGGCTCTGTGACAGTGTGTCCCAAATCTTTTAACCATTTGAAACCATCTCCAGTTGAGCCAGTTTCCGGGTGAGACTTTCCACCAGTAGAAACTACAAAAGATTTTGCTTTTATGGTCATGTGACCACTGCTTTGCGATGCACGGTTGTCTTTTATTGTAACACTTGTGATTTTATCTCCATCTTTTTCTAGACTTATTACTAGACAGTTGGAGGCTACAGTTACATTATTCTTTTTAATACTACTTAGAAGTGTTTCCCATACTGACTTCGCGGAGTTTGAAACAGGGAAGACACGTCCGAGCGCTTCTACTTTTGTTTCCATTCCGCGAGAGTTGAAGAATTCCAAAGTATCTTTTACTGAAAATTGTGAAAATGAAGAAAATAAATATTTGTCGGAATCTTTGTATTTAGAAAGAAACTTTCGAACATCTGGCTCGTTGTTGGTGACATTACATCTACCACCGCCCGTTATTAAGAGTTTCCGACCGAGCTCCTCATTTTTCTCGAGAATTAGAACTTTTTTACCAAGAGAAGAAGCAACTCCAGCCGTCATCATCCCTGAGCTACCTCCACCAATAACTACAACATCCCAAATAGTTTCCTCAATTTTTTGCATTGTTTAAGATTAGCATAATTGACAAAATATACGAAATAGTACATAATGGGTGTATTGAGTTATTCTCACTAGTTTCCTTCAGAGATTTTTCTCTAATTGTTGGTAAGCATTGCTTCCATTTTGAACTTACGAGATAAGAATTTAGACAAATATATTAAACGAATAAGTTCTTTTAATCATTCTCAATAATTAAATATGGAAAGAAATACACAAAGCGGGGGAACCCGTAGAGTTTTTAGACGGACTGCCTTTGGAAGTAGCCGTCCACAACAGTCATCAGGTCGCAGAAATGTACCAGTTCGAAGAGGAGGAGGCAGAGGTGCTGGCGCAAGCAAGTACATACACCCTTCAAAATTTGTAAACAAAGCTGTTATCACTGAAACAGCCACTGTTTTCGTACCTGAACACAAGTTCAGTGACTTTTTAATAGATGAAAGATTGAAAGTAAATATTATTACCAAAGGTTATGTTGATCCAACACCTATTCAAGACAAAGCCATTCCTCACGTTTTGAAAGGTCAGGATGTAGTTGGTATTGCAAACACGGGTACTGGAAAAACCGCAGCTTTTCTTATTCCACTCATTCACAAAGTTTTAAGTAATGATAAAGAAAATGTTCTTATTGTTGTTCCAACTCGTGAACTAGCCCTACAAATTCAAGATGAACTCCGAGGTTTTATAGGAAATATGAGACTATTTTCAACAGTTTGTGTTGGAGGAGCACCAATTGGTCCACAAATAAGAGACCTGAGATACAGAAACGAGTTCGTTATCGGAACACCAGGAAGAATAAAAGACTTGATTGAAAGAAAAGTTTTAAATCTATCATTTTTCAAAACAGTTGTTCTAGATGAAGCAGATAGAATGTTAGATATGGGATTCATAAATGATATGAAGTTTATGATGGCGCTAATGCCGAAAGACAGACACACTTTGTTTTTCTCAGCGACACTTTCGCCAGAAATTGAAGCTCTTATTAAAGATTTCTTAAAAAATCCTGTATCTATTTCTGTTAAAACAGGAGATACAGCTAAAAATGTTGACCAAGATGTTGTAAAAGTAGAGCGAGGAGAAAATAAACTCGATATTCTTCACACTATGCTTATTCAACCTGACTTCAGTAAAGTTTTGATTTTCGGAAGAACAAAACACGGAGTAGAAAAACTTACTGAGCTTTTGAAAGGAAGAGGATTCAAGGCAGAATCTATACACGGTGATAAAAATCAATCAGCAAGACAGAGAGCACTTAAAACCTTTAAAGAAGATAAAACACAGGTTTTGGTTGCGACAGATGTCGCCGCACGAGGACTCGACATAAGCGGAGTGTCACATGTTATAAACTTTGACCTACCAGCTACATACGAAGACTATGTTCACAGAATTGGACGTACAGGGAGGGCGGGAAAGAAAGGTAAGGCTTACACCTTCATAGACTAAAAAAAAGTAAATCTGGACAAACTCATCGTCTATAATAAAAGACTGGCTGGTTATTGGTCAACACTCAGTGTAGCCATATTAGTAGTATGGTAGAATATAAGGCGTGAAAAAAGAAGTAATTATTTTAGCAATTGGAGTTCTTGTTATTGGTGGAATATTTTACTTTGGTAAAAGTGGTTCGTCTTTAAATAATCATAATGCGACTACAACTCCAATAGTCGTAGAAAATAAAACCAAAGTTGTAGAAATAATAAAAGAAAATTCTTCAACTATTTATACAAATATATCTTTGTCATATCCAAAATCTTCTCCTGCAGAATTGGCTGAAGTTTATAAATTTGTTCAAGATATTAAAAATGAATTTTTAAAAGAATATGGTAAATTAACAAAGGATCAGGCAGACAAGCTTTATATAAAAGCAGAAGATCCTTATGAAATGACCGTGACTACAAAAATAGAAACTTCTGCAAAAACTGTTTCTTATATTATTCAAACATACCAATATACTGGAGGTGCTCACGGAGGAACATCAGTTTCTACTTTTACTTATGACAAAGAAGGCAAGCTTGTTACATTAGATAATGTTTTAGAATCCAATTATTTAGAAGTCATAGCATCTCAAGCCCGAGATTATTTCTATATAAACTTAGGGGAATACAAAAACCAAACAATGATAGATGAAGGGTCAAAAGCAACAAAGGAAAACTATTCTGCATGGTATATTTTGGATGATGAAATAGTTTTCATATTTGGAGAATATCAAGTAGGCCCATACGTTTTAGGTATTCAGGAGTTTAGAATAGATAAAGCAAAAATACAAAATATTTTGAAACCAAGCTATAAATAAATATAATATAAAGTATGGTTGAAAAAGAAGTTATTACCGTTAGTCAATATTTAGATAGATTAAATTTAAACCTTGAAGAAGAAAAGGCTAGAATTCTAGGAGAAGTTTCTGGTGTTCAAGAGTATCCCGGACGTTCCTACCTTTATTTTTCTGTAAAAGATTCCAAAGACTCTAGTACTATGAAGTGTTTTATGTGGAAAAAAGATTTTATGATTTCTGGGGTTTCACTAAAAGACGGATTAGAAATTATTGTAACAGCATATCCTAAAATATATAAACCAAATGGCGGACTTACATTGCAGGTAGCAACTGTTGAGCTTGTTGGAGAAGGTGCTCTACAGCTTGCATATGAGAAACTCAAAAAGAAATTGGAGTTAGAAGGAATGTTTGCAGAAAGTAAAAAAAGATTACTACCACAGTATCCACATAAAATAGGAGTTATAACTTCAAAGAGCGGTGCTGTTATTAACGACTTCCAATCAAACATAGGTAGGTTTGGCTATGAGATACTATTTGTTGATTCAAAAGTTGAAGGTGTGGATGCTGTAAAAGATTTACTTGGTGCTATAAACACTTTAAAAGATAAGGATATAGATGTGCTAGTAATAATGAGAGGAGGAGGCTCTCTTGAGTCGTTTCAAGCCTTTAACAACGAAGTACTGGTTCGAGCAGTGGCAGATTTTCCTGTACCAGTCATTACAGGTATCGGTCACGATAAAGATTTGCCTCTGGTGAGTCTCGTATCTGACAAAAATGTTTCAACTCCAACAGCTGTGGCAAATCTTCTAAACAGTTCTTGGTTGGATGCTTTGTATAAAGTAAATATGTATCAAGAAAAAATCCTATCAAACTTTAATAGTTTACTCGAAATATTCAGAAGGGCAGAAGATACTATGCTCTTGGCTGTTGGCAGAATAGAGTCTACCATTATCAGATTACATGATTCAATAGCTAGTCATGCAAAATATTTGTTTGAAAATTTTGAAAGAATGACCTCTGATATCGACGGGTCTTTGCATAACATAGGTAAAGTTATAGAGTTGTCTAACCCAGAAAGACAGTTAAAACAAGGCTACAGCATCGTAAGATTAAAAGGAAAGGTTATAAAAAGTGTAAAAGACAGTAAAAAAGGAGATGAACTTGATATAATGGTATCAGACGGTATAATAAAAACAATAACGCAGTAAACAAAAAAATGATCCCGTTAGAAGTTTAATTGATTTTAAAACTATCGGGAGAAATGAAGGATTATAATTTAATTTTTGTGCCATAGTAAATAGCTACTGGTACTTCTAACGGGATGACACCAAAAAAAACAACAGAAAAAGTTAACATAAACGAAACTCTTAAAAAACTCGCTAGTATTGTAGAGTGGTTTGAATCTCAATCCGAATTGGACGTAGAAAAAGGTCTAGAAAATGTAAAAGAAGGCGCGGAGCTCATAAAAGAATCTCGTGAAAGATTACTCGAGATTGAAAACGAATTTAAAGAGATTAAAAAAGAAATTCAAACTAAATAATTATTTTTGGTCAGTTACTTGCTCGATTCTTGTGAACTTGATTCCGTTTCTAACTGTAGAGTTTCTTACAATATCTATTATTTCATCCTCGTTATCAACTATTTTGTATAGATCCAAGTCATCAGGATCAATAGTTCCTCGTCCAAGTAATTCTTTTTTCATTAAATCATGCAAAGGATTCCAAAAATCTGAGCCAACGAGGATAATGGGCACTTTCTCGATTTTCTTTGTTTGAACAAGAGTTACAATTTCAAAAAATTCATCCAGTGTTCCAAAACCTCCTGGAAAGAATAGGTAAGTTTCGGCTGAGAAAGATAGGCAAACTTTTCTACTAAAGAAATAGTAAAAATCTAAATTATCTGTTAAGTAATTGTTTTTAACTTGATGGTTCGAGAGCTCAATGGTCAGTCCTAGTGATGCACCACCGTTTTCAAACGCTCCTCTATTTGCAGCTTCCATTATGCCAGGGCCTCCGCCTGTAACTATAGAGTAGTTTAAATCTTTGGAAATTCTACCAGCAACAGATCTTGCTTTTTGGTATTCTCTATCAGATTCCTTAAAATGTGTGCCTCCAAAAAAAGTCACAGATTTAGGGTATTTTTCTAGAAATTTAAATGCATCTGTGAACTCTTGTGCTATCAGATGTACTCTTTCTGTGGCTGTGTGGTGCAGTTGTTCTACCGTCAATATTTCAGCTGGTGATTCTTTTGGTGGTGTGTTTATTATTTCTTTTGTCATTTTGTAATTGTAACTAGGCTTTTGAGTTGTGGCAAGTTTACAATTTTATTTATTCTAGTCCAATACTTTTTAAAAATTCCATTTTTTCTTCTCCTGTTATTTCTCTATAAGTATTTATTGCCATTTTGTTCAATAAAATATTTTGAACTCTGATTCTCTGTAAATCTCTAACAGTATATCCCAGCTTTTCTGTCATACGTCTGATTTGTCGATTTTTTCCTTCAGTAAGTATTATTCCAAAAATATCCTCATCTATTTTTTTTACTATAGCAGGTTTTGTCATTTCTTCTTCTCCTATATCTACTCCGTTTTGCATATTTCGAACAAACCCCGGAGTGTATTTCCTATCTAAGGTGATAACATATTCTTTTTCATGCTTATATATTGGATTGAGTAATCTATCTGTAACTCTACCGTCATTTGTAAGAAGTATAAGTCCGTGAGACTCTTTATCCAGTCTGCCAACAGGGAATACTTTCTCCTTAGTTTTGACACTATCCATTATTCCTTTTTCATCTCTCTGAGGGTTGGTGCTGACAATTCCTTTTGGTTTGTTATATGCCAGATAAATATAGCTTTTCTTTTTGTGAACACCTCGTACTTCTACCTTGTCTGTTTCTAAAACTTTGTCTCCCAAGACAGCCACTCGGCCATTTATCATTATCTTTTGGCTTCCGATTAGTTCGTCAACACCTTTTCTTGTAGCTAAACCTTTATGAGCTAGGTATTTATTTATTCTCATCGGGTATGTGTCTGGAACAACGATTTTGGTAGTTTTGCTTTTCATTCTTTACAGTATATACTATAAACATAACTTTAGTAATTTGATTAATTTTTCACAAAAAGAAAAAAATGAAAAAATTAAGTAAAAATGAATGGATAGCTGTAATAGTTTCAGTTTTCGTTGTTGGCTTCTTTTTTATTTTTGGTCAAGGATTGATTTCTATTTTTAATAGTAACTCTAATGGCTCGGCTCAAAATTCAAAACTTATGGAACAAGATATCATAATAGGTACTGGTGAGGAAGCAAAAACAGGAAATATAGTGGTGGTTCATTACACAGGAAAATTTGTAGATGGTAGAGTCTTTGATAGTTCACTTTCTAGAAAAGAACCTTTTCAGTTTACTCTGGGCAATGGTCAAGTTATAAAAGGTTGGGATGAAGGGATTGTTGGAATGAAAGTTGGAGGAAGAAGAATACTATCAATTCCTCCAGATTTGGGATATGGGCCTCAGGATTATGGACCGATACCGGGGGGGTCCACCCTCATCTTCGAAGTAGAGTTACTCAAGGTAGAGTAAACTTCCAAATCCGGTCAATCTCATCGTCTAAAATAAAAAACTGTATGGTCAATGTACTATCTGTACACCTCCCATCCAGTTTTTTATTTTATACACGACCTTGTCTCAGATTATGAAAGTTTGTAAAAACAGCCTAAATAAAGGCTGTTTTTACATGTTGAAAAAGCACTTGACTTTATTTTGTACGGGTGTATAATGTTTTCTGTTTTCTGTTTTCTGTTTTCTGTTTTCTGTTTTCTGTTTTCTGTTTTCTGTTTTCTGTTTTCTGTTTTCTGTTTTCTGTTTTCTGTTTTCAGTTCTTTCGTTCTCAATCCCCCGAGTTCTGGTCTAGGGGAGCCCTGCAATGTTGTAGGGCGCAACAACCGGGGGGCTCAAAGCAACACGCTGAGAGCCCCGTTTTTTATATAAAAATTTTATTTTTTAATATTTTCGTGCTAGTGTAAATTTGCATTTAAATTATTAAGATTGTGTTTTATGGTGCATCACGGAGTCCATGTGGTGACGAGTGCGAGGAAAATTTTCAGCAAAAAATTATTACGGCGACAGAAAATACAATCTTAAGAATTTATAATAATACATAATGAAACCTATATCTTTTGAAATTCACAAAGAACTTCCAAACGGACTTGGAAGGGTTGGAACTATACATACGCCACACGGAGACATACAGACTCCGGCCTTTGTGACTGTGGGAACAAAAGGCACCGTAAAGTCCCTTACACCAGAACAAGTAAAAGAAACTGGTGTGCAAACTATTATTGCAAATACTTATCACTTATATCTTGAACCAGGAGCTGAAAATATAAAAAATATGGGCGGGTTGCATAAGGCAATGAATTGGTCAGGGCCACTTATGACTGACTCAGGTGGTTTTCAAGTTTTCTCGCTTGGTGTTGCATATGGAAAAAATGGTGTTAGTAAAATATCTCATAAAAAAGATGAAGAACTTTTGCTTACAGAAGCGAATTTAGAATCTTCTGATGAATATGAGGTGAGAGCAACCACAGTAAAGATAGATCCCAACGGCGTAACTTTCAGAGACCACTCTAAAGGTGATGCACATTATTTTACTCCAGAGAAGTCTATCGATATTCAACACAACCTTGGAGCAGATATTATTTTTGCTTTTGATGAGTGTACTTCTCCCCACGAGTCACTCCATTATCAGAAAGAAGCCCTAGAGAGAACTCATAGATGGGCAAAAAGAAGCTTAGAACATCACAAATCAAAAGAGAATTCAAAAACTCAGGCACTGTTTGGAATAGTACAAGGCGGAAGAGATGAAAATCTGAGAAAAGAAAGTGCAGAGTACATCGGAGCACTGGATTTCGATGGTTTTGGTATTGGTGGAAGTTTTGATAAAGAGGATATGGAAAAGGCTGTGGGCTGGGTAAATGAGATTCTTCCAAAAGAAAAACCAAGGCATCTCTTGGGAATAGGTGAGCCAGAAGACCTTTTTATGGCAGTTGAGAAAGGTTGCGACCTTTTTGATTGTGTTGCTCCGACACGCATAGCTCGAAACGGAGGAGTTTATACAAAATTCGGTAAAATAAATCTATTAAACGAAAAGTATAGAAAAGATTTGGAACCACTAGATGATTGCGATTGTTATACTTGTAAAAATTTTACTCGTTCTTATGTTGCACATCTTTTTCATGCAAAAGAAATGTTGGCATCTACTTTAGTTTCAATTCATAACATACATTTTATAGTTTCAATGGTAGATGGCATGAGAAAGTCTATGTTGGAGGGTAACTTTGAAGAGTATAAAAATGAATTTTTGAGTAGGTATAATAATTTTTGAGTGATTGACTATAATCTAAATAAAGTTAATCTGAAGAGAGAGGTGAAACATGGAAAGAAAGACCGTTTCAATCATGAAAGCGTGTGAACTTGTCGGTGTCAGTCGTCGTACCATCTACAACTGGATTGCTACTGGAAAGGTGGATTACGTTCGCACCGCTGGAGGAAGTATCCGAATTTTTGAGGATACTCTCTGGCGTTCAAAGGAACCAGTTCCCAAAGCTCCTGATAGATTTTCTAAAAAAAATCAGTTGGCCAAAAGCGCACAAGGTGTGCTCTAGACCAATCTCCACCCCCGTGGCTTTTACAGCACGGGGTTTCGTCATCTATTTTTTAATACTGAAAATTATTGTATAGTTACCAAATGTCCAAAAACCAGTTCAAAATCCATAGAGAATTCGAACCCGCTGGAGACCAACCAAATGCAATAAAGGGTCTAGTAGATGGTATCAATGAAGGTCTGCAACATCAGACTCTTTTGGGTGTGACTGGTTCTGGAAAAACTTATACTGTGGCAAACGTAATACAAGAAGTTCAAAAACCGACTCTAGTTATTGCTCATAACAAAACTCTAGCAGCACAGCTAGCTCAGGAGTACAAAGAATTTTTTCCAGAAAACGCTGTTCATTACTTTGTTTCTTATTATGATTATTATCAACCAGAAGCCTATATGCCAGTTTCTGATACATATATAGAGAAGGAAGCTATGATAAATGAGGAGATAGAGAGACTTCGACACGCTTCTACACAGGCTTTACTTTCTCGCAAGGATGTTATTGTTGTGGCATCGGTTTCTTGTATTTATGGTTTAGGTTCTCCAATTGAGTACGAAAAAGTTAATCTAAAAGTGAAAGCAGGACAACAGATTTCACGTGCCGATTTTATTCGAAAACTTATCGATATTCACTTTGAAAGAACTACAGCAGACCTCACACCCGGAATGTTTCGAGCTATTGGAAATATGGTAGAGATAATGCCAGTTTCAGAAAAAGTTATTTACAGACTTGAAATTTTAGATGGGAAGATAAAACAAATTTTAGTTATAGACAGTATAACTCGCGAAATAATAAAAGAGGAAGACACCTTCTTTCTTTTTCCAGCTAAACATTTTATATCGACTCCAGAGCAAAGTGCTAAAGCATTTAAAACAATAAAAGCGGAACTTAAAAAGAGGTTACTGGAATTAGAAAAGGAAGGAAAGAACTTGGAAGCAGAAAGACTGAAAAGAAGAACGACTTACGATCTAGCCCTTATTCGTGAGATGGGTTATTGCAATGGTATCGAAAACTATTCAAGGCATTTCTCTGGAAAGAAAGAAGGTGAGGCACCAGATACATTACTTTCTTATTTCCCACACAATGAAAAGGGAGAGCCAGATTTTTTGACTATTATAGATGAGTCGCATGTTTCAGTGCCACAAATAGGTGCAATGTTTGCTGGGGACTCATCTCGAAAACAATCTCTAGTTGATTTCGGTTTCAGACTACCCTCGGCCCGAGACAACAGACCTTTAAAATTTAATGAATTTGAAGAAAGAGTAGGACAAGTTATTTATACATCTGCTACACCGAGCAAGTACGAAGCAGAACACAGTGAGAAAGTCGTAGAGCAAGTTATCCGTCCAACAGGACTTGTTGACCCCGTAGTAGATGTAAAACCGATTGTTGAAAAAGGAAAGTACCCCGGACAAATAAAAGATTTCATTATTGAATCAGAAAAAGCTATCAAAAAAGGTGGACGTGTTATTGCGACAACACTTACCAAAAAGATGGCGGAAGATTTGAGCGAGTATCTAAAAGAAAAGGGAATACGTGCGGAGTATCTTCACAGTGATATAAAAACAATTCAGAGAATTGAAATATTAACTTCACTTCGTCGAGGAGAGTTTGACGTGCTTGTCGGAGTAAATCTTCTCCGAGAAGGATTAGATCTCCCAGAAGTAACTCTCATCGGAATATTGGATGCTGACAAAGAAGGCTTTTTGCGAAGTGAAACAAGTCTTATCCAGATTATAGGTCGTGCGGCCAGAAATGTAGATGGAAGAGTTATTTTGTACGCGGACCATATGACGAAGTCGATGGAGTATGCAATAAAAGAAACAGAAAGAAGAAGAAACTTGCAAATGGAATATAATAAACAACACGGCATCACTCCAAAAACTATTATTAAAAAGATTCAAGACATTACAGATCAGATGAAAACTGAACACAAGAAAACTGTAGATGGTCTACTTCTGATAGATAAAAAAATGTTTGATAAAGATCCAGAAAAACTTATACGACAAAAAGAAAAACAAATGGACGGCTCAGTAAAAATACTAGATTTCGAGACTGCTGCGATACTGCGAGATGAAATACTCGAGCTTCAAAAAATGGTAGAAAAGATGGCAAAAGAAGAGAAGAAGGCTAAAATAAAAAACCCTAGAAACAAAGATTTGCTGATGTAGTTGCTATTTTGCGAAAATGTTGTATATTAGAAATTAGAGGTTTTATGAACGAAACGACCGTAGTGCTCGGTATCATTGCAGCGTTCTTTGTGTTTTGTGGGTGGATCACACTCAAAGCTCAGCAGACCGGAAATTTCAAGCATTAATACTGAAAACCGTTAGTTCCAACCGGCGCGTCACAATGTGTGACACGCCGGCTTTGTTTTGTATACTGTTTTATAAATTTGTGATAGTATAAATATTCTATAGATAACCATAGCGCCAAAGGAGGGCTATTTTTGATATATATGGTAAAAAAAGAACAAAAAAATAATGATGTTATTGTGGTAAAAGGTGCCCGTACCCATAACCTAAAAAATATAACTGTAGAAATGCCACGAAATAAAATGGTAGTTTTTACAGGACTCTCTGGTTCGGGTAAATCCTCCCTTGCTTTCGATACTATTTTTGCTGAAGGTCAGAGAAGATACGTTGAATCTCTTTCATCATACGCCAGACAATTCTTAAGACAGATGCAAAAACCCGATGTAGACGAAATACAAGGACTTTCGCCCGCTATTTCTATTGACCAAAAGTCACGTTCAAATAACCCTCGTTCAACTGTGGCAACTATCACAGAAATTTATGACTACTTGCGTATTATGTATTCTCGTATTGGTCATCCACATTGCCTAGTCTGCGGTGATGAGATAACAAAGCTTTCTAATGAAGAAATTAAAAATTTTGTTATAGAAATAATTTCTAAAACACAAAAAAATAGTGGAGAAAGTAAATCTAAAATACCTCTTCCTGTTTACATTGAAATTTACGCTCCTGTAGTAAAAGGTAGAAAAGGCGAGTATTACCAACTTCTTTACGATCTACTAGGAAAAGGCTTTTCATATATTCTAGTAGACGGCATTAAAAAATCTCTACGTGACAGAATAGAGCTCTCTAAAACAAAACGACACACTATCGATGTTTTGGTAGACAGTATTTCATTACTTGATTTCAAAACAGATTATAAAAGCGCAGAAGAGAGACTTTCTGAAGATTTGGAGAAAGCCCTACTCGAATCAGATGGACAAGTTAAAATACTTATTCGAGATATGGCCCAAGAAAAAAATAAGGACTATGTTCCTGAAGAATTTTTTATGTCCAGCAAACTATCTTGTCCAAAAGATGGGTATTCCTATCCAGAAGTTGAACCAAGACTTTTCTCTTTCAACTCGCCATATGGTGCATGTCCAGAATGTAACGGTTTAGGCACTAGGCACTTTTTCGGCAAAGAAGTGTGTCCAAAGTGTAAGGGAGCTAGGCTTCGAGAAGAGGCTCTGCATGTTTTTCTCGGTAAGAAAAATATAGTGGAACTTACTTCTATGTCTATAAAGGATGCTTATGCATTTATGGAAAGTCTAAAACTTACAGAGCGTGAGAAAAATATTGCAAAAGTCGTAATGCGAGAAATTGAAGCACGACTTTTGTTTATGATTAATGTTGGTATCGATTATTTGTCACTAAATAGACGGGCACATACTTTATCAGGAGGAGAAGCGCAACGTATTCGTCTTGCATCACAGCTCGGTTCTGGACTTGTAGGAGCACTTTACGTTCTAGACGAACCTACTATCGGTTTGCATTCTCGAGACAACGACAGACTCATTCAGACTCTCATTGATCTAAAAAATCTTGGTAATACTATTATTATTGTAGAGCACGATGAAGACACAATATACGCATCAGATTATATAGTAGATATTGGACCTGGAGCAGGAGTCCACGGCGGACATGTGGTTGTCGCCGGTGATTTAGAAGAACTACTAACAGCTAAAAAAAACGCATCAGGTTCTATTACTTTAGATTATTTGCGAGGAGATAAAGTTATTGAAGTTCCCGAAGAGAGAAGAACTGACCAAAAAGGAGAAATACAAATACGCGGTGGAAAAATATTCAACATAAAAAATATGAATGTAGATATTCCACTTGGAAGATTTACTGCTGTCACGGGAGTTTCAGGCTCTGGAAAGTCATCTTTTGTTTATGAAATTTTACACAGAAATCTTCAAGCACGTTTTGAAAGAAAGTATCGTTCAGCTGAAATATATAACTGCAAATCTTTTACAGGTACAGAATATCTAGGACGGTCTATTCTTATCGACCAATCACCAATAGGTAGAACTCCACGAAGTAATCCTGCAACCTATACAGGATCATGGACTTTCATAAGAGATTTGTTTGCAGAAACTTCTGAGGCTCGTGCACGTGGATGGAAGGCAAATAGATTTTCTTTCAACGTAAAAGGTGGAAGATGCGAAACTTGTCAGGGAAACGGAATGATAGAAGTTGAAATGCACTTTTTACCTACAGTGTATGTTCCTTGTGATGTCTGTAAGGGAAAAAGGTTTATGAAAGAAACTCTTGAGGTACATTATAAAAAGAAAAGCATATATGATGTTTTAAAAATGACTGTTGAAGAAGCCCTGAAGTTTTTTGAAGATATTCCTTCTATTTCTGACAGATTAAAATCTCTTGATGATGTGGGACTAGGATATCTAGAGTTAGGACAGTCTGCCACTACTCTCTCAGGTGGAGAAGCACAACGTGTAAAAATATCATCGGAACTGTATAGACCACATTTACAGAAAACTATTTATATTTTTGATGAACCGACTATTGGTCTGCACTATGAAGACGTTAAAAAGTTTATAGATATTTTACAAAAGCTAGTAGACAAAGGAAATACTGTTTTGGTTATTGAACACAATATGGACATAATAAAATCTGCGGATTATATTTTGGACATTGGACCAGAAGGTGGAGAGGGTGGCGGAAACCTTGTGGCAAAAGGAACTCCAGAAGAAATAGCCAATAATGAGAAAAGCTATACAGGGAAATATTTAAAGAAAGCTTTGAAACAATATAGGGCTTATCGAAAATAATAACAAAAGTGCCGAGGATATAATCTCGGCACTTGGGCACTCACTAAATGATCTTAATTTTTCTCCCTTCTAACCTCTACTCTAAAGTAGCAGAGTACTGCTACTACTATAGCCGCCTCTATCAGGTAGCAGATGGCTGTTATCTTGCCAGCTACAAATACGAGATCTTCTGTAGTCATTGGCAAACTCCAATTTTTAGTATAACATAAAATTATGATTAGTAAAGATGTTAAAAATTTAATATCTAAACTTCCAACAACACCTGGGGTGTATGTTTTTAAAAGTGGTCAAAAGATTTTATACATAGGAAAAGCTACTTCTTTAAAAGACCGAGTTAGAAGTTATTTCAACAAGGATATTGTAAACACAAGATCACCTCTAGTTTGGAAAATGTTAGAAAAATTCGATAATCTAGAACACATTAAAACAGATTCTGTTTTAGAAGCTCTTATTCTAGAAGCACATCTAATTAAAAAAAATCAACCTGAGGCGAATATAAAAGAAAAAGATGACAAAAGTTTCAACTTTGTTGTGATTACAGAGGAGGAATTTCCAAGAGTTTTAACACTTCGTGGCAGAGAACTACTAAATGCACATTTTTTAAAAACAAAAGACTATAAAATAAAGTATTCGTTTGGCCCCTTTCCAAATGGAGGTCAGCTGAGAGAGGCTATGAAGCTAGTTCGTAAAATGTTCCCATATAGAGATAAATGCCTACCTAACTCAGGACGACCATGTTTCAATAGACAGATAGGACTTTGTCCGGGAGTTTGTACAGGTGAAATTTCTGAGGAAGGTTACGCGAAACAAATAAACAATATAAAGTTGTTTTTTGAAGGCAATAAAAAACAGTTGTTGAAAAACCTTGAGAAACAAATGAAAAGTTTCGCAAGAGAAAAACAATTTGAAAAAGCAAACATTACTAAACGTACATTATTTTCGCTTAACCATATTCAAGATGTTTCTTTAATTAAAGAGGATGTTAAATCAACAATTTCAAACAACACTACTTTTCGCATAGAATCCTATGACATTGCACATATGTCTGGACAAAATGTTGTAGGTGTTATGACGGTAATCGAGGACGGTGAAATTAGAAAATCAGAGTATCGAAAATTTAAGATAAAAAACATTTTGGATGGAGAATCTGGTGTAAATGATACAAAAGCACTTTCCGAAGTTTTAGAGAGAAGGTTGGGACATATAGAATGGAAATTTCCAGATCTTATTGTTGTAGATGGTGGTGTAGCTCAAAAAAATGCTATTTCAAAAATACTTAGGAATTTAAACCTAGATATTCCTGTTGTTTCTGTTGTGAAGGACGAAAGACACAAGGCTAGGGAAATATTGGGAGACCTGCCTGCGCAGGCAGGCAAAAAACGGTCTGACTTAGAAAGAGAAATACTGCTTTCAAACGCAGAAGCTCACAGATACGCTATAGCTTTTCACAAAAAACTTAGAGATAAGATAAGGTAGACTTTGACGTAGGATTGATTGTGTACTACAATTCTCGACTGGCGTTCTTTTGGAGATAGTTGTAGAAACGAAAGTAAACTGAATAGAGGGGATTACTTTGACTGAAGCTTTGATTGTTCTCGGTCCACCAGGAGTGGGCAAGAGTGTGGTGCGCAAGCGTTTCGCGAGCACCCACGAGTGTATCGAGATGTCGGATCTCATCAAAAACAAGATGAACTCTGATTCGAAATATCGTGCAGAAGTAGTCGAGATCATTGCCAATGGAGGCTTGGTTCCTGACGAGATGATCAATCCTCTGATGGAGGAACGTCTCAACAAAGTCAAATCCTTCCACCCGATCATGGTTGATGGTTCTTGCAGGAGCAAGGACCAGACCGTCTTCATGCACGACCAGATGGTCAGAAGAAATTTCGAACCTGTGTTCTTGGTGTTCGAATGTCCCAATGACGACAGTAATTACAGTAAGCTTTACAAGCTGTGTAGCGGTCGTCTTGAAGACAGAATCCGGGAAACTCGGGAAGCAGGCCAAAAGCCGAGGAGCGAAGATAACCCTGTAACTCACAAAAATCGCTTCGCTGAGTACGTGGCGAGCATTGACCACATCATTGCCTACATCGCTCACAACGATCAAGCACACGTAGACAAACCTCGTGACTACTTGAGGTCCGGACCGCAGAAGTTTTTCCGTGACTCTCATCTGTACTTCATCGATGCGTCTGCGAGCAAGGATGAAGTGCTTTCTCAGGTTTCGTTCCACACGGGCGTGACCTCGGATCTCAGCAAGGTGTAACAACAAAACGCGTAGCAGCGCAAATGAGTGGGGTGGACCGAAGTTCTTCGGTCCGCCTCTTTTTTATAGTCATAAAATATGTTTATTGATAAAAATAATTTTATTATCTGTTATAATAATTAGGACAATATATTATTATGCAAACTCTACCTGACTCATTAAAAATAGGTGTATTACGTGGTGGTACTTCTCCTGAGTACGATGTATCACTTTTAGGCGGTGCACATATTTTAGAAGTTCTAAACGAAACTCATAGACCGATAGATATTTTTATTTCAAAAGATGGAACTTGGCATATGTATGGTGTTGAAAAAAGCCCTACACAAATTTTGAAAAATGTAGATGTAGTCTGGAATGGACTTCATGGAGAGTTTGGAGAAGATGGTAAAGTTCAAGAAATCCTAAATCATCACGGAGTCCCTTATACCGGTTCTGAAAAATATCCATCATCTATTGCGATGAATAAATGGCTTACGAAAGAGCATTTAAAAGATCTAGGTGTAAAAACACCAACGTATATTATTGTTAGACAAACAGATGATTTAAAAGAAAAAGCAAAAGAGATTTTTAATTCTATTCCACATCCACTAATTATCAAGCCTGTACGAGGGGGTTCTTCACTAGGTATTAAAACAGCAGAAAATTATATAGAACTTTACAGTGCACTTTACGATATTTTGTCTTCAGAGTCAGATGCATTGGTTGAAGAATATATAAACGGTAGGGAAGCAACTGTGGGTGTTATAGATGACTTTAGAGAACACAAAACATATGTTCTTCCACCTATTGAGATAAAACACGGAGGAGAAAATGGTATTTTTGATTATGATGCAAAATATGGAGGTGAGAGTCAGGAGATTTGCCCCGGTAACTTTACAGAAAAAGAAAAAAGAGAATTAGAAGCTCTAGCCACTGTGGTACACAACCACTTGAGACTGAGACACTACTCCAGATCAGATTTTATTGTTTCTCCAAAAAGAGGAGTTTATTTTCTTGAAGTTAATACTTTACCTAAAATGACAAAACAGTCTCTACTTCCACTCGGTTTAAAATCTGTGGGTTCTTCTGTAAAAGATTTTGTGCATCACGTTCTTAAACTTACTTTAAATAAAAGGTGATAAAAAATAAGACCGTTGGATAAACCAACGGTCTCTGCTCAGAAACACTCCGGAAGTCGGACTTAGTTGTCCAGTCTACGGCACTCTCCGTAACAGGTATTCACGTAATTGCACGAATTGCAATCGATACCGCGTAGAAGGGCTCCACCACCAGTGCCCCTGACTTCCTGCGTAGCCGATTTACGCCTGACCTGATATTCGAGGGCAAGCATCTGATAAGAGAGTGACGAGCCACCCAACTGCAAAGTGGCAACTGAGTGCTCAGTAGCGATTTCACGGCTTTTGAACATCCGACCTCCCACAAAGAACGACTTTTTTAATTGTGAACCTGTGATGAAGATATGTCAATAGAATGTGGATAAGATAAGCGTATTGGTTTATCTTCATTAAACATTAATGTGAAAAAAGTACAATATATGCTATTACTAAATATGTATGAAAGAAAATATTACATTAGTACCCAGTACAGGCTTAATATTTGGAGCGTTAGTGTTTATACTTATTCTCGTTTTTTGTGCTGGTAAATTAAGTGCTCAGGTTACTCCACAATTAAATTCTGACTTAAAAGTTGTTGCCTATGGCGATAGTTTGGTTGTGGGTGTAGGTTCAACTCAAGGAAATGACTTTGTAACCTTGCTTTCAAGCAGAATAGGAATACCAATTGCAAATTTGGGTTCATCTGGTCTAACTACCAGAAGAGCCGTGGAAGAGGTTACCGAAGTTGTACTTAATGATATAGATCCAGACTTGGTTATCCTCGTAATAGGAGGAAATGATGTATTGCAAGGTGTTACAAGCGATGTGATGATAAGCAATCTCCGTATTGTTATTGAAAGAATAAAAGCTAGTGGATCGGCAGTTGTTTTAGCTGCTGTTCATCGTCCTACTTTTTTAACTACTAGAGAAAGTTTGTTTAGAAATCTGGCTCGTGATTTAGAGGTTGAATACATTCCAAACTTACTAATAGGAATAGTAGGTAATCCTGCTTTGTCGAGTGATTTAGTGCATCCAAACAATAAGGGATATAAATTGATTGCGGATAGAATTTTCCCTAGACTACAAGATGCAATAAATGATTTACCAAATCAGAATTTAACAGTAACCTGTTCTGCTGAAAGTGGAGCTATAAATACCAACAAAAGCGTGAAATGGAGAGCATATGCAACTGGAGGAAATGGTGAGTATAAATATATCTGGAGTGGTACTGATGATCTAAAGGGTAGTTCATCTAATATTTCTAAAACTTACAAAACTGCGGGACAAAAAATTGCGACTGTTAAGGTAGTGTCAAATGGTATAACTGTAACTCAGGACTGTACCGGTTCAGTAAACGTAACTGAACCGGTAATGCTCGCTTCTTGTAATGTTAGTATTAATAATACAAGAGACGGGTTTAGAGTAAGATTTAATGCTAAAACTCAAAATGTCAAAAGTAGAGATACTATTTATTCTTGGTCTGGTAACGATGGTTTAACTGGCGATAGAAGTAGTATTACTAAAAATTATATAACAGCAGGATTAAAAACTGGTACAGTAAATATTCGAAATGGAAGTCAAAACCTAACACTAACTTGTAGTGCACTTTTGGAGCAAGTTGCAACTGAAAGTCGTACAAGAACTTCTACAATCAGTTGTTCTAGTTCAAATTCTAGTAGGGGAGTAGTATGGCGCTCGAATGGTTTATTTAGATATACATTTAGTTGGACTGGTACAGATGATTTAACTGGGACAAGTTCTAAAATTATTAAACAGTATCAAACTGGTGGATTAAAAACTGCAAATGTTGCTGTTTCTCGTGATGGAATAGCTGGTCGTTTAAGCTGTCAGTCTTTCGTATAAAGTTGTGAACAAGCTAGCAAAAAACATCAGCACAAACTAATCAAAACTCAATTATGTTACTTGTTAAGTTCAACTAAATTTGTTAGTCTTTCAATTAGCCAATTATATATGGCATATGGTCACAGATAACATGTCTCTGGCTCCCATAAGTTCATCATAAATCAAAGCAGTTTGATTTATTCAGGCTCATGGGCCCGTAGTGAACTTGGGTAAAGGGACCCAAGTGCAAGGTCGGAGACCGACGGGTCGAGACGGGGTCGAAAGATTTTTCACCAGAAAAATACTTGTGACCATCATTTGCAAGTATTAAGATTAGTTATTGGGCCCGTAGCTCATCTGGTAGAGCACATCATTTGCAATGATGGGGTGGCAGGTTCGAGTCCTGTCGGGTCCACCAAAACATCCGCTGTAAGCGGATTTTTTCGTAGGACCCGAAGTACGTGCTGGGAGCACGTACGTCAGGACTCGAAGGGATTGCCGGTTACGCACAGAGTACTGTGTGTCGGCAATCCCCGTTTTAACTTTTGATGAGTGACGACGAATTAAAAGTTAAAAAGAGTCCATGTGAGAAACTTTGCGTCAGGACTCGAACAGATTTGCGGTTTACTGACGCAGTAGCGTCTGTCG
>Ga0163144_10010097_pt1:7500-20178 | contig 20178 bp, 13 predicted proteins | sample OliLak19BULKMAT1_FD_123175 | JGI IMG/M metagenome (GOLD analysis project Ga0163144, IMG submission 123175) | Freshwater microbial mat bacterial communities from Lake Vanda, McMurdo Dry Valleys, Antarctica - Oligotrophic Lake LV.19.BULKMAT1 | ecosystem: Environmental > Aquatic >... | reverse complement strand
TAACGCTGCAGGATCTCGATCTCCTCATCCCCCGAGAGCACCGCGTCCTTGGACTTCGCGCTCTTGGCTTCCATGAGCGCGGATTTGAGCATGCGCAACGTGCTGAGCGTCGCGGCGTCCTTCCCCTTCATGGCAGCCACCATGTCGGTCTGGATGCGCTCTTGAATGGTCGGGCTCATCGGGGTCCTCCTGCGGGAGTCGGTGGGGTGACGAATGGACGCGCAGGATAACATGCCGCGATTGATGCGCATCGACGCTCAGCGCTCCTGGCCGGGCAGAGGGAACTCCACACCGAGCGTGGAGATGACATTGTCGCGCGTACTGAAGTCGTATCGACTGTTGCGCTCCACTCCGAACTTGAGCCAGCGCAACTTCGCATCCACAGCCCAGCCCAGCGTACGCTGACTGGCTGGCGCCAGGGTGAACTGCAACCAGTCATTGCGCTCGGTGGCGAAGCGCGCGCGCATGGGCAAGACCCAGAGATCATCCCCACGCGGGTCACGGATCAGCGTGGCACCGGCGAAGCTGTACGAGCCCCAATAGTAATCCGCGCCCACATCCCAGACGGTCAGCACCTCATCGCGGGTCACGATCGGGCTGATGTCCGCGCGTCCCACCCAGTGACCTCCGAGGACCTGCTCGGTGCCCAGCCAGAAGCGTTCGGCGTCCCGCTCGTGGCGCCACTGCACCGTATAAACCGAGCGCCGGCGGTCACGCAGATGAATGCCGACCTCGGGCCTGAACTGATCGTCGCCGCGTACGAGGTCCCAGTACTCGAGCTGCACGTGGAATGGACCGGGGGCGTAGTACACGATGGGATTCCGGATGTCATTGCCGTCGTCGAAGGCCCAGTAGCGGAACTGAGCGCCGACCACTCCCGCGGCTGATGCCGGCGCTGCGAGCGCGACCAACAGGGCGAGACCGATGCCGATGCGGCGGATCATGCAGCCATCCGATCTTTCGGCCCGCTCTTCGGGCGCATGCTGCCGGTGACGAAGCGGAACCACGCCCACACCGGCAGTGCGAGCGTGCGCAGGATCGTGTTGAGCGCACCGTACAGCGGATAGAACAACAGTACGCCGATGGGAGCGCGTCGTCGCGCGCCAGGTTGACGGATCACCCACCAAGGATACAGCTCGAATGCGAGATAGAGCAGATACAGGATGACTCCCCACCAACGCAGCCCAGGCGTGATCAGGATGACGATGATGCTCCAGGTCTTGAGCGGGTCGCTGATGACGGTGTAGACGTTGTACGCCATCTCATAGCGCAACCTCCAGCCGGACTGACGCCGGAACAACAGGCGCATCATGTTGGCGAGCTGATGGTAGAGGCCGGGATACCAACCGGTGAGACGCTGACGGAACCACTGCCGCCACGAGTCCGGCGCAACGGTCCAGACCGGCTGGTTCGCGAACACGATCCGCTTGCCGTGAAGCAGGTGGATCATGGTGCGCTGCAGATCCTCGCCTTGGAAGACACCCGAGTGTTCGTGATGCAGCGCGTCGAGATCCCTGGTCTTGAACAGTCCCGCGGCACCGGAGATACAGCTGATCGATTGGGTCACGTCGTGGAACCGTTTGCCGATCTCCATGCTCTTGCCGTACTCGTAGCGCTGCACGGCGCCAACGAAGTTGTTGCCATGGGCGCCGTCCCGGTTGCGGCGATCGGGCAGCACATGGAACGCCACGGCATCCCAGCCATCCGGGCCCAGCATGGACGTGGGGATCACGGAGTCGCCAAGGCGCGTGTCGTCATCGAGCAGCAGCACATACGGTGTCTTGACCCGGTGGATGGCGAAGTTGATCGCAGCCGCTTTTCCCTTGCTGTGCTCGAACCGATGAACCTGGCAGCCGAGCGCCGCGACCACCTCGGACGTGCGATCGGTGCTTCCATCGTCCACGACGATGATGCGGCCGGGCGGCAGATAGCGCAGCAAGTCGGCGATTGTGCCGGGGAGCACCTTCTCACCGTTCTTGCAGGCGATGACCACGCTCAACAGCGACATATCCGACGTGAATCGTCGGTCCTCCTCGCGACCCATGAGTTCGATGAGCAGCTTGATGAAATCGACCAGGGCGCAGAAGAGGACGACGAACACGATATGGTCGGGCCAACTGCCCGGACCGGACGGAGCGTCGAAAGGCGACGCCAGCCCGGGGATCACCGTCTGCCACGGCATCATCGCGTACCCCGTCGTGAAGACTTACACAGGGTGAGATCGGCAGGGCGGCCCGGGGGCTTGACCCTGCATCGGCCGCTGCCTAGGCTGCGGCTCCACTGCAACCACCCTCCGAGGAGGTCGTCTTGAACCGCGAGCAACGCTTGGCCGAGTTGCGTCGGCGCCGCGAGCAATCGCTCGCCGGCGGCGGCGCGGACCGTGTCGCGAAGATCCACGCCAAGGGCCGGCTGACCGCACGGGAGCGACTCGAACTGCTCCTGGATGCCGGTTCGTTCGTGGAGATCGGCACGTTCGTGACGCATCGCTCGAACGACTTCGGGATGGGCGACAAGCGCATCACCGGCGATGGCGTGATTGCAGGCTGGGGTCTGGTCGATGGTCGGCTGGTGTACTGCTTCGCGCAGGACTTCACCGTGTTCGGCGGCACCATGAGCGAGGCGAACGCGAAGAAGATCTGCGCGATCATGGACCTTGCGATGGACAACGGTGCGCCCGTGATCGGGCTCAATGATTCGGGCGGCGCTCGCATCCAGGAAGGCGTCGTATCGCTCGGCGCCTACGCGGACATCTTCCTGCGCAACACGCTGGCTTCCGGCGTCGTTCCGCAGATCTCGGCCATCATGGGACCGTGCGCCGGCGGAGCGGTTTACTCGCCCGCCATCACGGACTTCACCATCATGGTCGAGGGCACCAGTCACATGTTCGTGACAGGCCCCGAGGTGATCAAGGCCGTCACCTCCGAAGAGGTCAGCTTCGAGGACCTGGGCGGCGCCATGACGCACAACACCAAGAGCGGCGTGGCGCATTTCTGCGCCAAGGACGATGCCGATGGTATCCGGCACGTGCGTCGCCTGCTTTCGTTCCTGCCCTCGAACAACTCCGAGGATCCGCCGCGACGCGCCTGCACCGATCCCATCGAGCGGCGCGACGTCGCCCTGTCCACGCTCGTGCCGGAGTCGCCCGACAAGCCCTACGACATGAAGGAGTTGGTACGGCGAGTGGTGGATGACGGTGACTTCTTCGAGGTCCACGAGCATTTCGCTGGCAACATCATCGTCGGCTTCGCTCGCCTCAACGGACGTCCGGTCGGCATTGTCGGCAACCAGCCCAAGGTGCTCGCTGGCGTGCTCGACATCGACTCGTCGGTCAAGGCGGCGCGCTTCGTGCGATTCTGCGATGCGTTCGGCATTCCACTCGTCACGTTCGAGGACGTGCCAGGGTTCCTGCCCGGCACGCGACAGGAATGGGGCGGCATCATCCGCCACGGTGCCAAGCTGCTCTACGCCTACTGCGAGGCCACCGTGCCCAAGCTCACCGTCGTGACGCGCAAAGCTTACGGCGGCGCCTACGATGTCATGTCGAGCAAGCACATCCGCGGTGACTACAACGTGGCGTGGCCGAGCGCCGAGATGGCCGTGATGGGCGCCGATGGCGCTGTGAACATCCTGTACCGAGAGGAACTCGCGAAGGCGAGGGACCCGCTCGCGGAGCGAAAGCGCTTGGTGGCCGAGTACAACGACAAGTTCGCCTCGCCGTGGGTCGCGGCGGAGTTGGGCTATCTCGACGACGTGATCGAGCCCGCGGATACCCGTCCCAAGCTGATCGCGGCGCTCGAGATGCTGCGCAACAAACGGCAGAGCATGCCGGCCAAGAAGCACGGAAATCCCCCGCTATGAGCTGAAACTGGGTGTCGGGCGTGCCGGTCCCTCGCGGGGCCGGGCGGGGTGCATCTGGGCGGCGTTGGGGAAGAAAACGTTATCAGGCAGCCGGCCGAGAGAGCAAGCCCGAGCCATTGGGTGATTTCACACGACCAGCATCGCGTCGCCGTAAGAATAGAAGCGGTAACGCTCTCGGACCGCGTGCGCGTAGGCCTCCCGAAGCAGATCTGTTCCCGTCAGAGCGGCGACGAGCAGCAGCAGCGTGGTGCGGGGCAGGTGGAAGTTGGTGAGCAGGCCGTCCACCGCCTGGAACTGGTAGGGCGGCAGGATGAACTTGGCGGTCCACCCGGACGACGACGCCAGCCGGCCCTCGTGAGCATCGCAGGCCGACTCCAAGGTGCGCACCGCGGTGGTGCCGACCGCGATCAGTCTTCCGCCCGCGGCGCGTGCGTCCGCCAGAGCAGCAGCCGCGCCTTCGCCCAGATCGAACCACTCCTCGTCCATCCGGTGTTCGCGCGGGTCCGCAGCCGTGATCGGGCGGAACGTGCCTGGCCCGACGTGCAGGAGCATGCGCGCGTTGGTCACACCCCCCGATTCCAACTCGGCGAGCAACTCGGGCGTGAAGTGCAGCCCCGCGGTCGGCGCAGCCACCGCGCCCTCGACCCGCGAGAAAACAGTCTGGTAGCGCTCGAGGTCTTCCGCACCAGCGACGTGACGGATATAAGGCGGCAGCGGGATCTCGCCCTGCGTGCGCAGCGTTTCTTGGAGCGAACCGTGCGTGATTCGCACCACACGCTCGCCCTGCTCGCCTTCGCTCAAGACTTGAAGAGTGAGCGAGCCGTCTGCAGTCGCGAGCGTGGTGCCACTCGAGGCATGCCGGGCTGGCTTGGTGAGCACTCGCCACGTCTCTTCGAGGGGGCCACCGGCCTGCGGCCGGATGAACAGCACCTCGACCTTGCCCCCACTCGCGCGCCTCACCATGAGTCGCGCTGGACGCACTCGCGTCTCATTGAGAGCAAGAATGTCGCCTCGGCGCAGCACGCTTGGCAGATCCGAGATATGCGCATCGCTCAGCGTGCCAGCGGCACGGTCCACGATGAGTAATCGCGCAGCATCACGGCGCTCGGCCGGGTGCTGCGCGATCAGCTCGTCCGGGAGTTCGTAGTCGAGGTCCTCGAGACGCACGGCGCCTACTCGAGCGGAAGATCCGACTGCACGGGCTCGGCACCGCTCCCTCGGAATCGGTTCGGGACGGTGAGTCCGAGGTGTTCATAGGCCTGCCGCGTGGCCTCACGGCCGCGCGCCGTGCGACGGATGAATCCCTCCTGCACGAGGAATGGCTCGTAAACATCCTCGAGGGTGCCGGCGTCCTCGCCGAGCACCACTGCGAGCGACTGCAGTCCCACCGGGCCGCCGTCGTAGCGCTGGATCATCGCTTCGAGCAGGCGTCGGTCCATCTCGTCCAGGCCGCGCTGGTCCACTTCGAGCAACTCCAGCGCCTCACGCGTGACCTCGCGCGTCACGATGCCGTTCGCCTTGATCAGCGCGAAGTCACGCACGCGCCGGAGCAGACGATTCGCCACACGCGGCGTTCCGCGGGAGCGGCGTGCGATCTCGTGCGCCGCGTCGGCATCGATGTCCGCCGCGAGGATCCCGGCCGAGCGTCGCACGATGTGCGCAAGGTCGTCTGCCGTATAGAAATCCATCCGAAGGGTCACGCCGAAGCGGGCGCGCATGGGGGCCGAAAGCAGTCCAGAGCGAGTCGTCGCACCGACCAGCGTGAATGGGTCCAGATTGAGTTTGAGCGAGCGAGCACTCGGACCCCGGTCGAGGAGGATATCGAGCGTGTAGTCCTCGAGCGCCGAGTACAGGTATTCCTCGACCACCGGGCTCAAACGATGGATCTCGTCGATGAAGAGGATGCCGCGCGGGCCAAGGCTCGTGAGGAGGCCGGCGAGATCGCCGGGTCGCTCGATCACCGGCCCCGAGGTGTGCGTGATCTCGACACCCAGTTCGTGCGCCAGGATCGTTGCGAGCGTGGTCTTGCCGAGACCCGGGGGGCCATGGAACAACACATGGTCCATCGCCTCCTCGCGCTGACGTGCGGCGGCGAGGAAGATACCGAGCTGCTGCCGCACTTGCGGCTGACCTACGAAATCGTCGAGCGTATCCGGACGCAGCGACCTCTCGTCCCGCACGTCCTCGGGGAACTCCTCGGGGTCGGCGAGCCGGGTGGGCATCTGCGGGGTGCGGGGATCTCGGGGCGGTGTCATCGCCGGGACTCCAGGGTCAACGAGTCACGACAGCGGAGCGGCCTAAGCCCGCCAACGTGCGCTTCACGAGCGCTTCGAGCGAGAGGTCGGGCTCCGCCATGGCCACCCGCTGAACCGCTTCCTGCGCCTGGGTCGCAGGGTACCCGAGGGTGACCAATGCCGCGACCGCGTCTGCCCGCTTGGGATCGCGCATGACGCCGCCCGCGCCGCGTCCGCCGCTGACCGGAGCCGCCGTGACGAACTCGAGCTTGTCGCGCAGTTCCACGACCATGCGTTCCGCGGTCTTGCGGCCGATTCCGGGCACCCGGACGATGCCGGCCAGATCCTCGTCGCGGATGGCGCGCGCGAGCACCGCTGGCTTGAGCGCGGAGAGCGCCGCGAGCGCCAGCTTGGGACCCACGCCGTTCACGGTGATGAGCAGATCGAACAGCCGCATTTCATCGATGTCGAGGAATCCGAACAACAACTGCGCGTCCTCGCGAACGACATGCCGGGTGCGCAGCTTCGCCTCGGCGCCGATTTCGGCGAGCGCGACCAATGTGTGCGTGCTGATCTGGAGTAGATAGCCGACTCCGCCGGCCTCGATCACGCACCAACCCTCACCCTTGTCGAGCACGGTCCCGCGCACCGAAGCGATCATCGGACGGCCTTGCCCGCGAGCATCGCTTCGAGCCGACGGGACGCGGGAGTGCTGGAGCGCGGCGCCGTGAAGTTCGTGCGCGACAGATGACAGAATGCGCCGGCCAGTGCGTCGGCCGCATCGGGCTGCAGCACGCTCGTGAGCCCGAGCAGTCGTTGCATCATGTAGGCCACCTGCTCCTTGGCGGCCGCGCCGCTGCCGGTGACGCTCAACTTGATCTCCCGTGGACTGTACTCCGCCACTTCGATGCCGCGCTGCGCCGCCGCCACCATGAGCGCGCCGCGGACATGCCCGAGCACGAGCGTCGAGCGGACGTTCTGATGGTAGAACGCCTGCTCCACCACCACGCAGTCCGGAGAGACTCGGTCGATCACTTCGCCCACCTCGCGCGCGATCTGGAGCAACTTCTCGGCGAGTGGCAGCGAGATTTTGGGCGCGACATGACCGTGCAGGACGCAGCGGAAGCGGTTGCCCTGCTTCTCCACCACGCCATAACCGGTCCGTCGGCTACCAGGGTCCACTCCCAGGACACGCATACACTCAGGGTGCGGCTACTGGGCCAACTTGGCAAGCACTTCGTCAGAGATCTCGAAGTTCGCGTGGACTCGCTGCACGTCGTCGTTGTCCTCGAGCGCTTCGATCAATCTCAGTACCTGTCCGGCCTCCTTCTCGCTGACCGGAATGTGCAACGTTGCGAGCTTCGTGATCTCCGCACTCACGGTCGTGATCGCCCGCGCGGCGAGGGCGGCTTTGACGGGCTCGAACACACTGGGCGACATGATGACATCGAAGTGATCGCCCGACTCGATGACGTCCTCGGCGCCTGCCTCGAGCGCGACTTCCATGAGCAGGTCCTCTCCCGCCGCCGCACGATCGACGACGATCACCGCGCGAGGATGGAACAGGTACGACACGCTACCTGCTTCGCCCATGTTGCCGTTGTGCTTGGTGAAGATGTGGCGGATGTCACCGACGGTGCGATTGCGGTTGTCGGTCGCGCACTCCACCAGAATGGCAACGCCTCCCGCACCGTAACCCTCGTAGCCGATCTCCTCGTACATCGCGCCTTCGATCTCGCCCGTGCCCTTCTTGATCGCACGCTCGATGTTCGTCGCCGGCATGTTCACCGACTTCGACCCGGCGATCGCGGTGCGCAGCCGCGGGTTGGACTCGGGGTCTCCGCCGCTCTGACGGGCAGCCATCGTGATCTCGCGGATGTACTTCGTGAACAACTTACCGCGCGCCGCGTCGGTCGCGCCCTTCTTGCGTTTGATCGTCGACCATTTGGAATGACCGGACATGGGATCAGGGCCAACTCACGCGTGGTGAGCGGCCCCCGCCTCCTTCTCGGCCCGCGCCGCGGTGACGATGCGATCCGCCAACTCGCGCGGGAGTTCTTCGTAGTGGGAGAACTTCGCGGCGAAGTGTCCGCGTCCCTGGGTGATGGAGCGCAGGTGCGTAGCGTACTTGTACATCTCCGAAGCAGGCACTTCGGCCTTGATGACCTGCTGGTGCCCCTCGGCATTGGTGCCGCGGATCTTGCCCCGGCGCGCGGAGAGATCGCCCATCACGTCGCCGAGGAACTCCTCGGGCACGCGCACGATGATCTCATCGAAGGGCTCGAGCAGCACCGGTCGCGCCTTTAGGATGGCCTGATGGAAGCAACTCTCCGCCGCGATCTTGAAGGCCATCTCGGAGGAATCCACGTCGTGGTACTTGCCGAAGAACACTGCCACGCGCACGTCGACCACGGGGAATCCTGCGACCGGGCCCTTCTCCATGCCCGCGACCACACCCTTCTCGACCGCCGGGATGTACTGGCCGGGAATCACTCCGCCCTTCACCTCGTCGACGAATTCGAGCTTGCCTCCACGCGGCAGGGGCTCGACGCGCAGGTGGACCTCACCGAACTGCCCGCGACCGCCCGACTGCTTCTTGTGCCGGTATTCGTCCTGCGCGATGGCCTTGACGGTCTCGCGGTAGGCGACGCGCGGGCGGGTGAGTGTCACTTCGACGCCGAAGCGCTTCTTGAGCCGCTCGACGAGGATCTCGAGGTGTAGGTCGCCCATGCCTTGCACGAGGGTTTCCTTGGTGCTCTCCTCGTAGTGCCGCGCCAGCGTGGGATCCTCCTCATGCAATCGCGCCAGGCCACTCGCCATTTTCTCTTCGTCGGCTTTGTTGCGCGCGTGGATGCATTCAAAAGAGACGGGCCTGGGGAAATCCGGCGGCGCCAACCGAACCGCGCGCGCTTTGTCTGCGAGCGTATCGCCCGTGTGAGTCTCGCGCAGCTTGACCGCAGCGACGATGTCCCCTGCTGCAGCGCCGCGACAGTCGGAGCGTTCACGCCCCATCAGGTGATAGAGCGCGCCGAGCTTTTCCGTGCGGTTGCGCCCGGTGTTCAGGAGCTCCCTGCCCGGCTCGATGTGGCCCGACCAGAGACGGATGAGCGAGAGCTCCCCCAGATGCGCCTCGGCGAGTGTCTTGAAGACGGTGGCCGCGACTGGTTCCGCTGCGTCCGGCCTGCAGGTCACGGGACCGCTGCCGTTGTTCGCGACTTCACCCTGCTGCGGATGCACGTCGAGCGGCGAGGGCAGCACGTCGACCACCTCGTCGAGCACTTCCTTGACTCCCAGATTGTGGTACGCCGAGCAACAGAACACGGGAGCCAGGTCGCACTGGACCACGCGCTCGCACAGGCCGCGGCGGATTTCCTCCACGGTCAGGTCGCCCGTGGTGAGGAACTTCTCCATCAATTGCTCGTCACCGGTCGCGGCCTCTTCGAGCAGGTGAGCGCGCGCGCGCGCGACGGCCTCGACCATGTCCGCGGGGATGGGCACTTCCTGGCTCTTCTCCTCCATGCCCTTGCCCGTGAACGTGTAGGCCTTGCTCTCGATCAGGTCGACGATGCCGTGGAACTGATCGGCTTCCCCGATCGGCAGCTGCGCGGGGATGGCGTTCAGTCCGAGCTTGTCGTGGCAACTCCGCACCGCTGCCGCGAAATCCGCATGCTCCTTGTCCATCATGTTCACCACGACGAGGAGCGGCGTCTTCTCTTCCTGCAGGACTTCCCAGACCACTTCGGTCCCGACCTCGACGCCCGCGCTCGCGCGCAACACCAAGAGACCGGCGTCCGCCACGCGCAGCGCGCTGTAGACATCACCAACGAAGTCGGGATAGCCGGGCGTGTCGAGCAGATTGATCTTGTGACCGGCCCACTCGAACTGCGCGAGGCCCAGGTCGATGGTGATCTGCCGGGAGATCTCGTCGGGGGCATGATCCAGTAGCGTCGTGCCCTCGGCGACACGTCCAAGCCGGTTGGTGGCCTTTGCGAGATAGAGCATGGCCTCGGCGAGCGAAGTCTTGCCAACTCCATGATGAGCAATGAGCGCGACGTTCCGGATCTGAGCTGTGGCGAACTCTTTCACGGTGCACCTCCCGACCTGTGGACTGGCTTGGGTGCCTATGCGTCGCGGCTCGCACTGGATGGAGAGCGCATGCCGCGTAACTTCATGTCCTGACTGAAGCTACTCCTCCGATTCTGGCGTGGTCAAGGATTGCTGGCGCGGAGCCTTGTCCGCCGGGAGGGCAGCCCATCCCTGCCGCGCGAGCCGCCGGGCAGAACACCACATCAGACCCTCAGACGCGGTTGACCACACCCCAGCCGGACACTAATCTCTCCCGCGTTTGCGGACCGTCAGACCGTTCCCCCTGACGGCAGATCACCCCGAAAGGAGTTTCACGAATGTTTTTGCAGAACGTGCGCCCGATGGGCGTCGCTCTCATGGTCCTGACGGCCCTGGCGGTCGGATCCTCGATGTCCGCGACTGCTGCGATCACCGGCAATGCCGCTGCTGGCAAGGCCATCTACACCACCAAGTGCGTCGCCTGCCACAAGGCGGACGGCAGCGGTGGGCTCAAGCTGACTGGCAATCCCACGCCCAACTGGAAGGACCCCAAAGTCTGGGCGGAGAAGAAGCGTACGGAAGCGTACGTCCGCGACTGCATCACCAACGGCAAGTTGCCTTCGGGCATGGTCGCGTGGGGCAAGACCAAGCAGCTCAAGCCGGCGCAGATCGAGGACGTCATGGCCTACATCTACACGACTTTCAAGAAGAAGTAGTCGCTCCGGGCTTCCGTAACGAAGAAAAGGGCGCGCTCCTTGCGGAGCGTGCCCTTACTGTTACCGGCCTTGGTGATCAGCGGATATGGATGGAGTACGGCATCAACGCCAGCACAGCTCCCGTGGGGAATCGTGCGGCGATCATCCAGGAGCTGAGCACTTCGGATGAGAGTCCGAATGGTAGCCCCACCGTGTCGTCCTCGGAGTCTCCGATCAGATCGCCGAGCCAGCGCTGCAGATAAGGGCGCTTGGGCCGCGGATACACATCAAGGATCGTCGATCCCTCGGGATCGAGCTTCGCGCGCGCGCGCGCGATCTCGACAGCGCGATCGAGTCCACCGAGTTCATCGACCAACCCCAGACGCTTGGCCATCGCGCCCGACCAGACACGGCCCTGCGCGATCGAGTCCACCGCGGCAGGCGTCATGCCCCGACCTTCCGCGACGCGGCCAAGGAACACACGGTAGAAGTCGTCGAGTTGGAGTTGGTAACGCTCAGACTCCTCGGGGGTGAAGTCGCGGAACGGCGACAGCATCTGCGCGTGCCGACCGCGCGAGACCGTCTCGATGTTGAGTCCGAGCTTTCGGTACAGCCCGAGAATGTTGAGCTTGCCGCCGAACACCCCGATCGAACCCGTCAGCGTCGCCGGCTGGGCAACGATGACGTCGGCGCCACAGGCGATGTAGTAGCCGCCGGAGGCAGCGTAGTCCGACATACTGACCACGACCGGCTTCACGGCACGCACCCGCCGCACCTCCTGCCAGATGTCATCGGAGGCATCGGCGGAACCACCGGGGCTGTCCACGCGCAGCACCACTGCTTTCACCGAGGTGCGCGAGCGCGCTTCACGTAAGGCGGCGATCACCGTCTCGGACCCCAGTTCGCTCCCCTGGAACGGCGTCTCGCGACTCTTGCCGGGAACGATGGCGCCACTGGCGACGACGAGGGCGATGTGGTCCCCCACCGCAGGCCCCGAGGGATCGTCGACATAGTGCTGCAGGCTATAGGCGGTATAGCGACGTCCTTCGTGATGCAGCAGCAGTGAATCGGCGGCGCTCTCATCGAGCAGCGTGTCGATCAAGCCCAACTCGTAGGCCTGCAAGGTCAGGAACGGTCCCTCATCGATCAACAGCCGCATGGCTTCGGCCGATAACCCACGTGAGGAGGCGAGTGAATCGACGAGTTGGCCGTACTGGTCCCCCAGCAGCGTGTCCAGCGCTGCTCGTGCGGGCTCGGACATGGTCTCGCGCGTGTATTGCTCAACGGCCGACTTGAACTGCCCCACATGCGCGAAGTTCGGACGGATCCCGAGCTTGTCATACGCACCACGCAGGAACATCGCGGACGCAGTCAGTCCGTCGAGTTGCAGATGCGCCACGGCCGGCATCGAGATCTTGTCTGCTGCCGAGGCGAGCAGGTATTCCGGCTCCCCACCGCCCGTCATGGTTGCAAGCACGGGCTTGCCGCTTCGGCGGAAGACGGCGACGGCATCCCGGAACTCGGCGATACGGGCCCAGCCCCAATCGAGCCCATCGATGTGCAGGATCAAGCCGTGCACGTCGTCGTCGTCCGCTGCCTGTCGCAGGGCCAGCGTCAGATCGGTGAGCGTGTGGCGATCCGCACGCAGTGCACCCAACGACCACGCCGAATAGGTCGGCAGGCCCTCCTCGATCTGCGAGGGGACGTCGAACACGAGCACCTGCCCGTCCCCGCCGGGCCGCAACGGGCGGCGCAGCGCATAGGCGGCCGCGAGCGCGATGGTCCCGACCACGACAATCGACAGAACGAGGAGCAATGCTCCCCGG
>Ga0163144_10010097_pt1:0-2500 | contig 20178 bp, 13 predicted proteins | sample OliLak19BULKMAT1_FD_123175 | JGI IMG/M metagenome (GOLD analysis project Ga0163144, IMG submission 123175) | Freshwater microbial mat bacterial communities from Lake Vanda, McMurdo Dry Valleys, Antarctica - Oligotrophic Lake LV.19.BULKMAT1 | ecosystem: Environmental > Aquatic >... | reverse complement strand
TCGCCGGATCATTATGCAAAAGGCACGCCGTCAGCCGCTTGCGGGGCAAGCCCCGCATTAAGCCTCCGACCGCTTGTAAGTGTATGGTTTCAGGTTCTATTTCACTCTCCACCTGGAGTCCTTTTCACCTTTCCCTCACGGTACTTGTTCGCTATCGGTCACGAGAGAGTATTTAGCCTTACGAGATGGTCCTCGCAGATTCCCACCGGATTTCACGTGTCCTGTGGTACTTGGGAGACTATTCAGAGAGCCAACGCGCTTTCGCCTACAGGGCTATCACCTGCTATGGCCAGACTTCCCAGACTGTTCGACTAGCGTGTTGGTTTTTGACTCTCCGGCTCTACGCCGAATAGATCCCACGACACCTCCGCACGCAAGCGTGCTCGGGTTTAGGCTCATCCCCTTTCGCTCGCCGCTACTCAGGGAATCGAATTTTCTTTCTCTTCCTAGGGGTACTGAGATGTCTCACTTCCCCCCGTTGGCTCCACTCCGCCTATTTTATTCAGCGGGTGGTGACGGGACATGACTCCCGCCGGGTTTCCCCATTCGGACATCCCCGGGTCAAAGACTGTTTGCGTCTCACCGAGGCTTATCGCAGCTTACCACGTCCTTCATCGCCTTCTCGTGCCAAGGCATCCACCATACACCCTTAGTAGCTTGACCGGATCTTCTAAGGTGCTTCAACTGTGTATACCCAGCGTTTCGTATTCGATTGTCAAAGATCGTCGCGGCCCAGGAGGGCCACAAGCCGGGACGTACGGTCCCGGAAAGATCTATATCGGATAGGCGAACCTATCCTCTCTCATAAAATTCTGGTGGAGATAGCGGGGCTCGAACCCGCAGCCTCCGGCTTGCAAAGCCGGCGCTCTCCCAGTTGAGCTATATCCCCAACAAGAGTCCCGAAGAGCGCTGCTGCGGGAAAGCATGGTGGGCCTGAGTGGACTCGAACCACCCACCTCACGCTTATCAGGCGTGCGCTCTAACCAACTGAGCTACAGGCCCACTTATACAGCGTCGTGGAGGAGTTCAAGCCAACGGCTCGCGCCAGGCCAGATCCCTCGCTATGGACGACGTAAAATCGCCATCCGCGCTCGGATCATCAGGTTCAGCGACCGGGCGGGAGCCCAGGCGACCTAATTGATTCAAGCACCAGAATGAGAGAAGAACAGCGCACGGACTCGAAAACCCAGAAGTTCGACCTGGGACATGTCCCTGGAAGTCTTGCGACGACCAGTGACGGGTCTCCCTAGAAAGGAGGTGATCCAGCCGCACCTTCCGGTACGGCTACCTTGTTACGACTTAGCCCCAATCACCGACCTCACCTTAGGCGCCTGCCCCCTTACGGTTGGCGTAGCGACTTCGGGTGCTGCCGACTTTCGTGGCTTGACGGGCGGTGTGTACAAGGCCCGGGAACGTATTCACCGCTGCCTGCTGATCAGCGATTACTAGCGATTCCGACTTCATGCAGTCGAGTTGCAGACTGCAATCCGAACTGAGACCGGTTTTTTGGGATTGCCTCCACCTCGCGGTATCGGAACCCTTTGTACCGGCCATTGTAGCACGTGTGTAGCCCCAGACGTAAGGGCCATGAGGACTTGACGTCATCCCCACCTTCCTCCGGTTTATCACCGGCAGTCTCTCTAGAGTGCTCAGCATCACCTGTTAGCAACTAGAGACAAGGGTTGCGCTCGTTGCGGGACTTAACCCAACATCTCACGACACGAGCTGACGACAGCCATGCAGCACCTGTGCAGCGGCCCCGAAGGGAAGGTGTGTTTCCACACCCGTCCACTGCATGTCAAGTCTGGGTAAGGTTCTTCGCGTTGCGTCGAATTAAACCACATGCTCCACCGCTTGTGCGGGCCCCCGTCAATTCCTTTGAGTTTCAACCTTGCGGCCGTACTCCCCAGGCGGATCACTTAATGCGTTAGCTGCGGCACTGGAGGGGTCGATGCCTCCAACACCTAGTGATCACCGTTTACGGCTAGGACTACCGGGGTATCTAATCCCGTTTGCTCCCCTAGCTTTCGCGCCTCAGCGTCAGTATCGGGCCAGATGAGCGCCTTCGCCACCGGTGTTCCTCCTGATATCTACGCATTTCACCGCTACACCAGGAATTCCCTCATCCTCTCCCGTACTCAAGCCAAACAGTATGAGATGCAGGTCCTCGGGTGAGCCGAGGCATTTCACATCTCACTTATCTGACCGCCTACACGCCCTTTACGCCCAGTGATTCCGAACAACGCTTGCTCCCCCCGTGTTACCGCGGCTGCTGGCACGGAGTTAGCCGGAGCTTATTCGTCAGCTACCGTCAAGCGACCAGATTATTCACCTGATCGCATTTCTTCGCTGACAAAAGAAGTTTACAACCCAAGGGCCTTCATCCTTCACGCGGCGTCGCTCGGTCAGGGTTTCCCCCATTGCCGAAGCCTCTCGACTGCTGCCTCCCGTAGGAGTCTGGGCCGTATCTCAGTCCCAGTGTGGCTGACCATCCTCTCAG
>Ga0163144_10010096_pt1 | contig 20180 bp, 15 predicted proteins | sample OliLak19BULKMAT1_FD_123175 | JGI IMG/M metagenome (GOLD analysis project Ga0163144, IMG submission 123175) | Freshwater microbial mat bacterial communities from Lake Vanda, McMurdo Dry Valleys, Antarctica - Oligotrophic Lake LV.19.BULKMAT1 | ecosystem: Environmental > Aquatic > Freshwater >... | reverse complement strand
GTCGAACATGGCTGCGGCCTCGACGAGGTAGGGCATGAGGATGCGGTTGACGAGGAAACCGGGGGAGTCTTTGACGACGACGGGGAGCTTGCCTATCTTGCGGACGAAGGCGACGGCGGTGGCAAGGGTTTCGTCGGAGGTGGATGCCGTGCGGACGACCTCGACGAGCTGCATGCGGTGGACGGGGTTGAAGAAGTGCAGGCCGACGAGGCGTTCGGGATTCGTGATGGAGTATGAAAGCTCGTGAATGGGGAGCGCGGATGTGTTGGTGGCGAGGATGGTATCCGGGCGGGAGCGGGCGGAGAGATCGGCGAAGATTTTCTGTTTGATGGAAAGTTTCTCGACGGCGGCCTCGATGATGAGGTCGCAGTTTTTCAAGGGGATCGCGCCGCTGGCGGGATGGATGAGGTCGAGGCCACGGGCGGCTTCGGTCTTGGTAAAGACGTGGTGCATTTCCGCATCGGCGTAGAGCTCGGAGATGGATTTCATGCCTTTGCCGAGAGCCTCGGGGGAAATGTCCTGGAGGGTTGTTTCTATCCCCCGCGTGGAAAGCCAGTAGGCGATGCCGGAACCCATGATGCCGGCTCCGATGACTGCGGCGCGGTGGATTTCGCGGGGTTCTGCGGAGGTGTGTTTGTGTTTCTTTGCACGCTCCTGGAGGAAGAACAGGCGTATGAGCTGGGCGGTCTGCGGGAGGGTGGCGAGGCGTTGGATGGCTTCGAGTTCCGCCTGTTGCGACTGGGCACGGGTGCGGCCGATGGAGGCGACGGCGACTTCCAGCGCAGCCTCCGGGCCGGGGTAGTGGCCGTGGGTTTTCTTCTGAAGATCCTTCTGCGCCTGCACCCGGGTGAGCGCGGCGACGGCCTGGTTGTGGGTGATGGGATTGTGGGTGTGGTGGCGCTTGCCCTTGGAGAGGTATGTGAGGGCGTGGGATTTCAGGTGCTCCTTCGGGACGATTTCATCGACGAGGCCTTTGCGTTTCGCGAGGGCGGCGGAGTGGAGTTTCCCGGAAAGGATAACCGGGAGCGCGTCCTGAAGGCCGAGGAGATCGGGGAGGCGGGTGGTGCCGCCCCATGCGGGGAGGATGCCAAGCTGGGTTTCCGGGAGGCCGATCTTTGTCTCGGGGGAATCGCTGGCGATACGCCAGTCGCAGGCCAGCGCGAGTTCGTATCCGCCACCGACGCAGGCTCCATGGATGGCGGCGACGGTGGGATACGGGAGGTCGGCGATGCGGTTGAAAAGCGTCTGGCCGGTGGCGATGAGACGGGTGAGTTTTTCGCCACGCGCGGAGGAGAGTTCGTTCAGGTCGGCCCCGGCGATGAAGATGTGGGGTTTCGCGGAGCGGATGAGGAGGCCGGTGACTTCGGGCTGGGCGGCGAGTTCGTCGAGCTTTTCCGAAAGCTCTTCCAGGGTGGCGGAATCGAAGATGTTCGCGGAGGAACCCTCGCGGTCGAAGACGAGGATGGCGGTGGAGTTGGAGAAGGTGAGGGTGATGTTCATGGGAAGAAGTGGTCAGTGCCGAGTGATCAGTGATCAGTGGAAGACTTTGGTTACGCGGTTCAAAGCAAGGGACGCGGAGCTGGGGTTCTGAAAATTTGGGTTTAGAATTTAGAGTTTACAGTTTCTCGAGGTAGAGGGCGGCGCCTTGGCCGCCGCCGATGCAGAGGGTGGCTAGGGCGCGTTTGCCGCCGGTTTCTTGGAGCTGGGAGAGGGCTGTTAGGATGAGGCGGGCGCCGGTGGCGCCGACCGGGTGGCCGAGGGCGATGGCACCGCCGCGGAGGTTGAGTTTTTCGAGGGGGATGTCGTATGCGGGTAGGTCGAGGTGGTGGCGGGCGGGGTTTTTCAAGGAGGCGAGGACGGCGAGGACTTGGGCGGCGAAGGCTTCGTTGAGCTCGATGATATCGGCATCGTCTGGGGTGAGGCCGGAAAGGTGTTTGGCTTTCGCGATGGCGTGGACGGGGCCGAGGCCCATGCGGGTGGGATCGCAGCCGGTATAGGCGTAGGCGGCGAGGCGGCCGAGGGGTTCGATGCCGAGGCGGTTTGCGGCTTCCTCGGTGCCGACGAGGAGGGCGACGGCTCCGTCGGTGATCTGGGAGCTGTTGCCGGCGGTGACGGAGCCGGTGATGCCGTCGAAAATCGTGCGGAGGGTGGCCAGTTTTTCCGGGGTGGAGTCGGTGCGGATGCCGTTGTCCCGGGTGACTGCGATGCCATTGGTGAAGACAGGGCAGATTTCCCCATCGAGCTGTTCGCGGTGGGCGAGGGCTTTCGCGTGGGACTCTGCGGCGAAGCGATCCTGCGCCTCGCGGGTGATGCCATACTCGCGGGAGAGGATTTCGGCGGTATCGCCCATGATGAGACCACTGAATGGATCGGTGAGGCCGAGTTCGAGGCCGATGCGGGGCTTGAAATCGGAGAGGTTGAAACTGGCGGCGGCGGAGAGTTTCTGGCTGGAGGATTTCGCGCTGTTCAGATCGGAAAAATGGAGGGCCGCCTCGTGGGGGAAGAGGAGCGGGACATGGGTCATGCTCTCGGTGCCGCCGACGAGAAAAAGATCCCCGTGCCCTGCCGCGATGCGCTGGTGGGCGGTGGTAACCGCCTCCATGCCAGAGGCGCAATTCCGGTGGACTGTCATGGCCGGGATGTGTTGCGGGATGCCGGATCGGAGGGCGATGACACGGGCGATGTTCGCGGCCTCCGCGGGTTGGCCGACGCAGCCGAAGATGACCTCGGAGATTTCCGCAGGGTCGATTCCGGTTTGTGTTAGGAGGGCGGTCGCCGCGGAACGCCCGAGGTCGTCTGCGGTGAGGGCGGCGAGGGCGGTGCCCATTTTGCAGAAAGGCGTGCGGGTGGCGGCTAGGATGAACATAAACTTTAAATTTTAAGTTTTAAACTTCGAGGAAAAGGCTGGGGTTGTGCTTTTCAACGCAGAGGCGCGGAGGTCGTGGAGCTGGGGTTCTGAAATTGAGATTTAGAGTTTAAGGTTTAGGGTTTTCGCGGCGGTCGATGACTTTTTTCTCTTTCAGCTCCTTGCCGACGCCCTGCATCTTGCGCATTTCATCCCAGCTATGGAATCGAATTTCGTTGGGGGCGAATTCGGTGGCGGAAAGGAAGCGGCCGTGGATGGCTTCGCGGAGGCTTTCCTCATCGCCTTTCATGACCACGGCGTGGACGAGGACGATATCGCATTCTAGGGGGTCGTCGTTGCGTTTGCGGAGCTCGACCTGCCATGCTCCGAGACCTTCGGTGTCATCGAGGATGTTTTCGAGCTTGTTGAAATCGACGAGGGTTCCCTTGAGCTTGTCGATGGCGAGGTTCTTGAAATCGGAGACGCGGGAGATTTTCCCCAACAGGCGCGGGCAGGTGCGGCCGCAGTGCGGGCAGGGTTCGCGGGTCAGGCCTTTCTCTATGAGATCGCCGGTGCGGTAGCGCAGGACGATGGTGCCGCGCGAATCGAGATGGGTGAGGACGATTTCTCCGGGTGTGCCATCCGGGACGCGTTGGCCGGTCTCGGGATCGATGATCTCGATGAAACACATGTCCGGATAGATGTGGAAACCGGAGGGTTGTTCGCCGTTGGTCGGGAGGCATTCGGTGAAGGCGATCTTCGCCTCGGTGAAGCCGTAGGTGGACATGATGAAAACACCGTTCGCTCCCATTTCCGCGCAGAGTTCCTTGAGCTTGCGGCGCATCCCGGCGGGGACTTTCTCACCGCCGAGGACGAGGCGCTTGAGGTTTTTCCAACGCGATCCCGAAGCCTTTCCCTCTTGCAACAGATGGTAGAGGAAAGTGGGCATGGCGATGATCGCATCGGGGTCGATCTTGTCGATGATGCGGATGTTGCCATCGGTGCCGACGGTTTTCCCGCCGCCTGTCGAGAGCATGAAGGTGTTGTGGCCGGTGCCCGCATAATGCGCCTGCCAGAAGGCGAGATGGGGCGCGAAAGGAAAGGCGTTGACGTGCCTGTTCGCGACATCCGATTGGCATAGCTGCATGAGGCGGCGGCCACCTTCTGTTAGGCGGGCTATGTCGTGGGCGGTGTAGAGAAAAGGAACCGGCGCGGAAGAGCGGCCGGTGGTGCTTGTCAGGAGGATGGGGCGGAGCTCCTGTTCGAGGGCGGCCTTCGCGTTGGCCGGGCCGGTGGTGATCGCGCGGAAGAGGGTGCGCCATTCCTTTTTCACGGCCGCCTCGTCGGGGATGATCACAAAATCGCGGGGATTTTCGAAATCGGCCTTCGAGGTGAAAGGTAGTTTCACCAGATCATCGGTGCTGCGGATGTCACGTGGGTCGATCCCGTTTGCGGAAAACATGTTCCGGTAGAATTTTGTGAACGGAACGGCGCGGGTTTGCAGGAAGCGCTTGAGCAGCGCGTCCTGGTGAAGGCGCAGTCCCTCAGGCGACGCGGTCGCCCACCATGCTTTTGTCGGGTTTTTCATCGGCTTGGATTTCGAGAAGGGCGCGGATCTCCGGCAGGTGAGCGAGCGCGACCTTGCGGCCTGCCTCGATAAAGCGTCCGAAGTTCGAGTAGTCGTTCCATGGGGCGCAGAAATGATCGGGGCGCAGGGCGATGTCGGCGCGTTTCAGGGAATCGTGGGCGATGCGCACCTGGGCGCAGCGGATCGACTGGCGGAAGGTATCCACGATGTTGCCTTTCGCGAGGAAGTTGATGTTGCGGTTGATCGAGGAAATAAGCCGGCATGGAAGGGATGGCGACGGGGCTTGGTCATCATCGCCGCGGTACATCCCCGCATCAACCTCTTCGAAACTCGGTATCACTGAAACGGCGATGACCTTGTCCACCTCCGCAAATTTCCTCAGCGCCCCCACCGGGATGGGATCGACGATACCCCCATCGACACATCGGCGGCCGTTAAGCATGACCGGAGCGATAATGCCGGGCATCGCGCAGGAGGCGTGCACCGCATCCGCGATCCTTCCGGAACGAAGCACGAGGCGCTCCTTCGTATCCAGATCTGCGGTGATGACGAGGAGTTTCCTTTCCAAATCCTCGAAGCGCAAATCCCCCAGCGAACGCTCCAGATGCGCCTTCGCCTTGAGCCCGTGGAACAGCCCGCGCATCGGAGGGAAAATCGGATCCGCGAGTTTCCAGAGCTGGCGGCGGTCGTGCATTTCCTCGGCGAGCTTCGCGAGATCGCTTCCGGAAAATCCAGCCGCCCAGAGCGCACCGACGTAGGCACCCATCGACGCTCCGGAGATCGCATGGATCTCGACCCCGTTTTCCTCAAGCACTTGCAGCACACCGACATGAGCCAGCCCGCGTGCGCCACCGGAAGATAACGCAAGACCCAGCTTCGGCTTCTCGCCCGCGTTTTCGAGCGGTCGCCCGTATCGATCCGGGCGGGGATCGCATTTGAGTTTGCGGAGGAGTTTTCCAAGCATGGGATGTGAGAGTGAAGGGAATGCAAAAGACTTTTCCACAGTTCCAGCTAACACTACCCGGATTGCGGCCTATGGCAAACCATTCCCGGTTGCCCAAGCCGCGAAAATCAAATATCAATCCGTTCATGCGCACTCTTCTCCATGCTGTAGCCATCCTCGCCACCGCAGCGCACGCATATGCCGCGCCCGATCCGCTGGAGCGGCTGGAGAACTGCACGCTGGCGCCGACCGAATGGGCGGACGGCGACAGTTTCCTCGTCAAAACGACGGATGGGAAACAGCTCACCGTGCGGCTATACGGCGCGGATTGCATCGAATACCACGTCACCGATGAGAGCGATGCACGCCGACTTCGAGAGCAGCGCCGGTATTTCGGCATCGCGGAGTTCGGCGGATCTCCGGAGAAATCCATCGCGCTCGCCAAAAGCATAGGCGGTCTTGCAGCGGAGGAAACGGTGCGGGTTCTCGGAAAGCCGTTCATCGTCCACACCTCGTTCGCCGACGCGCGCGGTGACGGCAAGCACCAGCGCATCTACGGCTTCGTCACCACTGCCGATGGGGCGGATCTTTCCAGCCATCTCGTTTCAGCAGGCCTTGCCCGCGCCTTCGGCGTTTACAAGACAACACCACTCGGCAAATCCGGCAACGAATACCGCGCACAGCTCACTGACCTGGAGCTCCGCGCCGCCAGGCTCGGTAGCGGTGCATGGAAAAACACCGATTGGAACCAGCTTCCCGAGGAAAGGATGATGCAGCGCGAAGAGGATGCAGAGCTGGATCTTGCGACCGGAGCGAAACAGGAATTTTCAGGAAATCCGGTGAACATCAACACCGCCGCCCGCGACGAACTGATGCGCGTTCCGGGGATCGGCGAGGTCACCGCCAACCGCATCATCGAAGGCCGTCCCTACGGAAAACCTGCGGATCTGGAAAAAGTCGAAGGCATCAGCGCAAAGACGGTCGAGCGGTATCTGGAATACCTGGATTTCGGCAAGGCACCATAGGCTTCTGGAAGACTGCGGCGCGAATGATGACTTGGAAACACGTCCTGGATAAAATCCACGCTGGCGGCGCGTCGGTCACTTTCCTTCCCCCAGCTCGACCTTGTAGTCGCCCATCGCCCACTGGATGCCGGCGAGGTAGTGCTTCAGGATTTTCGGATTCCAATACATCTCGTGGTTGTGGCCGATTGAGCAGTAGAAAACCTTGCCCTTCTCCCAATTCCGCGCCCAGCCGACACCGTAGTCGTTGTCCTTGCGCTTCATTCCGCCGACCTTCTCGGATTTCTCCGGATCGAGGCGCAGGAGCATTTGCACCTTCGAGGAATCGTAGGGAGCCTTGAACTGATAGATCTCCTCCTCGAACTCCAGCCGCTCGCCTCCGAACATCGCCGCCAGCGGGTGCATTTCCTGCCCCGGCTCGACGTAGATGCTCACCTTTTTGTTGGCGTCCCACGGATGCCCGTCGAAGTATCCGTTGATCATCTCGCCATATTCCGGCCAGTCATAGAACGTATCGGTCGCTGCGTGGATGCCGACGAACCCGCCGCCGCCTTTCACGAAGGCCATGAGGTTTACCCGGAGCAACATCTCGTATTCCACCGCTTTCGCCTTCTCCTCGGCAGACATCGTGAGCAGCTTGTCCTTGAACGGCGCGAACGGATTCTGCGTGGTGCTCAGGAAACAGATCGCATCGAACTTCGCGATTTTGTCCTTCTCGAAATTCGAGAGATCGTCGCTAACCACCGCATCAAAGGCGCCGGTCTTCTTGCCCAGCTCCGTGAGGGCGAGCTTGCCGGTGACGATTGAGGCATGGCGGAATCCGCCGGTGCGGGAAAACACCAGCAGCGTGCGGGGTTTCGCAGGCTTCGCGTAAGCCTCGGCAGGGAGGGCTGCTGCGATTTTTTCGACGGCACCAGGGGGAGTTTTTTCATCAGCGGGATTGTAGGCAACGGCGAAAAGCGCCACTGCGCCAACCAGACTTGCGGGAATCAATGCTTTCATAAGAGTTTTCTAAATGGAATGAAGACAAAGGAGTCTCGCCCATCCCTGTCCGGATTCCCATAAAAATCTTTCCGAAGGCGCGGGATGCCTTTGTGCAACCCTGCGCTCATCAATGGCAAGGCACCGTTAGCCTGATTCTTCCCGACGCTCCATTGTTTGTGGCGTGAAAGCAATATTACCTATCCTTTTCGCCGCCGCCATGAACCTCAGCGCGGCTCCGCCGAATGCAGACCGGAAGGCCATCCTGTCCATGGCAGGCACCTTCGATGTCACGTTTACCTTCACCGAGGACGCGGCGCTCGTACCCGGTTATGAAATCGGCAGCAGGCCCTACACGGAAAACGCGCTGGAGGTCGTGGTCGTCGCCGAGGACACGCCGGAGCGCATCATCCTCCAGCATCTGCTGGTGGTGGAGGACTCGAAAAAGAAGACCGACATGGTCATCAAGCATTGGGCGCAGGTCTGGAAATGGGAGGATACGGAAATGCTCGATTACGCCGGGGAAGACGGCATCGATGAGTGGAAGAAGATCGCGGTTTCCAAAAAAGACGCATCCGGAAAATGGACCCAGCTCGTCACTAGTGTGGATGATACGCCACGCTACGAAGGCATGGGAAAGTGGAAGCACTCCCTCGGGATTTCCACCTGGATCGGCGCAGATACCCGCCGCCCTCTGCCCCGCCGTGAACACACCAATCGAGATGACTACGACTATCTCCTGGGCACCAATACCCACATCATTTCCGCCAAGGGCTGGCTGCATCTTCAGGATAACCTGAAAGTGCTAGACCGCGGCGAAGCACCCCGCGCCCTCGCCCGCGAGAACGGCATCAACCATTACAGCCGCACCGAATCCCCCCGCGCCACCGCTGCCACCGCGTGGTGGGAGAAACACCACAAGCCGTGGGACGGCATCCGCGCCTTCTGGATGAGTGCGAGCGATGAGGCGGAGGAGAATTTCTCCTACACCACCTCGCACGCAGGAAACGGCCTCTCAAAAACCCTCGAAGGTCTGGTCGAATCCGGAGCCAACGATTCAAACATTTCCGAAGCCCTGATCCCATTCCTCAGTAACAACCAATGACAACCATAAAGAACACGGCACTCCTCCTCGCACTCGCTATCCCCTGCAACGCTGCCATCAGTTTCACCCTTCCTGGAAACTCTGAATCCGCCGCGTGGACTGGCCTGACGAGTGCGAATTATCCCTTCTCGGCGGGCTTCCCCTCCTTCCCGACGTCAACGAACCCGTGGCCTTCCGCCCTCACTCCTGACTCCGGCTCGGTCCTGGGAGGTAGTTTCAACAAAGTATCGGGCGGCGGCTATTTCGCATCCTCCTCTATCTACGATGCGGGCACACCGGGCACCTTCCGTATCACGGATCTCGCATCCATCGTGAATCTGGATACGGTGGTCTTCCAGGCGGATCTCGGATCCGTCCTCGGTTCTGCCCCATTACTCAGTTACAACGGCGGCACCCAGAATCTGGCTGCGGACTTTTCCACAACCTCCACCGGGAGCTTCGTGACAGGCTTCGGTGGTCCGCCGTCTCCCACCACCAACCACGCATGGCAGTGGGATCTTTCCGGAGTCCCCGCACCCGTCACGGAATTTGCGATTCAATGGACGACCGCGCCGCACGGAACCATCTACCGCCTGGATCTCGCCGCAGGAGACTCCTTCAGCCAAGTAATCCCAGAGCCAAGTGCCGCCTTGCTCGCCGCCCTTTCCATCACCCTCGCAGCATCCCGTCGTCGCCGTGCATAGATATTTCATAACTCTGCTACTCTGCACGAAAGCTGTTTTGGCAGGAGAGACCATCGTCATTCCGGAGCCATCGGCGGACCGCTGGATGTACCCTTCAAACGGCACCCCCGGCACCCGTCCCCAGGCCTCCACCTTCAGCGCCTTGCCGGACGGCGGCGGGGCGGACGACCGCTTCGGGCAGTTCGTTTTCAAATTCGATACCGCAGCCGCAGGCATACCCGCCGGCCTTGGTGCGGCGAACTACCAGATATCCAGTATTTCCGTCACCGCCACCATCGCCCAGGACGGGCTTTTCCTCTACGATCCCACCCGGGACAGCCGCTTCACCTACGGCGCGATGGCGCTTCCCGATGATGATCCCGGCCGCCCGCTGGAGCTTCACGGCACCGGTTTCCGCAACGGGTTCACTGCCGGAACCTTCCTGGAAAATTCCGCATACGGCGGTGGAAATCCTTCGCGGAGAAATGCCTTCGCACTCGGTTTCGATGAAAACGCCGCGCCCCGCGATGCCAGCAACAACGTCACCGAAGATTTCGAATCCGGTGCGTGGGCCGTTGGAAAAATCGACGGTCTAACCCCTGGCGCCGAGGTGCCGGTGGATACGGTCGTCCGTTTCACCATCGATCTCACGGCACCCGGCGTCTCCGGGTATGTCCGCGAGGGACTCGACTGCGGCTTCATCTGGCTAACCCTCAGCTCCCTCCATCCCGCACTCCAGCAGGGCGGAGAATTCGTATCCTACTACACCAGGGACGATGCCGTCCACCAACTCTTCGGCGATGCTGCGCCGACACTGGAACTTACATGGACGCCGCCCTCCGGATTCACCTCGTTCTCCAGGGACTCCGCCGGACAGGTTGCCTTGGAATTCCTCGGGCTGCCCGGCTTCAGCTACATCCTGCAAGCCAGCCCCGACCTCTCCGAAAACTCCTGGGAAAACCTCGAAACATTTTCCACCCCCTCGCCAGCCGCCCTTTCCTGGCAGGGAAACTCTGCGCAACCGAAACGCTTTTTCAGAATTTCCAGCACCCCATCCACACCATGAAAACAACCAAACGAAAGCACACGAAAGGTTTTACCCTCGTCGAACTGCTCGTCACCACGGCCATCATCACCACCCTCGCCGGAGTTTCCGTGACGGGCTACCTGGGCCTGCGCCAGAAAGCCCGGCTCGCCACCGAGGTGAACGCCGCCCGCAACCTCATGGTCGCGTACCTTTCCTATCCCGCGGATCACAACGGGCGGGTCATGCCCGGCTTCCAGCCCGATCCCGATGCCACCGACCTCAGCGGAGCACCCCTTGGCTTCCCAATGAACGCCCGCTATCCGTGGCGGCTGGCGCAAAACGTCAAGCGGATCGAGGGCACCGTGCTCTTCAACGGCAGCGAATCCGCACTTCGCGAAGAAAACAGCGCCTACCTCGTCAGCGTCATGCCGAACCTTGGCCTCAATGCCGTGCTCGTCGGTGGGCACTTCGGCAGCGGCAGCCCCCTGCCACCCTCGCCGCGGCTGATCGAGGCCTACGGGAAATTCCACCTCACCCACCTTGCCGAGGCGAACTCTCCTGAAAAACTCACCGTCTTCGCCTCCGCACGGTCCGGGAAAAACCGGCCCGGATATTTCGAGATACGCCCTCCCAACCTCACAGGCAGGGTCTGGTCGGGCAGTGAATTTTCCGAAGACTCCCCCGCATCCGCACACGGCTTCGTCGATTTCCGATACAGCGACAAAGCCGTGACCGCCTCTCTCGCAGGCAATGTCCAGCTTCTCTCCGAAGATGAACTCCGCGACATGCGACGCTGGTCCAACCAGGCTGCCACCGGAGGCGACCGCGACTTCACAATCAAAAGGCAGCGCTGATTCAACTATTGCTATTGCGTCTCATTACCTATAGTAAAGGCCGTGCCGACATCCAGTGAGTCCGTTTCCTTCCACTGGCACCATCTTGCCCCCGGTCTGAGCTGGGCGGATTTTTCGGGCGGACTCACCAGTGCCGGGACGCGCTGGACCTTTCCCTCAAAGGGCTCGATCTGGCTCTGGCTGAACACCGATGGCAGCGGTTTGCTCTGGGGGAACAGGGACAGGTTCATCCTCAAGCCCGGCATGTATGCGCTCACCGGCGGCGGCACCCCGGCGGACTGGGCGTGCCTGCGTTATCCCGGGAACCACAGGCTGGCCGCCCTCGTGGTAGAGCCAGGCTGGCTCAAGTCCCGCCTCGGCGACGGCATGCGCCATCCTGAAATGACTGCATGGCTGGCAAAGGATTGTCCTGTCGCTTTCTGCGGACTCATGGGCGTTTGGGAAAACGAGCTTTTCGACGCCCTTTTCCAAATACCGACCGGCCCGCCCCCGCAGAAACTCATCGCCGAAGCGAAAATCCTCCAGTGGGCCGCCATCCGCCTCTTCCGCACCGCCGCCTCCGACTCCGGCCCGACCTTCTGCGCCACCATCCGCGAGCGCAATCCCGTCCAGCGCGCCCTCGCCCACCTCCGGGCGCACCTGAACGAGCCTCTCGATCTCGCCGCCCTCGCCAAACACGCCGGCATCGCCCCCCATTACCTTTCCCGGAAAGTCCGCGCGGAAACCGGCACCACCCTCCAGCGCCACCTCCGCCGCCTGCGCATCGGGCGCGCCTGCGAGCAGCTCTCCTCCGGCACCGCCAACATCACCGAAACCGCCCTCGACGTCGGCTACCAGTCACTCAGCCACTTCGCCAAAGCCTTCCGCGAGGAAACCGGAACATCGCCACGCGAATGGCTGGCCAGCCGGAAACCGGAGCCTATCAGGAAGACAGGCTGATCACCCGTAGCCCGCGCTCCATGTCCTCGATACTGGATTTCAAGGGGAGGAATTTTTCGATTACTGCGAGGTTCGTCAGCAGATGGTCGTCCGGAATGCCCGTCGTGAAACTCCCCCCGCCAGCGAGCGCCAGCGGTAGCAGGAGCTGATCGGCGAGGTGGCGTCCCACCGCCGCGCCGGAGCTGTGGAAATGCTTCATCGACTTCCCGACGCGTGTCCCGACACGATCCGCAGTCACGCCGATCTCCCCGCAAGCGCTGGCGAGCTCATTGCCGTTTTCGAATTCCGCAAGGAAAAGGCAACACACGCCGCGCCCCGGACCCGGTTCGGTCACTTCGACCCGTGCATCGGCGCAGGGATGCTGCTTTTGTGCGGCCTCCAGCATCCGCTCCGCGATGTTCGCGTTCAGGTTGCGGATGATGACGGTGAGCGCCTCGGATTTCAGCTCGCCGCGATCGTGGAGGCTGATCGCAGAAAGCTTTGCACAGGGTTTCACACGCGCCTCGATGATGCCGCCCCCGGCAGGTGCGAAGCCCGCCTGCACCAGGGAAACATCCGCCTCCGCCCCCATGCGCCGCAACGCAGGGAGATAGACGCGGGCTATGAACTCGAAGGGCGGCGCCATGGGATTGTGGGTGCCGCCTTCCAGCCGCAGGGTGCTTTCCTTGTCCGCGAAAAGCAGGGCGGGAAGCAGCGTTTGCAGGAGCAGGGTCGCGCTGCCGGCGGTGCCGATTGCGAAATGGTACGATGACCCCCGTAGTTCGCCCGCACGGAAAACGATTTCCGTGGAGCCGATCTCCGCGCCATCCGCCGTGCCGCCCGAGACCTCGCACGCCGCCTTCACACAGGTGAGGTGCTGGCGCATGAGGCCGGGCTTTTTCCGTTTCCCGCGGATGTTGGTCATGCGGAATGGCTGGCCTGTCACCATGGCAAGCGTCAGCGCCGTGCGGAGCATCTGCCCGCCACCGCTTGTGCCGTCGATTTGGATTGGTTTCATGATAGATAATTTTTTCACCGCCAAGACGCCAAGTTCGCCAAGGAAGAGATTTGAAATTTTCTTAACTTGGCGTCCTTTGCGTCTTGGCGGTTCAATTTCTTCAGTCGTCGGCCTGCGATCCGTCCTTGATGACGAACCGTGCCTGCAGCTTCGCCACCTGTGTCGCAAGGCCCGCAGCCTCGACGCTACGGAGGACTTCCGGGAAATTCTTGTAGGCATCGGGCGCTTCGTCGATGGGATACTGACGGCAGTTCGTGAGGATGTCCGAAGCATCGAACTCCGCATCGACCGTTTTCTGATCGAGTGTCCGCGCCGCGTGTTTCCGCCCCATGGCACGGCCGGCGCCGTGGTTGACCGACCATGCGCTGCGCTCGGCACCGCCCTGGGCGACCATGACGACCGAGCCATCGCGCGGATTTCCCGGCAGAAGGATAGGGTGCCCGGTTTCTGCGAAGCGTGTTCCTGCGAGGGAGAAATGTCCGCCGGGGACGGCACGGGTCGCGCCTTTCCGGTGAACCCATGCCTTGTTGCCGTTGACGATTTCCTCACGCGCGATGTTGTGCGAGATGAAATAGACGAGCTGTCCGTTCGCGCCGGGAAGGATTTCCTGGAAGGCCTCCAGCACGAGGGCGTTGATCAGCAAGTGGTTCACGGTCGCGAAGTTCGCGCCGAGGTGCATGTCGTCGATGTAAGCGTTCGCCTCGGGTGTGCCGAGCGGCGCATAGACGAGCTGCTTGTCACCTGCGGGAAACGGCGTGCTCCAGTCGCGGAATTTTTTCTCAAGATCCTTGAACTGCCCCTGGGCAAGCAGGTTCCCGAAACCGCGCGATCCGCAGTGGCTGAGGAACGAGACATGCCCGTCACGCAGCCCGAAGACGTCCGATGCCTCGCGAGCCGATGGCCGATCCACGATGCGGGTGATCTCGCACTCGCCGAAATGGTTGCCACCGCCGTACGATCCGAGCTGGCCGACCTTGTCGGAGAAATTCTTCACCCGCTGGCTTTCCAGGATGAACTGGAGGCGGCTGCGGAGGGAATCGTAGGTCCCGTCGTGGCCTTTGTGCGTCGAGTCCTCGCAATACTCCGCCCACTCGGGTGGGATTCCGAGAGCTTCGCAAACCCGCTGGGTCGCGCCCTCCGTGACGGCGATCTCGCCGAGATCGCGCCCGACGAAACGCCCCTTTTTCACCGAGCGCTGGCCGCGCCCCGCACCCGTCGGGGTGCGTGCCACGATGGCATCGATGAGGGCGCGGCGCGTCTTTTTGTCGGCAATGACATCCTCGGGGATATCGAGCTGGAGGAGCGACATGGAGCACTTGATATCCACCCCGACAGGGCCGGGATAGATGTGGGTTGGCGAAACCATCACGCAGCCGACGGGCGCGCCGTAGCCGGAGTGCGCGTCGGGGTTCAGGATCAGATCGGTGACGCCGGGAGCCATGCGCGAGTTCATCGCCTGCTTGAGGCAGTTTTCATCGAAATTATCGCGGATCAGGTCCGTCCCGATCACAGTGATCGGTTTCCCCGAATCGTCGGGAAGTGGCATGAAGCCGAGGGCTTCGTCGGTTTTGTGTATGGTGTTCATGTTGGTTTGATTGAATTGGCGTAAGCCCGTGGACTGCGTGCAGCCTGCTGCCGCCGTAGGCAATGCAGCCCTGCTGCGAGCCGACGGCATTGGAACGAGAGAGCCCGATGAAACCCCAGGGTTGCCCCCCTCGCAGCAGGGCTGCATTGGGGAAAGCTACAGCAGGCTGTAGCAGTCCAGGGAGCCGGAGGCTCGGTTTATGTGTTTGAAAAAAAGAGGCGACAAGGGATTGGTGAAACTTCCTGCTCTACCGCTGAGCTACCGGGCCGTTGAAAGTGGCCCGGGCGGGACTCGAACCCGCGACCTGGTCAGTGTTGAATGATGTAGTTCCACCGGCATTCGCCGTTTTTGATGTTTTGAAAAGGGAACCGCGACAAGGGATTGGAAAGATTTCATGGCTCTACCTCTGAGCTACCCTGCTTTCGCAAGAGCCGGTATCGAACCGGCGACAAATGTATTCTTTCCTGCATTCGCGGAGAGTTGGTGCTGACAAGGGGTTGAGGGACGTTTCCGAGCCTTTCGGCAAGGGTGGGGTTCGAACCCACTTATTTACCTGATGTAGTCCCGCAGGCATTCAGCGGTTTTGAGGAGTAGGGGCGTCGCCGCCCCTTGAGTCAACGGTGGCGTCTCCGCCGCCCGAGGGAAATGGTTTGGACAGCGGGCGAAGACGCCCGCTTTGACTCAAGGGGCGACGACGCCCCTACTCCTTGTTTCATGCGGTCTTCATGGTTTGGTTGAGTGCTTGTGATTCGATTTCCTTGATCCAGTTGTATTCGCTCTCACCACCGGCCGCGAAGCTGGCGATGATCTCGAAAACACGGTCGCTGAAACCGGCGATGTTGAGGATGTCTTTCCGATCCGGCGCCTGGGCGCTGGTGTTCGGAACGATGTCGATGCAGACGAGCTTCGCCTTCGGGTTGCGGGTCTTGAGCTTTTCCCACTCGACCATCATGGCGGTGCCACGATTTGCCTTGGGATCGGCCCATGATTCGTTGTCGGAGATGAAGATCACCAGATCGGGTGTCGCCTTGTCCTTGTTCAGACGGGCGAGCGGTGCGGAACAGTTGGTTCCGCCGCCACCGATCTTGGCGAGCTTTTGGGCGTTGGTCATGACGGTGTCGCGGGGGTTGAGCTTCACATCCACGACATCCACCTCGAAGGGCAGCACCCGTGCGGCGCGGTTTTTCCGTAGAAAAGCGGCGGAGACGAGGGCGGCGACATCGATGCAGCGCACCTTGGAGCTTGCGCCCTTTTGGTAGCCGGTGACGGGCGACGCCATCGATCCGGACACGTCCGGGCAGATGACGATCCCGCCCTGGATCTCCGGGACGTTTGCGATGGAAGTTTCCATCGCGTCCTGGAGAGCTTCACGGATCGCGGCAGGCACCTCGCCGGTATTGAGATACGCGGCGAGAAGCTGGTATGGGAAAACCCTGGCACGCTTCACCTGTGCGGGATCGGAGAGGCGCTCGGCGATTTTTTTCACCAGGCGTTCATCCTTGAATACCCCGTGACGGGCGAAGGTGTTGAGGTTCATGCGTGTCATCTGCCATGGCGCGTTGTCCGCGATGGCGCTCCATTCCTTTTCACCGAGATCGAGCGCGGTCAGAAGCTGGAAGGGAACGTCCGGGACATCGCCCTCGCGGGAAACTTTCCATGCCTCGTAGGCGCGGACGGTTTCCGGAAGGGCGGCGGGATCATGCGGTTTGCCGATGAGCCATGCGTAAAAGGCCTCGCGGCCTTTGTCGGACGGACGCGGGTGCACCATTTTCACGACATCCGCAAGCGATGGGTCGTTGCCGATGGCCGCGCTGAGGAGCTGACGCTCGGTTGCACGCTCCAGCCACTGGCGGACGAGACGCTTCGGAGCCGAACCCAGGGACTTCCGGCCGGTGACACCGGAGCGGATGATCTGGACGAAGTTGCGGAGCATCTTGCCGTTGTCGATGACCTGCGGGAAAACCTCAACGAGGCGATCCCGGTCGCGGACGGCGAGCACGGCGCAAAGCAGTGCGGGCATGTCCTTCATGAAACCTTTCTGGCGGGAGTAGATCGCGGTCTGGGCGAGGAAATCCACATCCACCTCATTGGCGAGGGCGAGCACGCGGTCGAGCTGCGCCTCGGCGGAGCAGTAGTAGGTGCGGGTGAGGCAACCGGTTGCGGCCATGCGGGCGAGGGCGGCTTTCGGGGAAAGTCCGTAGGCGACGCCACCGGCGTCGTTGCGGGTGGTGACGGCGGGAACGAGTGCGCCCCGGATGGATTGGAAAATGGATTTGTTAGCCATGCCAAGGATATTGCTTGGAGCGTGCCAGGCTTTTGAAAGACAGGTTTTACTTTCCCTATCTCCTTTATTTCCAATGGATTACAGATGAAGGAATTTTCCTAGAAAATTTCCATCGTAAATTTTTCTGTTCTTTCACTATCCATCTGGCTAGCATTTTATCCATGAAGCGAGTCGTCATCGGCATCCTCGGGACAAAAATGGATTCCGAGACGGATTTTCGGCGCTGGGACGCCTGGCGACCGACGGTTTCCCTTTTCCAGCATGAGGATCTGCTGTGGGACAGGCTGGAGCTTTTGGCGGAGGGAAATTTTTCGAAGCTCTCGGAATGTGTGTTGGGCGATGTCCGGCAGATTTCCCCCGAGACCGTGGCGCGGCTGCATGAGGTGGATTTCGGGAAAGACCCCTGGGATCTGGAGACGGTTTACGGGGCGCTTCACGACTGGGCGCGCGGCTATCCCTTCGATCCCGAGAACGAGGAGTATTTCATCCACATCACCACCGGCACGCACATCGCGCAGATCTCGCTGTTCCTGCTCAACGAGGCGGGGACGATCCCGGGAAAGCTGATCCAGACCTCGCCGCCGATGGTGAAGCGGAACCGGCAGCCGCCGGTGGCGGGTTACTCGGTGATCGACCTGGATCTCTCGAAATACGACAAGCTTAGTACACGCTTCCAGAAGGAGCAGGCGGAGGTGACGGATTTCCTGAAAAGCGGGATCGCCACCCGCAACGCCGGCTTCAACCGCCTGATCGACCGCATCGAGCAGGTGGCGCTGGCATCCAAAGCACCGATGCTGCTCACCGGGCCGACGGGTGCCGGGAAATCCCAGCTTGCCCGGCGTATCTTCGATCTGCGCAAACAGCGCGGCGGGCTGCGCGGGAATTTCGTGGAGGTGAACTGCGCGACGCTGACCGGGGACACGGCGGCTTCCGCGCTCTTCGGGCACATACGGGGATCCTTCACCGGCGCGCAGAAGGACAGGCCGGGCTTGTTGCGGGAGGCGGATGGCGGGCTGCTGTTTCTCGATGAGATCGGCGAGCTTGGCACCGATGAGCAGGCCATGCTGCTGCGCGCGCTGGAGGACAAGACCTTCCTGCCCGTCGGCGCCGACAAGCCGGTGACGAGCGATTTCCAACTCATCGCGGGCACCAACCGCGAACTGCGCGAAGCGGTGGCCGCCGGACGTTTCCGGGAAGACCTGATGTCGCGTATCGACCTCTGGACTTTCGCGCTCCCTCCCCTTTCCGGAAGGCGTGAAGACCTCGCGCCGAACCTCGACTACGAGCTGGAGCGATACCGGAAAAACAACGGCCACAAGATCACCTTCAACAAGGAGGCGCGGGAGGCTTTCCTGAAATTCGCCGAAGCGCCGGACAGCCTGTGGGCGGGAAATTTCCGCGACCTCAACGCCGCCGTCACACGGATGGCGACACTCGCCCCGCGCGGGCGCATCCGCACGGAGGAGGTGGAGGAGGAGATCTCGCGCTTACGCCAGAGCTGGCATCGGCCGGGGAAGAATGCGGTTGTGGAATCGGTCGATCTGGATGGCATCCTCGGTGCGGGGAAAGCGGCGGAGCTCGATCCCTTCGACCGGGTGCAGCTTTCCTACGTCGCGGCAGTGTGCCGGAGGTCGGGAACGCTCTCGGAGGCGGGGCGCGAGGTTTTCGCCGTTTCCCGGACGAAGCGTGCGGTGACGAACGATGCGGACCGGCTGAAAAAGTATCTCGTGAAATTCGGCCTCACCTTTGATGCGATCACCTGACCGTCACCGTCCGGATGCTGAATGACTGATCGAGCTTCGCGACAGCAGCACGGACGGATGCCTGGACTGTTGCATCGCCATAATATGGCCCCGCCCCCGGCCCGCCGGTGGTGTGGGTCTCGATAAGGACGAGTTCGTTTCCGGAAATAACGAACGAGGGGTTCCCGCTGTCTCCCACCACCAGGTTTTTACCCCAGCCGTGGCTTTCGCTTTCATCCTGCTTGAAGCCGATGATGCCACCATTGATCCCGGCAATGAGGTGGATGAAGAGGTTGCGTTTCTGATCGCTTACGATGACGGGGCGGTTGATGAGCGAGGCGGGAGCCGTGGAGGTGGAGGGCAATGGATAGGCGCGGTATCCGGATGGCAGGGGTTCATCCAACAGGCCGACCATGACATCCCCGGAGGCGGCGGCGAAGCCGATGAGCTTCCGCTGGATGTGGTTGCCGCCGCGATCGTGGAAAACGATGGGAGCGCCTGGCGGGCGGACGTAGTGCTTTGCCATCACGACATGGCGCGGCGTGATGAGGGTCACGGTGCGGGTGTCGTTGAAGGAGACGCCGGACATATCCATCCCGCGCGTCCAGCCATCCGCCATCTTCGCATCACGATCCGCGGCGTAGCGGGCGAAGATCTGAGGAGGGGCCTTGGGTGAGGGCAAAACCGGCGGGCCGCCGCCAACCGATCCGCCACAGGAAACGAGTGCAAGGAAGGGCATCAGGATGAGCTGCCATGATCTTGTCACCCGGTGATTCGCGCCATGATTGTCCATGCGGAAAGTATGCGCAGCGGTGGATTTCACGCAATCGCCCTTTGCCGATCTTTTAGACAGCCAAACCGGGTGCGATGGCCTAGGAATGCGGCAGGCATGGCACTCAAAGAACGGATACGGAAGGGAATTCCCACGCCATTGGTTCTTGTCCTGGGGGTTGCCTTGGCATGGGTGACATGGTCGGATTTCAGCGGCCAGGTGGTGCAGCCGGGCGAGGTCGATACCGAGATTGTCCTCCGCTATTACGACCGGGATCTCAGGTTTTCCGAGGCAGGGAAACGCGGCAATCCTTATGAGCGGTGGATGTCCGGAGCGAACCAAGAGGGCGAATGGCTGGAGCAATCCCGGGAGACGATACGCGATCTCTACCTCGGCGATCTGGGCGACCCGGGTGAAGGCATTCTGGACGCCATTGCACTGCGCCTTGGCGAGCCGGTGACGCCGAAAGAAGGAAGCGACGAACCTAAATACCGGCGCGAAATGAAGGGATACCTGCTCGCAGGCCACGGCCAGGCATGGGATTTCGAACTCTTTCTCAACGAGGGAAGCGATCCCGAAATCCTCGCTCTTTACCACAGGGAAAACGACCGCTTGCTCGCCCGTGCTATGTGGAGCGGGAATTTCAACAACGCCATTCTTGTGATCGGCCTGTGTGTGGCGGGGTATCTCCTGCTCCATCGGGCGCGCGTCCCGGTGCCCGGCTCGCGTGTTCCGGATTCATGGGCTGCGACATCGGTGCTCGGCGTGTTTTTCCTGTCCGAACTGCTGGTCAATCCATGGCTCTGGCTGCTCGATCTCGGCTACGGGGCTTAC
>Ga0163144_10010094_pt1 | contig 20181 bp, 19 predicted proteins | sample OliLak19BULKMAT1_FD_123175 | JGI IMG/M metagenome (GOLD analysis project Ga0163144, IMG submission 123175) | Freshwater microbial mat bacterial communities from Lake Vanda, McMurdo Dry Valleys, Antarctica - Oligotrophic Lake LV.19.BULKMAT1 | ecosystem: Environmental > Aquatic > Freshwater >... | reverse complement strand
TTTTTTGACTTTCGCCAATATTTTTTAAATCAATTAAATGATATTCGTTCACAAATTGCCCCTTCAGTATCCTGCCCTCCTGAATATTTGGCACTTGTTCCTAATCTTTCTTTTGCGATTCATAGTGTAGCACAGATGCTTCTTCCTCTCCAAAAAATCATGCTTTTTAAGGGAGATTACCCTGCTTTAAACTTCCCCTTCCAAAAATTAGGCTATGAGATTACTTGGCTTGAGCATGAAAATGACTTAGAAGTAGCCTCTCTCCATTCTCATCTCTTAAAAAGTAAAGTAAAAGTTCTAGCCCTTAGCTGGGTACAGTTTAAGACGGGCTATGGATTAGCATTAGATAAAATCGCTCAAATATGCAAAGAACTCGATGTACTACTCGTCATAGATGCCACACAAAGTTGGTGTGTATTTAAGACTGACTTACAAAAAAATCAAAATGTAATCTTTGCGGCAAGTGCTTATAAATGGGCTACTGCTGGGCTGGGAATGGGTATTTTGGCAATGTCTCCTACCCTTTTAGAAAGATTTCCCCCTTCTATGATTAGTACCAACCTTGTTACTACATATAATTATATTGAAGACATCGATTCTATTCCTCTCTCTATGGAGGTCTTTGAGCTAGGGCATCCCAATGCACTCGGGACACTAATGCTACAGCACGGACTCCAAAACATCCAAAAGATAGGCTTAGATGTGATAAAAGAGCGTGTGCTTAGCCTAGCAAGAAGCCTTACAGAAAGTCTCCAAAGCAAAGGGTTTAAGGTTCTCTCTAGCCTCTCCGAAGAGCATCTTTCTGGAATAGTAAGCATACCTTATGACCAAAAACTATTAGATTATCTCCAATCAAATCAGGTAAGCCTCACAGGAAGAGGAGAAACGCTCAGAATGAGTGTACATTTTTACAATAATTTTGAAGATATTGATTACCTGACAGAGATTTTAAAAAAATATTAAAAATTGACCTAACAAATAAAAATGACTGATAAAACACAAATAGCCACTTTTTTTCAAGACTTACAAAACCGTATCTGCCAAGCAATAGAGCAAGCCGATGGTAAAGCCAAATTTCAAGAAGATGTCTGGAATCGCCCTGGCGGTGGTGGTGGACATACACGCATTTTGCAAGAAGGCAATGTGATAGAAAAAGGAGGAGTAAACTTCTCAGCAGTACACGGAGAAATGCCTCTTGCCCTCAAAGAAAAGATGAATGCAACTGCCGAAGACTTTTTTGCTTCAGGTGTATCTATAGTGATGCACCCTCATAACCCTCATGTACCGATTATCCACATGAATATCCGCTATTTTGAGATGTCAGATGGCACGTATTGGTTTGGAGGAGGGATAGACCTCACCCCACACTATATCGTGGATGAAGATGCTCGCTTTTTTCATGAGAGCCTTAAAGAAACCTGCGATGCACATCACCCCGAATATTATCCAAAGTATAAAAAGTGGGCAGATGATTATTTTTATATTCCACACAGAGAAGAAACTCGTGGCATTGGAGGAATTTTCTTTGATAGACTAAAAGAAGGTGAAGGCAAGACAAAAGAGCAGTGTTTTGAGTTTGTTAAATCTGTGGGAGAAACTTTTGCACCAATTTATACACATCTGATGTCAAAAAATAAAAATAAACCCTTTATAGATACCCAAAAAAACTGGCAACTTTTAAGAAGAGGACGCTATGTAGAGTTCAATCTAGTCTATGACCAAGGCACTAAGTTTGGTCTCGAGACGGCAGGACGCATAGAGTCTATCTTGATGAGTTTGCCCAAATACGCAAGTTGGCAATATGACATAAAACCTCAAAAAGGAAGTGCAGAGGCTTATACTCTCACAAACCTTATCAAACATAAGGATTGGTTAAAATAAGATTTCTTCTTAATAGTTGGTAAGCATATCTTCTAGGCGGTCGTGTCGCATCCAACCTGTGAGGATTTAATGAAGCGTTGTCTCGTGCTAGAAATTTCTGGAAACACCTACTTTCAGAACAAATTAGCACAAGTACCGCTTGATTTATAGGTTTTTTACTCCTCCAATCTTCCACTTTCTCGCAATGACTTTTTGGTTTGTGAATTTACACGCCTTTGTACTTTCTTAATGTCTTCCTCAGCAGGTAGGTTTTCAGGTACTATGTTTTCATTGACCAAGGCTTGCCTAATGGTAAGGTTACTGCTAATGTGCTGTTGGCTAATTGGTTGTTCGCCTTGCAAATCCTTTCCTTGAATGTTCATGTTCGTCATTTCGGTAGCAAGGGCTTTTGCTAACACCGTAACAGAAGGTGTAAAATCAGACAAAGCACGACTTTTAGGCACACCCAAACGGTTTTTCATTTCTCGGGTAGTTAGACCACCAAACAAAGCTTTGTCGCCTTTGCTACGAATACGCCCAAAACCTCTTGCATCCACACCTCGCTCATAAATCAATTTGGACAGCTTAGTTTCACTTGCCGTAAGCCTTCGCCTTGCCTCCAAACGCTCCGCTAATTTGATTCGTTCCTCGATTAGTTCTTGTCTGCGTGTTTGCAGAGCGAAATAACTTTGGGCAAAAGCTACCGATTGTTTTTGTGGATCTGCATTTTGGGCTATCAGGTAACAGGCATAGCGTGTAAGCAAAATATCTTCGATTTCTTTAGATGCTCCTTTGGGCATAGCTATCGTTTTGCTGACATCAGCAAAATGCTCAGAAACGCTGGAATCGGTGTTTTCACAAGATTTCTGTGCTTTATTGATAACTTTTAAAAAGTTTCGCCATTGTTCATACTCCAGTAATTTTTGCAAATCACGGGCATACCAAAATTCTACACCCTCTTGGTTTTGGGCGTGTTCCTCAAAGGAAGAAGTAAGGGTTTTGATAATGAGTTGTTCCATTTTTTTGGGGTTTAGGGTTGCTTTTGAGATAGTTTTTATTTACTTAGAGATTGTTTGAGTAGCTCATGTAATCGGTCGTTTTCTTGTTTTAGGTCAGAGATGCGAGCTTCATATTGTTTGCGTTCATTTTCAGATAAACCTTGTTGCCCAATACCTACAGCATTATCCGAAAAATTCCAATAGTTATTGCTAAACATGGCTTTTTCATGAAATATAAAGATTTTTAAATATTTTCTACTTCAATCCATTAAGACAAGCTACAAAAACCTTATTCCCTCACAAAACTCATCAAACACAAAGATTGATTAATGATTGACAAGCATATCTTCTAGGCGGTCGTGTCGCATCCAACCTGTGAGGCTGTAGCGAGTCTGTGTTGTGATGAGTACTTCGTGGTATAACTCCGAGCTTACAAAACAAACCAATGTACCTCCTTCTGGATTCACATCTTTGATTTGGTCGTCTTCAAGATAAAGTCTTAGCTGTCCACCTTGCTCTGTTTGCCAGTCTTGATTAAGGTAAAGCACAAAAGAAATCCTTCGGCGGTTAGACCCTTGGAAGCTATCTAAGTGTTTTTGATAAAATTTACCTGAGGGATAGACTGCATAGTGCATCTCAAGATAATTAATTCCTAAAAAAAGGCGGCGGTTAAATGCTATTTTTAAGGCTTCTATTTCTTCATATATTTCTTTTTGAATAGGGTTAAGGTTGGGTATATCCCACCACGAAACCCAGTCTCCTCTAATCTCTTGTTTGATTTGATGGGCTTCCCCTTTGCCTATTCCTGCTTTGTGAAACTCTCCTTCTTCAAACTTTTCTTGCAAATCACTGCGAAGCACTTGGAGGATTTCTTCCGAAATAAAATGAGGGCAAATCACATATCCATGTGTAGTCAGGTCTTCGCTTATTTTTTCGTAATCTACTTTCATATCTTTTCAAAAAATTTTGTGAAAGTAGCTAAATAAATCTACTATCCCACTACTTATTCTTTATAAAAATGCTTTTAACTAAGGTATCCTTTTCTTCTCTTTTTTAGTACTTATATCATAGCAAAACTCTTCAAACTATGAAAAATAAACTTATACTTTTTAGCTTATGCTCACTTATCTTTTTTTCTCAATCTAAGGCACAAGATTCAAAGATAGGGTTAGAATTTAATTTTTTTTTACAGCCCTGTTTTTCAACAACCAACCTAGTAAATATCTACGCCCGTTAGTAGAAGATAAGCTAAATGCAGGTTCAGAAATACTATCTACTTTCAATGCAGTCTTACCTCTCAAAGACCCTAAAAATAAAATTAAACTAGGACTTGGCTTTCTCCAACAAGATTATAATTTCAATAATAATCCCTCTACATTTCCTGTTTTGATTTCTTTTGGTGGCTCTAATGATAGGGAACTTATTGATAGAGTACATGTCCGAGCTAATTTTATAACTGTACCAATTGCATTTGAAAGTGAGATTTACAAAAAAGATGATAAGAAATCTATTGAGCTTTCTTTTGGACTAAATACTAATTTTAATATCTCTCAAAGGTCGGAAGTTAGTTTTGATTTTAGTGGTTTTCCACCAGATTCTAATGAGCCATTTGATATAGAAGAATATGAAACTGAAATAAAATCTTATTATTTGGAAAGTGTACGCAAGGTTACTTTCAAGGCTTATTCTTCTGTTGGTCTTAATTTAATGGTAGCAAGGAGGTTACGTCTTCTTTTAGATTCATATTTGGGCGTATATCTACAAGCGCCTAACGATAGAATCATGAATTCACCTATTGTTCTAGGATTTGGAGCAAGTCTAAGATATGATTTGTAAAGTCATTTTTTTTACTGATTTTTGGTAAAATAGATGGATTAAAAATGAAAAAATTTATCTCACGATATGCAAGTATTAAAAGCACTTTGCTTCTTTTAGGATTGGTACTTGTTTTTAATTTGGTAGTCTTTCCTTTTGCTCACCCAGCAGGTCTAAAATTGGGGATACTAGACCTCTATTTTTCTTATTCAGTTATGGAAGCTTACCAACTACTTGATACTTATACAGAAGCAAATAGACACACTTATTTACTGGTGGAGCTAACCGTAGATTTGGTCTATCCGTGGGTATATTCTTTTGCACTTTGTTTTTTGATTTTTTTACTTTCTAGTAAGTTAAATCTTTCTTTGTTTCCTTTTTTGATTTTGATAGTAGATTATTTTGAGAATTTTGGAATTGCAACTTTGATTTATTACTATCCTCAGAAGTTATTATACATCGCTGCTGTAACTAGCCTATTTACTTCTATTAAATGGGTATTAGTCATTCTCTCGGTATTGATAGTTTTGTATGGTTTGACAGCAAAGGGATATCGATTTATGATGAAAAATAATTAATTTTAATTGAAAGACTTAGATTTTTGCTTCATAAGCCTAGTCTGAATCCATTATTTACAATCCCATTTGCTTTTTTGTTCAAAAAAATCTTATCTTAATGCTTTCATCATCAATCTTGCAAGAACATGAATAATCAAGTAATCATCACAACGGGTGGACTTCAGGCATCGCATCAGATTATCCAACCCATATTTGTACAAATCACCAATAGAGGTGTTCTCAAAAATCAAATGAAAAGCTTTGAAAAGGAATATGAAGAACTCATCCAAAGTCTGCAAGCACAGGGTTTAATCCATCAAAATCCTGCAAAAAAAGACACGATGTTTCAGAGTAATCACAGTAATACAACAGGGCTACACATGGAAAAGGCTTTTTATATCGGAATGGAGGAACTCAAAAAGAAAGCTCAACTATTGGGAGCAAATGCCATTATACATCTTCGCTATGAGACAGATATTTTGGCAGATGATGCAGATTTTTACTTTCAGATGTATGGCACGGCTGTAAAAATGGAAAAATAAATACAGTAATAATTACCGAAGGCTTCATTTTTAGTCAAGTCAATTGGAGTTTAATAATTGAGATGGTTTTTAAAACCCGAATATACGGCTAATATAAATAGCCTGAAAGGCTCTACCATCGAAACTTAGGGCATCGCCTCAAGCTATTAAACTTCAAGCATTTCCACTTAGAATGAAGCCTTTGATTCAATTAAATTATTCTTCATAAACACCCATTGCACAGAATTTATCTATTCTTTGTGAGATTCTTTCTTCAGTACTTAGTTTATTGAGTTCTTGCAAATGTGTGAGGATAGTGCTTTTGACTGTCTGAAAGGTGGTCTGAGGGTCTGTATGTGCTCCTCCAAGTGGCTCAGTGATGATACCATCTATGAGGTTAAAGCCAAGCATATCCTTTGCAGTGAGTTTGAGGGCTTGGGCTGCCTGCTCTTTATACTCCCAGCTTCTCCACAAAATAGAAGAACAAGACTCTGGCGAAATCACTGAGTACCAAGTATTTTCTAGCATCAGCACTCTATCTCCAATGGCGATACCCAATGCACCTCCTGAGGCTCCCTCACCGATGATGATGCAGATGACTGGCACTTTAAGCATAAACATCTCTTGAATATTGCGTGCAATGGCTTCAGATTGTCCTCTTTCCTCTGCTCCTATCCCTGGATAAGCCCCTGGAGTATCTATCAAAGTAATGATGGGTTTATTAAATTTCTCTGCCATTTTCATTAGGCGAAGAGCTTTACGGTAGCCTTCAGGGTTAGCCATCCCAAAGTTACGCAGTTGGCGTTGCTTGGTGTTGCGTCCTTTTTGCTGCCCTATAATCATCATGGTATGTCCATCTATTTTCCCTAAACCACCTACCATGGCGAAATCATCTGCTACATTTCTATCTCCATGCAGCTCTATAAACTCATCACAAATGGCATGGATATAATCTAAAGTATAAGGACGCTCACTATGCCTTGAAAGCTGTACTTTCTGCCAGCGGGTTAGGTTTTGATAAGTCCCATTCTTTAGTTTTAAAATATTTACCTCCAAAGATTGTATAGCATCCTCGATGCTTGCATCTTTTGTTTGTTGGGTAGCGTATTCTTTCATTTTTGCCAATTTTTCTTCCAAATCGGCTATAGGCTTTTCAAAATCCAATAACATATTCTTTCTATGTTTTTAATCCACTCAAATTTAATTGAGGGCAAAATTAATTAAAAAAGTGATTATCAAAGTAAACACCTCAAAAAGTAAAGGTGAGTAAATACAAAAAAGGATTACTCTGATTCAGAATAATCCTTTTTATGTTCAATATTTTCAGTGAATCAACACTATGAAAGTGATTGATTTTCGATAGAAGCTAATTCTAATACTTTCTCGTACTCTTCAGCACTCAAGTCTTTAAAGAAGAAATAAACAGGATTTACTTGCTCGCCTTTGTAGATTACTTCATAATGTACGTGAGGAGCTGTGGAAAAACCTGTGCTACCTACATATCCTATACATTCTCCACGTTTTACTTTTTGCCCTGGCTTTACTATAGATTTCACCATGTGTCCATAAAGCGTTTCATATCCATACCCATGGTCTAAAACAACATGATTTCCATATCCTGATTCATACGTTGCTTTTTTTACGGTAGCGTCTGCTGTAGCATAAATAGGAGTACCTTGAGGGGCTGCAAAATCTATCCCAGGGTGAAACTGTCCTACTTTATAAATAGGATGGACTCTGATACCAAAGCCAGAAGTAAGGCGAATAAGTTGTTTGTTAGAGATAGGCTGAATGGCTGGCATAGCAGCAAGCATTTTAGATTTGTCTTTGATTAGCTTTGAAATCTCATCATAAGACTTACTCTGAATATACATCTTGCGCTTGAGTTTGTCTATTTCTTGGTAAGCATTTAAGACTAGCTTCTCATTTTTAAGATTTTTATTGAGTATTTCTTGGTACTTTTCACTTCCACCTGTTCCTGCTTGTCTTACAGATTCAGAGATAGGTTCAGCCTCAAATATTACTCTATACACATTATCATCTCTGTTCTGAAGTGCTTCTAGATTTTCGTTTACTTCTGTAAGCTGCTTATCTAGTAAATCATAGTGGAGTTTGAGTTCTTCGTTTTCGGCTTTCAGACCTGCTTTGTCATCATCTTGGATGTATTGAGCAAGTACATTTGCCATAAGAAATCCTAAAAGACCTGCAAGGATTACAAACCCAAGAATATTTAAGAAAATGTCTAACTTTTTAGGACGAGTTCTCTCGTATTGACAGGTTTCTGAGTTGTAGTGATACTTAATACGTGCCATTACTTTAGATTAGGTTAAAGAATTAGGTAAAGCTTTTACTTACCCATAAATTTAATCGCAAATATAAGACTTTATGATTACAACTAACCAAACAAAGTCCCAATATTAACGTAGTGGAACTATATTATATAACTATTTATATTTTATATTACACTATTTTTATAAAGTTAGTATTTTTCATCTTCACATCTTCCTTTAGTCCTAAAAATTAGGATAAAAAAAAGCCACTTGCTTTGTACAAGTGACTTCTAATTTTGTTTGATTTTAACAGAAGTACGTTACTTTCTAGTTATTCATTTCTATCTCTTTGCGAGTAATCACTTCGGTCTGTTTGCGAATAGACTCAATGTGGATTAACTTATAAACTTCAGCAATAAAATCTTTATTCATTTCCATTTTCTGAGCCCATTCGGAGCGAGAACGGAAGATGTCATTCCATCTCTCTACTTGGAAAATAGTAATGTTATTTTCACGCTTATATTCGCAGGCTTTCTCTACCAAGCTCATACGAGTTCTTAGGATTTCAATCAACTCTCTATCTACTTCATCTATGCTTTCACGCAGATTGTCAAGTTGGTTAATCAACTCTACGTCTTGGCTTTGATTACGAACGATTCTGATTTTCAGATTAGAAAGTAATTCATGCAAGCCATTAGGAGTTACTTGTTGCTTGGCATCACTGAGAGCATTGTCAGGGTCTCGGTGAGACTCTATCATCAGCCCATCATAGTTAAGGTCTAGTGCTTTTTGAGCTATTTCTTGTAGATACTCTCTCGTGCCAGCGATATGGCTAGGATCACAGATAATAGGCATATTAGGGATATGCGTCTTAAGCTCAATAGGTATCTGCCAAGTAGGGATATTTCTATATTTAGAGCTTTGTAGCGATGAAAATCCTCTATGAATAACCGCAATTTTGCGAATACCCGCATTATAGATACGCTCAATCGCTCCTATCCAGAGTGCTAAATCAGGATTGATAGGGTTTTTAATCATTACTGGCACATCTACTCCTTTAAGAGCATCTGCAATCTCTTGCACATTAAAAGGATTTACAGTGGTGCGAGCACCCAGCCAAAGGATATCTACTCCGTGTTTGAGGGCTTCTTCTATGTGTTGAGGATTAGCTACTTCGACAGCAAAAGGCATATTTAACTCTTCTTTGACGGTTTTAAGCCAAGACAATGCTTCTACACCGTAGCCTTCAAAACTATTGGGACGAGTACGAGGCTTCCAAATACCAGCTCTTAAAACATCTACATTGAGTTCTTTGAGTGCTTTGCAAGTCTCCATCAGTTGTTCTTCTGATTCTGCACTGCATGGCCCCGAAATAATAAGGGGTTTTTGCTGGTATTCTATCCAGTTATGCAGAGGTTCTAGGTCTAATTTAATGTTCATCATAAGATTCTCGATGAATTTATCATCATTTTTACTTTTCTAACATATAAAAGTTGGGATATTTTCTGATATTTCAAAGTTTATTTCAACTTAATATGGTTGATATTTTTTTATTTATATTTTTTTATGAAATAGTTACATGGTTAAAGCTGTTTTATAGATTTTTTTGGGGGGTAAGGGTGATGAATTTGATTATTTATTTTACTCTAAGTTCAATAAGTAAAAAGGAAAAAATAAACTTCTCAACAAATGACTTTTGTACTTCATATACGCAGGATATAGACCTTTTTGGATTATTTTATTTTTTGTAACTTTACTAAGTAGTTGATTGATATACTTATCAGAAAAGCAGCGTAATTTTAAAATACTAACTCTATATGTGGCATAAATCAAAAGAGAGTAAATTTACACTATATCCTGTTTCCTTCCTAAAAAGCCTATTACTATTATTGGTCTGATAATTTTTTTGTGTAGATTTACTCAAAATATAATTCCATATCAAAAGCCTAATCCATTACCAATATTTTAGCGCGTGTGGGTAGATTTACATACCAATCGGAATTAATGGGACAAAATGTAAGTGGGAGTGAAAAAATACCTAGTCTTGTCTCAACTGCCAAGACCAGGTATAATGATTTACTTTTTGTATGTTGCAGTTAAAACTTGAATGTGCGCATTATAAAGGTGTATTTTTAAAATGGTCACATCTTCATTTTCTTTCTTGATAGATAAGTTTACTTTTTGTATCAGAAAATTAGTTGATTTATAAGTATTCTCTATGTAAACTGCATTATCAAATTTGGATGCAATCCCCATTTTAAGAATGTTTTTTCCCCTTTTATTGAAGTAACCTACTTCTATGAGAGGACTTTCTTTTTTTGGAAAAACCTTTATTTCTTTGAGAAGTGTAGATGTTTCTTGAAAATAAATAGTGGTATTTTTGATAGATGAAAATGGAATCTCAAGTTTCTCGTATCCTATTGAAGATATAAGTAAAGTATCTTCAATATTTAGATTAAGGTCAAACTTTCCCTGTTCATTAGAATAAGCACCCAAACTTTTATTTTTTACTTGAATATTGGCGTAAGTTACAGGAGATTTGTCTTGTTTATTTATGACTTTTAATACGATAAGCTCTTGTGCTTTAAGTGTAATAATATCACAAATTAGGATAAGGAATATAAGTTTATATAATTTCATAAAGTTAATTTTTAGCATTATTATTCAATAATCAAAGATCTAATAAGCCTTTGATTTATTCATCTTCAACTTCTATCAGGCTTAGACCATATGCGAACCTCGCACCATAGCCATTTACTTTTTTGTCATCTGGCATCCACCAGTATTCTACATTATTCAAGTCGCCTCTTCGCCACCAAGCTTCGTTTTGCTTTATTTTATAAAACCCAATACTCATAGCCTTTTTGAATAGATTTACTCTATCATCAACACTATCGTCTATAATAATTATTCCCGTTTCAGGTTCAATAAAGCCCATACACTCTACGCCTATAAAAAGACCTTTTGGGGGAAACAAAATATTTAATGACTCTATATTCAGCTTGACTGTATTATTATCGGTAGTGTTATAAATGTAACGTTTTCAAAATTTGAAAATCATTGTAAGAGTATCTACATGAGAAAAAAAGCATACTGAACCCACCCTTACAAATATAATATTACCCTTTGAAGAACTATTACGTATAATTAATGAAGTTAAGGTTTAAAGTAGATAATTATTCAGATTCAGAAAAATGAAAAAATATTTTTTAAAAAATAACTACAGGATGAGCCTAATGCTCATCTTTTTTTTGACTAGTTGTGAACTCCTCCAACCTACCAAAACCACGGGGACTGCTGCAGGCATCTCCTCTGGAGAAGCTTCTTATTATGCCAATAGCCTTCATGGCAGAGCGACTGCCAGTGGGGAGATTTATGATAAAAACAAACTAACAGCTGCACATAAAACGCTTCCCTTTCAGACCAAAGTGGAAGTAGAAAATCTAAAAAACGGTAAAAAAGTAATCGTTCGTATCAATGACCGTCTGCCCTCCAATTCTAAAAGAAGCATAGACTTGTCAGAAGCTGCCGCCAAAAAAATAGACATGATCCAGGCAGGAGTTGTAAGTGTCAAGATGAAAATTATTCCTTAATTGAGTTATGAGTTATAAATGATGAGTGATGAGGTTTTTTAGAAGATTTTGATAGTCAGTTTTCTATAACACGCACATTCAAGATTAAAGTGCAAACTAATTTTAATCATCTATCTACACTAAGAGCTTTACACTCTTCGTTTCCAGATAAGTAATCGCCAAGAAATCTACTTCTTGGCAAATCCTCCCTTACTCACCTAATTTCACCTTAAATTACCTGCTCAAAGTTTCAAGAAATAAAATTGTAATTTTTTATAAAATAACGGAACTTTTTCAAGAAAAATAGTACATCATCTTCAATTATTGAGTTTGAGTCCTTTAGATATATCTTACTTAGAAACAACAATATGTTTTTTTAAAAAAAATATATGTACTAAGGTGCATGGCAATCAGTTAATTAAGATATTGTCATTTTTTAAGTCTAAGAAAAGCTAGGAAATTGCTTAATTTTTGAGTTATATTTGAGAATAGCTTTAATTTTACCCACATCATAAACTAGACATACATGGAAGTAGTAAAGAGAGATGGCCGGACAGAACCGGTAAAATTTGATAAAATCACGGCACGCATCGAAAAATTATGCTATAGCCTTAATAGAAATTATGTAGATCCTGTGCAGATTGCCATGAAGGTAATTAATGGTATCTATGATGGTGTAACGACTATAGAACTAGACAATCTAGCAGCCGAAATTTGTGCTACCCTTGCCACAGTTCACCCTGATTATGCAATCTTGGCAGCACGCATAGCCATCTCTAATCTCCAAAAAAATACGGTAAAGTCTTTTTCACGCACCATGAAAAAGCTCTATGAATACATTGACCCTAAAACAGGCGAAAATGCAGGGCTTATTTCTGAAGAAACTTACCAAGTCGCAAAAAAATATGCCAATGAGTTAAACTCTGCCATCATTTATGATCGTGATTTTAATTATGATTATTTTGGCTTCAAGACCTTAGAGCGTTCTTATCTCTTGCGTATGGATAACCAAGTAGTGGAGAGACCTCAGCACATGATTATGCGTGTGGCTATAGGAATCCACGGAGAAGATATAGAGGCAGCCTTAGAGACTTATAATTTAATGTCTGAGAAGTGGTTTACGCATGCAACTCCTACTCTATTCAACGCTGGCACACCTAAGCCACAGATGAGTAGCTGTTTTTTGGTGAGCATGAAAGAAGATTCTATTGATGGGATTTATGATACGCTGAAAGACTGTGCTAAAATATCTCAATCTGCTGGTGGGATTGGTCTTTCTATTCATAATATACGTGCGACTGGTTCATACATCAAAGGAACTAATGGCTACAGCAATGGCATTATCCCGATGCTAAGAGTGTTTAATGATACTGCCCGCTACATAGACCAAGGAGGTGGCAAACGCAAAGGAGCATTTGCAATTTACTTAGAGCCGTGGCATGCAGATGTATTTGATTTCTTAGATTTGAAGAAAAACCATGGTAAAGAAGAAGCTCGTGCAAGAGATTTATTTTATGCCCTCTGGATTCCTGATTTGTTTATGAAGAGAGTAGAAGCAGGTGACACTTGGTCATTGTTCTGCCCCCACGAAGCACCTGGCTTACATACTACTTACGGAAAAGAGTTTGAAGAATTATACGAAAAGTACGAGAGAGAAGGCAAACATCGCAAAGTAGTCAAAGCACAAGACCTTTGGTTTAAAATATTAGAATCTCAAATAGAAACAGGCACTCCTTATTTGCTTTATAAAGATGCAGCCAATGAGAAATCTAACCAAAAAAACCTAGGGGTTATACAGAGTTCTAATTTATGCACTGAAATAATGGAATACACTGCAGCCGATGAGACCGCAGTCTGTAACTTGGCTTCTATTGCACTTTCTAAATTTGTAATCAATGGACGATTTGATCATCAAAAATTATTTGAGGTAACTAAGACTATTACTTATAACCTCAATAAAATCATTGACCTCAATTATTATCCTATCCCAGAAGCCAGAAACTCTAATATGCGTCATCGCCCTATTGGGATAGGTGTCCAAGGTTTGGCAGATGCTTTTATTATGCTCAGAATGCCTTTTGAGTCAGAGGAAGCAAAAGGGCTTAACAAAGATATTTTTGAAACGATTTATTATGCCGCTTTGACTGCTTCTATGGAGCTTGCTCAGAGAGATGGCACTTATCAAAGTTATGAAGGCTCCCCTATTTCACAAGGTATTTTTCAGTTTGATATGTGGGGAGTGAAACCTGAGTCGGGTCGCTGGGATTGGGAAGCACTAAGAAGTGAAATCATTAAAAATGGCGTTCGTAACTCTCTCTTATTAGCTCCTATGCCTACAGCTTCTACTTCGCAAATCTTAGGAAATAATGAGTGCTTTGAGCCTTATACTTCTAATATTTATATGCGTAGAGTGCTTTCAGGTGAGTTTGCAGTAGTGAATAGACATTTACTGACAGACCTTATCAAGCTAGGTCTGTGGGATGATAAGATGAAAAATAAACTCATCGGTGAAAATGGTTCTGTGCAAAATATTGCTGAAATCCCTCAGAACTTAAAAGATATTTATAAAACAACTTGGGAGATTAAGCAGAAGTCTGTCATAGATATGGCAGCTGATAGAGGTGCTTTTATCTGCCAAAGCCAAAGCCTAAACCTTCACGTAGAATCTCCTACTTTTTCTAAGCTTACTTCTATGCACTTTTACGGATGGAAGAAGGGCTTAAAAACAGGTATGTATTATCTACGTACCAAAGCAGCCGTAGATGCTATCAAGTTTACAGTAGAAAAGCAAGTAAATCAGGTAGTAACCGAAGCTGAATCTGAGGAAGCAATGGCTTCTGCAGAAACAAGTCAAATCTCTAATATGGTAGCACAAAATGGAAACATCAGCCTTGATGACCAAGACACATCAGGCCCAGCTTGCTCCATAGATGATCCAGATTGTGAGGTTTGTGGCTCTTAAATAAGATATAGTTCTCTACATCAAGAATTGAAAAAAGGGGCACTAAACCTCATTTTTTTAAGGACAGGGTCGCTCACAGCGACCCTGTCCCTTGTATCAAAATCTTGTTAATCCTGAAATCCTGTCCAATAAGTTTTTATGTAGGTAGGTAGCTTCTTGTAAAACTTGACGATGAGAACTATAACTTAACTTTTCTTTCCTTCAAAATTCACTGTGCAAGTTGTTTGCTTGTGCAGTGGTTTTGGGGATATTATGCTATAAAGTTGTGTGGATTTGTTAATTTCGACTGGTGGAAATACACACAAATCCTATATTAAGATACCATTCCAATATATTTCAAGTTTTTTAAAAATAATTAACTTTTTAAGTAAATAGTTTATTAACTTTGCAATGGAAATAACGTATAAGAATAAGAAGCTAAAAAAGAAATTGACTGATGATACTGAAATGATAAAGTCTTTTGGAAAGATTGCCAAAAAGGTGAAACAAAGAATAACTCAACTAAAAAGTGCTGATAATTTAGATGTTATTTCAAAGATTCCTCCTTTGAGGCTGCATCCATATAAGGGTAATAGACAAGGAACTTGGTCAATAGATATTCAAGAAAATTGGAGGATATGTTTTGAAATCAATGAAGAACCCATACCAAAATTAGAAGATGGGAGTGTTGATTTAAAAAACATACTCAACATCAAAATAATTTCCGTTGAAGACCCACATTAACCATTAACACAATGAATCAAATCCATAAGCTACAAGCAAAAAAAGACCTACTATCCTACCCAGGCGATACCATTCAAGAAATAATTGATGATATTAATATGACTCAGGCAGAGTTGGCAGAGAGATTAGGAAGGTCAAAGGAAAAACTTAACGAACTAATTAAAGGCAAAGCTCCTCTTACAAAAGAAACAGCCTTAAAATTAGAATATGTACTTGGTATTCCTGCAAGTTTTTGGAATAACTTGGAAAGAGAATATAGAGATGAGTTATTTAAAATAGAACAAATGGAGTACCTGATTAAATGTGAGGATTGGTTATCCAAATTTCCTTTAAATTTTCTCAAAAAATGTGGCATACTTCCATCAGATAGTGAGGCTAAGGGAGAAATGGTACAAGCTCTGTTGAAATTTTTTAGGGTAGCCTCTCCAGACGAATGGAGTAATATCTACAAAAATAACTCATTGGCTTTCAAAATAGAACTTCGCCATACTACGCACCCTGAGGCTATTTCTGTATGGTTGCGTTTGGGTGAAATTGAAGCAGAAAAATTATCTTTAGCACCCTTTAAAGGAGTAAAAGAGGTGAGAAATAACTTAGATAAGATAAAAAAACTATGCTATGAAGAACCTATTGACTGGCTTATACAACTTAGAGATATTTGTGCTGAGTTAGGAATTGCACTTGTATATATGTCCCTTATTGAAAAAGCCCCAATTTATGGTGCTACGAGATGGATTCAAGGAAATGCTAACCCCCTTATACAAATTACGGATAGAAATAAAGATTACAATTCTTTTTGGTTTACATTCTATCACGAATTAGCACACGTACTTCTTCACGGGAAAAAAGATATTTTTCTTGAGGGTATCTCAGAAATTAACCCTGACCTTGAGAAGGAAAAAGAAGCCGATGATTTTGCTGCTCGCACTTTGATACCTGATAAAGCTAGAAATAAACTAAGTGGTATGAGCCACTTTGATGAAAAAGTGATTATATCACTAAGCAGAGAATATAATAGCCATCAAAGTATTCTTGTATCACAACTCCAAAGAGAGGATAAAATGAAATATTTTGAACTAAATCATTTGAAAACAAGAGTAGAGTTTGGAGATAAAGAACTAAACCTCTGCTAGTCAGAGTAGATTAGAAATCTTATACTCTGAAGTCGGGATTGTAAATCCCGACTAACTAGATGGATAACCAAGACCTTCAAGCTTGTAAATCCCGACTAACTAGATGGATAACCAAGACCTTCAAGCCATAATCAATAACCTAAACAGAAACAATATCTCTTTTGTATTCAAACGTAAAAGTCTTACAAAACAAGTAGATTTTATTGAGATATGGGATGGCATATATGATAAATCAGAGATAAACAATCAAGTTAGTCCTGATACATGCTATGCTATTAGAGATAAATCAGGTTCTTATGTTGGGATTGTAATGGATATGAAGAAAGACATACATTGGTTTGTAATACCTGAAAGCAGAAGAAAAGGGCATTTAATGACTGCAATGAAAGATACTTACAGAAACTGAATGAGACCGTAGTTTTTGAAAATTTCTTGAATACCAAGTATGTAGGGCAGAAAAGGTTCTCATTAGAAGGTGGTGAAAATACCATCCTAGGTTTAGATGCTATCATGAACAGAAGCGCGGAGTTAGGAGTAGAAAAAGTAGTATTTGGGATGGCTCACCTAGGTCTTTATTGCCATAGACTTTTGAGATTACTTTATTAGTCTTGATGATAAGTGTACCAAAATCACTTGTATTGATATGGATATTGCTATTGTCTTTACCTCCTGCACTGTATATATCACCATAGATATATTGCTCTGTATCTACCCAGATAGTTTCTTGTTTTTTGAAGGAAGTATTTTTATTGATTTTTATTTGTCTTTGGCTGTCCTCAGAAGTCATCAAAGAAAAATGAAAATCTTTCTCCTTAGCCATTGCTTGGTATTTTTCTAAAACTGCTACTTGTTTTTTGTCTAAGATACTGAGGTCATTGTTTTCTATCACACGGTTGATGATGCTTTGGAACGCAATGGCTATGACCGCAGGAACGATAAACTTATGCAATATAGAGCCTTCTTTTAATTGATAAGAGATGGTCTGCCCTTTACGGTCTTGGACATAAGGAAAAAGTAAATCTTCAATATCTCCTAAGATTTCTTTAATCTCAGCAATATCTATCAAAGCAGGGTGAAGACTTTGCCCCTCTCTTTTGCCTTCTATTTTAAGTGATATGTATTCTCTATTTACCATGTCTATACAAGCTTAGTTATTTTGTATAAATTACAATTCTTTTTTGATTTTAAAAAATATCTCATACCTCTATTTTCCCCAACACCGGCTCACTTATCAAACTCTGCCGATACTCTTCCAATAACTTCACCTCTCGCACTAACTTGCCTCAAAGCCTAAATCTAATAGAGTTTGCTCATTATTGATTTCGCTTGATTTTGTGTTCATATCTTCATTTATTATGTTATGCTCAATGCCCCCAACCCTCACCCTAGCTCTACGGTTGGCTCTTCGTTTCTATATCCTAGGTTTGCTACAGAAACTACTCTTTTTCAACAGAGTCTGCCGAAGCAGAAGGCATCAAAACATAACAATATCTTTGTGGAGCTGGTGGGGTTCGAACCCACGTCCTAGAAAAAACTGCTTCCATTAATGGTGTAGAGAGGTGGTTCGTGCTAGAACATTTACCCACTTCATACAAGCCTAATCCAGTCAAAACCAATCAGCCCCATTTATCCATAATAACGTGAGTTTTGGTTTCGTATCTTAAATAAGTACTGTTTTTTTAGTTTCTTCCAGTTCTATAATTTCTTGATACTGTTGGATACTTGGTTTTTTATCTAAGAAAGTATATGCAATCAAGCTTGCGAGTAAATTCACAATAAAATTTTTTGTACTTCTATGTTTTGAATGCTCGTGTTTTAAGGTTCTTAACTTAGAATAATGCAAAATCAAAAGTAAGAATTTTTTTGCAGTATTGGAAATATCAACATAACTAGTTCATTATCAAAGACTTAAAAGAAAAACTCACGCTACTACAAATCGCAGACTTATTCACAGGAATGATACGTTATTATTTATTGAGAAACCAGACTGACAAAGAAAGTAGTAATGATTATTGGGCAAAAAGAATTGGAGAAATTTTAGAAAATATGAAACAAAGCATAATTCATAAAGAATGTTTCAAAAATGAGATAGACTTGAAAGATATGTATGCTATGGTAGAAATAAGTTTGTAAAAAAGCTGAGTCGGCAGGATTTGAACCGGCTGTCCAGATTATTGGACTTCAGTCAAAAGACCGATATGAATACATCATCTCAACTCAGTGTTAATGTATAAGTAACGTTACAAACGTACAAAAAATATTAGCAAAATTCAAAAAATCTTTAAAAAGAAGTTGTCTAAAGTTCTATTTTGAAAAAAGCGACAAAATTGTCAAGTGATACAACAGAATCCCCATTTCAGTCTAATCCTCTTCCCCCCACAACAGCAAACTGGCGAGATAGGTCTCCCTCAGAGCAGAGGAGAAACAAGCTAAAAACTCACTTAAAAAAAGTATAGACGTTCCTGTCTATGCTTTTTTTTAAGCCGTTGTCTGTGTTCTCACAGGCAACTTAACAAATTCCTTGATGAATAGACCTTATCTTTAAAAAAACTGCATTGTATTTGAAAGGTAATCTTTAAATTTGTAGAAAAGACTGTGAGCCGTTTTTTATGTATTGTTATCATTGGCTTATAAAAGGTTTTTGCTTTGAGCTGCTACTTGTGCTTTCACAGGTAACTTAATAAAGATTTTATGATAAAAATTTCTCTCTTACGTCGCTTAATTGGTTGGTATGCTTTGCTTTTCTTGGCTTTGGGCTTAGGAGTAGGAGCGATTTATTATCAGCTTCATAATCTACGACAGGCTACCCGTCAAAAAGTAGTGCAGTATCGCTCCGTACAAAGTACGGCTCTGCGTGTGGAGGCAGAGCTTAATTATGCTGCTTATCTGGGCTATAATTATCTTTTGTTAGATTACAAACATATCTCCGCACGTGCTAAGGGAGTGTGGCAAAGCCGTTTAGAAATATTTACAGACTCACTAGGGCGGCTAGCTCAAGGCATAGAAGATACAGAAACACAAGACCGAGTAAAGCAAGTTAGACGTGATTTAGTGCTTTTGCAAGAGCAATGGGACTCTTTCTTTCAAAGTGAGTTTACTGAGCCTAAGAGTGAAAACAACAGATTACGCACTATTGATAAAAACTTTGATCTAAGGCTAAATAAAATTCGTCTTAATCTGCTCAACATAGCTGCTAGTCAGGAAAGTAACCTCAAATTTGCACTTCAAGAAATTGAGACTAGTGCAGAGCGTTCTCGTGATTTTAGCTTGTTAGCAGTGATTATTTCTTTCATAGTGGGTGTTCTTATCACCTATATTTTATTGAGACAAGTATTTAGAGAGCAATCTATGATGAATACTTATATCAAAGAACTTTTGGAAGGTGACTTGCCTGAGCCTTTGCCTGAAACCTATAAAGAAACCAATGCCCTTCGAAATAATCTAAATGAACTCAAGCAAAGTTTTATTCGCCTTAAAGAACTAGCAGATCAAGTAGGGCAAGGTGAATTTGATACACACATTAGAGTATTTGATGATAAAGGAATGCTAGGAAAAGCCCTCAGCGGTATGCGTGAAAGTTTACAACTGATTGCAACTGAAAACCGCCGCCGCAACTGGTTTAATGAAGGATATGCACAATTTTCGGAGATACTCCGCAATAGCCAACAAGAGGATAAAAATTTCTATGAAGCAGTGCTCGGGTATCTTGTGAGCTATATAAACATACAACAAGGAGGGATTTTTGTGCTTGAAAACAATACTGACCATAC
>Ga0163144_10010093_pt1 | contig 20182 bp, 23 predicted proteins | sample OliLak19BULKMAT1_FD_123175 | JGI IMG/M metagenome (GOLD analysis project Ga0163144, IMG submission 123175) | Freshwater microbial mat bacterial communities from Lake Vanda, McMurdo Dry Valleys, Antarctica - Oligotrophic Lake LV.19.BULKMAT1 | ecosystem: Environmental > Aquatic > Freshwater >... | reverse complement strand
TTGCCGTGGGCCTGGCTCTCGGATTTCAGTTCGTTCTGATCCGCAAGCTAAAGAAAGGGCAATCAGCATGAAGGCGGCTCGGCTATACGCAATGGGAGTGGTGGGAGCAGTGGCTTGGGTCGGTGCCTTGATTGCCGTGGCAGGCTGTACCAGTGAGCAGGGGGGGAAGGGGCATGAACTCTACGGCCACTACTGTTCTCACTGTCATGGTGAGAGTGGAAAGCAGAACGAAGGATTCAATTGGTCCTCGATGCCGGATCCGAAGCCCAAAGATCTCACGAACAAATCAGAAATGAGCACGTTTAAAGACCAAGATATCTTCAATACGATTTCTCGCGATATGAAGGATACGAGCGAAGAGGGTGGAGATGAAATCGGCGACGACGATTTTGCCGTGCCGACGATGCCGACCTTCAAGTACACCCTATCGGAAGAAGAAGTTTGGTCCATTGTCGCGTATGTCCGCGGCCTCCACGGTGGAAAGATGGAGTTTAAAGTCGAGGAGCGGAAGAAGCAGCTTGAGACCGCGCTCCAAACTGCAAAGACTAACTTAGAGCAGGCGACGAAGGTCTATGAGGCAGCTGAAAAGCAAGCCAGTGATGAGGCGGAGAAAAAAAGTGAAGCACTCAAGAAGGATGTCGAGCCTGACGAATCCTCCTACGCCAATGAGTTAGCCGCCATGAGCAAGGCGAAAAAGGAACTCGACGTTGCGCAGGCTGCGATGACGAATCTCGTGACAAGACCGGGAAAAGGTACGAGCGTTCCCAGGCCTGATCTCACGATAAAGCCTGACCAGCTTGCAAAGACGGTGGCCTATGGCCAACGGCTCTATGAGAACAAGTATGGCTGCAACGGGTGTCATAGTATTGGCCCAGATGGCGGCAAGGTCGGGCCGGCACTCGACCGGGCTGGATTCAGATTGAATGGGACCTGGGTCTATCGGTGGTTGAAGAACCCGCAGGCGATGAGTGCAGAAACCAGGATGCCTGCACTGGGGCTTAGTGATGCCGATGCTAAAGCTGTGACATTGTACCTGACGACGTTGAAAGGGGAGAGCGCTGAGGATGCAGCTGAGGCCCCAGCTGTAGATGCGCCTAAAGCTACGGACGAAAAGAAGCCTGCGGAGAAGAAACCAGCCGAGAAGAAACCGGCGGAGAAGAAGAAATAAGCTGAGCAGGCGCAAGATCGCTGCTGCCACATGTGTTCAGTCTGCTGCTATGAGAGCAGAAATCCTGCGATCATTCCAATGAAGACCGCGGCTCCTACCCACACATGTTGCTGAAACATGTGGAAGGCGGTAGGAGTTGGTACAGCCTGTCTGAGCTGTAGAGCCTGCTTCAGACACCACACACCGATGGCAGCGAGCGCCCCATAGTAGATCCAGCCGATCTGGGCAAACCAACCCGCGAGTCCCAGCAGCAGCAGCATTGAAGCAAAGGCCGCCCCGACTGCGATCCACGTCGACGAACCGAACAATAGTGCTGAGGACTTTACACCGACTCGACGATCGTCCTCTCGATCTTGAAGTGCGTAGATAGTGTCGTATCCGACTGCCCAGCAAACCGTCGCAGCAAATAGGCACCACGCCGGGGCTTCGATGTCTCCCCGCGAGGCGGTCCAAGCCATGATCGTTCCCCAGCCGAAGGCGATACCCAGCATCGCTTGTGGGATATGAATGACGCGTTTGGCTAATGGGTAGAGGCCAGCCAAGAGCACGGCAATGGGACTTAAGAGGATCGTCAATGGGTCGAGAAACAGCACGAGCACTCCCGCCAACAAGAGAAAAAATCCGCAGACCAGCAGCGCATGTGTCACACTGAGCTCGCCAGACGCGAGTGGCCGTGCCCGTGTGCGCGTCACATGTCGATCGAACGATCGGTCCGCAAAATCGTTCATCACGACCCCCGCGCTACGCATCACAAAGGACCCGGCGACAAAGATGGCGAGCAAGCGAAGCGGAGGCATGCCTCGAGCAGCCAACACCAATGACCAAAGAGTCGGGAACATGAGCAGCCAGGTCCCGGTTTGATTCTGGAGTCGAATGAGTTGGCTGACAGCCGACCAGGAGAGCCGAGGCGTCGATGCTGATTGCGGCGTCGGGATAAAAGGCTCAGTCATGCGGTTGAACTTAACCGAGGGGTGTGGGCCTGTCAACGACGGGACTTACGGGTGAAATAAGCAGTCTACCGCCGTTATCAGAAGGGAACGACGAAGGCCAAGGCTGAGACGAGAAGAGTCAGAACTTCGTTGAGTCCCGATCTCAGGCTGCCTCGTGTGGCACACCACGTCGAGTTGTGCTCGTTCAGTGTTTTTCTGTATAAGAATGATTGTGCAAGGTATCGAATCAAGACGATCGTCCTTCCCGTTCAGAGCGGCCTCATGGGTTGCTGTGGCGCTGTGCGTGGTAACGCTGACACACTGCTCGTTCTTTTCGAGTCGGGACGGTACATATACCGGGTACTATCTCCCCCTCACCGTCCACCTACGATCCGATCCCAGTATTGCCGGGGCTCAGCTCACCTATCAGGACGCCTGTGGCCAAGCGCAATATTTTCCAATCGCCGCTCCGCTGCAAGAATTGCTGAAGCGGAAGACCGGACGCGTCTTTGAAAAAGTTTTGATGGGGGAGACAGGATCGTTATCTGGATCGAACGGTTCTGTCGATACGGTATTGGGCCTGGCCCAGGTGGACCTGGCTATTCCTCGCAAGGCGAACAGGCGGTATCCAGTCACGGTCACCCTAGGGTTGGATTTTGCCTACAAGACTCTTGATGGAGCGGTCCTCTACAGTAAGAAGATTCAGAGCATCGGTCGTGGAGAGGTTGAGGTCACGGAGGGATCGTGTGACGTGAAGGGACTCGACGCGATTGCCTATGAGGCTATGGACCTTGTGACGGATGGGATGGCCACACAACTCGGGACGTCGAGCAAAATTCACGAAGCCGCTCAAGCGCGCAAGGCCGACGGATCCCAAGCTGTCTCATTGCCGTCGTCATTCACCGCCCCTGTGTCGCTTCCCGTTGATCAGCCTGCGACGGTGATATTCCGGGCTATCGTCCGTCACGAAAACCGAGACCAGGTGCTTCACAGCGGTGAAGCGGTCGCGATCGAAGTTGAAGTCAAAAATGAAGGGCCTGGCACTGCACGAGCTGTCGATTTGCTGGTGACCGCCACGCCGACGTCGATCGAACGGATTCCCAGAGTGGTCGCTGTCGGCGACCTTCAGCCCGGTGAGGTGAAACACCTGACGTTGGACGGAAAAATTAGCAGCGCGACAGGCGCCGTGCAAGAGGAGCTGACGCTGATATTGCGTGCCGGGTCCCCTTCGGTCCAGCTACCGTCCGCCAAGAAGTTTCTCGTGGTGATGAAACCTGGGTCTGCGGCAGAAGCCGGGATGCAACCGGTCGATATCGATCGGTTGCTGAAACGGCCCAGCCTGCTCAAACAGCCGAAGGCCATCGGCATTGTCATCGGGGTGGGGCAGTTTCGGGAGAGCGGCATTTCCAGGGTTAAGTACGCCGCACGAGATGCGGAAGCTATGGCCACGTATCTCAAATCGATCGGAGGGATTGCGCCTGAGCGCGTACGCACTCTGGTGGACTCCCATGCCCTCAAGCACGATCTGACTGAGGTCTTGGAAGAATGGTTGCCCGAGCACGTGGACTCCACCACCGTGGTCTATATCTCGGTCACGGGGCGGGGAGTGGTCGAGCCGAACACCGGTGCCGTGTCGATGATACCGTTCGATGGTATGGCCACCTCTGGCGCACGCCTGTACTCGCTTCGCCGACTGCGGGAGTCCTTGGCGAAACTGCCGATTCAACATGCCGTTGTGATACTGGATCTCTCGCTGGCGCCAGTGTTAGGCACAGAGGCTACCAGAACGAAAGCCCCGCTGTGGGAACAGGAGGGTAGTGGGAAAGTGGAGATCATGTGGATGATCGGCAACCGGTCTGTTCAGGAGGCGCATAATTATGATACGGGTCGGCACGGGTTGTTTACTTATCAATTGCTCAAAGGCCTGGGTGGTGAAGCAGATCTTGATATGAACGGCACTATCCTAGCCGGCGAACTATGCGCCCACACCAAGGGGCAGGTGCTCAAGATGGCCCGTGAGCAGTATGGAAACGAGCAGGAACCCCTCTGCCTCCCCGGGCCAGGGCAGGGATCCGTAGTCAGGCTGCAGCCTGTTGCCAGGTTTAAGTAGTGCTGTTGCACATCTGTTTCCGTGGTGACACGAAAAACTCCTTGAGGCTGAGAAAAAACCCATGTAAGTTGTGTCGTTTCGTATGAGAGCCGGCGTAGCTCAGTTGGTAGAGCAGCGGTTTCGTAAACCGCAGGTCGTCCGTTCAATCCGGATCGCCGGCTCCATATTTTCAGTGGCTTAGAGCAGCCTCGCACGATCGAATCTGCGATCGTGCTAAATTTGTGCTAAACGACCATCCTGCTTCCAACGCATCCACCCCTTCCCGAAGACTTTCCGGATAGTGATGGGCATAGCGTTGCGTCATGATGGGTGACTTATGCCCCAGGAGCCGTTGAACCTTATACAGGTCTATTCCGGCTTGAACCATCCTGGTCGTGAACGTATGGCACATCTCCTATCCTGCCCGTTCACATACTTCCCGATCACGGCCTCCCAGTCCCCAGACAGACTCCCCGAGGTACCCGCCATATCGTTGCGGACTAAGCGGCTGACTCTCTGGCGGTTGACAGGTTCTCCTGGGCAGTGATAGGCATAACCACGTATGGACATCTCCGGTATCATCTACGCCGAAATGACAAAGGAGAATGAGACATGAGCCAAGACTCATGCGATGATGAGCAGGCCGATCCTCCACCTACCGCAGAGCCACAAACACAAGCCAAGACCACCCAAGAGGCAACCAAACCTTCGTGCTGGTGCAGTCTGACTACTTGGAATGTTGTGTTCAACGGCATACTCACCGCTACGACTGCGTTCCTGGCATTCCTTGCGTACCAGCAACTTCACTCTGCGCAATTAGAACAGCGGGCCTGGGTCAGCATGAAAGAAATGAAAATGGCGAGTTTCGAAGAGGATGATGTAAGGGTTTTCATCAAATTGACTAATAGCGGGAAAACGCCCGCCCTTGGTGCTGATGTTGGTGTTAGCATATTCATTAGAGCCGATGGGGTTCCTACTGAGATGAATCATGCCAACAATCGAGTAAGGCATGCGGCTATATTCCCAGGCACCGACACGTTTCAGATCGCCAAGGTAGAGGGCCGACGCAGTAAGGAAGAACTAGACTCCATTATGGGTGGGAAAAAACGATTGTATGTTGTCGGTGAGCTTGAGTACACAGATGTTTTTCACGAATCCCATTTTACTAAGTTCTGCGGCATCTACAAACCAGAACTAAGCGTGTTTTATGCCTGCGACGAACACCAGGGCGTGAGTTAAGCTGCCCAGAGCAACTCCTTGAATTTCATAGCGCAGAAGGGGTACCACGACGGTTGGATCCCATGGCCGTCATCGATGCCTTCATTAGGCAGTTTCAACGACCCCATTGAAAGGTATTCCAAGCGCTGAGGCAGTGCAAAGCCCATCAAATCCCGTTGGGGATTTGAACCCGTGGTGAGCAGGGGGAGGCAGGTTTCGCTAGCAATCCACTTCATCTACTACCAGGAGTTCTGGCATTCAGTTGTCAGCTTGTGTGGGGGGAGGGTAGGACCTCTTGCAATGCCGACCCCAGTTGATCCAGTGAAAATGCCTTCTGAATACAGGCCGTGGCGCCCTGGTTCAGCATTTCTAGCTCAATCTCATCTGTGCTGAGTCCACTGAAGACTACGACCGGTAGGGTGGGGTGTAGTATCCGCAATTGCCGCAGTATGCTGCGACCGTCTATTCCAGGCATGTTGAGGTCCAACACGACAGCATCAGGAGTTCGCCGGTGACATAACATCAACCCTGCCCCACCATTGTCTGCCAAAATAATTTCATATCCTCTTTCCTCTAGGACGGCAACTAGGAGGCCCCGGTCGCGGGCGTCATCGTCTATGACTAGAATCTTCGTCATGTGAGCCTTCATCCGCTATTTGATTGACCTGCTGTCTCATCGTCTTTCTGGCGCATCCACTCCTGATAGGTGCCCCGACCGTCCCAGCTCATCCCTACACCTGGATCAACTCATTAGCGAAGACGGCACGGTCACGATCCAGCAACCCATCTTGTCATTGGAGGAAGAGACGATCCAACATTTTCTGCTTTCTCATCTGCATCTGCTACCACGCTGCTACCAGGACAGGACAAACCAGCCCCATCAGGCCCAATATCAGCAGTACCCTATTTTGTGGTTTCTTGTGGGGTTAGGTTGTCTGAGGTAGGGCTATCTGAAATTCGTAAACCGCAGGTCGTCCGTTCAATCCGGATCGCCGGCTCCATATGTCACACAAGACAAGCTCCACAACACGTTTGGGTGTGCTTCCTGTTTGTTGAACGGGCGACCTGGGGGCTCGAAGGGGGTGTGCCCCCTTCGTGGGGATCGTACAAGGGGGCTGGCCCCCTTTGTAGGAATCGGTGAGGCAGGTTTCAGGGCCGAACCGATGACAGGTTGTTCCGTTCAATCCGGATCGCCGGCTCCATAGTGTTCGCGCACTCTGACAGTGCTCCCCTGTCTAGGCGGGTAGGCAACCTCACTGAAGAACGGCCAGATTCTCCCTCACAGCTCCTCCAGAGAATAACGATCCAGATGTAGCGCAGAGGAGATGCGATCTCTTAAGACGCAATGGGGAGTATCGTCACAGCTGGCGTTGCAGTAGATGGGGCGGGCTTATACCGTGGTTCTTGACCTGGCTGGAGCCGCTTTGCTATTGAAGTGTACACGTATGCAAATCCAGAGTCAGGTGGGTAACTGTCTCAGATCACGCACAGCTTTCGGTGTGCACGTATTCCCTACTCTCCATAGAGCGGTCTGCTCTCTTTTGGGCCGCTGCAACCGCTCCTTCCGCTCTCATCAATATAGGGCAGTGAGCCCTCCTGTGCCGGCCCAGTCACCACTCTTTCATCGCTGAGGAGAGAGCCGATGAGGACTGGATACGCAATCGTACTCGTCTGTCTCGTCAGCAGCGCATTGCTTGTGATGACCGGCTGTGGAGGGGACCCCTCCAGCGGTACCCCGGTGGCGACAAAAGCCTCACCCCCAACCATTCCACCTGGCTATTCGTCGAAGAGCATCCATGTCAAGTTTCAGGAGGGTACGAATGTGGAGCGTCCCTTGGAAGGTCTCCCGCCTGGCCTCAGAGATGCCGTGGTGAGCCACACCAAGCTGTTTAGCTTGCCGGAGCAGAAGCTGAACGAACTACGGGCCAGGGAAAGGAGCCGTTTGGGTACGCCCTCGCCCGACTTGAATCTGTGGGTTGAAATGACCCTGCAGTTCGGCACTGATGCTGCTGCTTTTCTTGCGGAGATGAAGCGTATGCCGAATATAGAGATCGCAACATCAGCACCGTTACCGCAGCCACCGCCGTGGATCCCGCCTGACTTCACTCGGAAGCAAGGCTACCTCGATCCTGCCCCCGGTGGCATTGAAGCCCGTTTTTCTTGGACGATTCCAGGAGGCAATGGCCACGGTGTGACGATCTACAATGTTGAGTACAACTGGCTACAAACGCATGACGATCTTAGTACTGCCGGTGGCGTTACCTTGCTTCTGGATCCAGGAGACAGAAATTACCCACCTGGTTTTGAGGAACTGGGATGTCCTGCTCCTTGTGACAGGATCAATAGAGAACATGGCACGGCCGTCCTTGGCGCAATGGTCGCGGATCACGATACGAGGGGCGTCACCGGCATTTCCTGGGGTGCGAAGATCGGTCTGGCTCCTGCCAATACGTTGAACCTAGGATATAATCCGGCCAATGCCATTATCCTCGCAGTGGCGAACGGTTCAGCGGGAGATGTCATTTTGCTGGAGCAACAGTATCCGGTATGTGGATTGTCAGACTTCGGGCCCATCGAAGCGCTTCCCTCTGTCTTCGATGCGATTCAAACCGCAGTGGCGCAAGGTTTTGTGGTGGTAGAAGCTGCCGGAAATGGGGGGGTGAATTTGGATCAGGCTACCTGCTCTGGCGTATTCGACCGGACCTTGCAGGATTCCGGAGCCATCATCGTGGGCGCAGGGCAACAACCAAGCAGTGGAGTGGACCGCCAACGCGAAGAGTTTTCCAGCTTCGGGAGTCGCATTGATCTGCAGGGGTGGGGATCTGGTGTCGTGACGACAGGATACGGTGATTTATATATGGCTCCAGATCGTCCTGCAGATCCTGGTCTTTGGTATACAGGGGGTTTTAACGGCACGTCTAGTGCCGCAGCGATCGTCGCCGGTGCGGTTGCAAACCTCCAAGGCATTGCGTTAGCCCAGTCAGGGGTACCACTCCCTCCCTTGCAGGCACGAACGTTGTTGGTACAGACGGGAAGCCCACAATTGGGGAATATTGCCGAGCCTATCGGCCCTCGCCCTAATTTGCTGAAGGCCGCTGCTCAAATACCATGTGCCCCTCCCAGGTAACCCTCAACACCCACCCCGGTTGCACAATCCCATTAATGCGAAAAATATAGATGTGATTCCGGTATCCATTCTCACGCCCGAGACCGTTCAGGCTTCCGATGTACACCCAACGATAGTCCATTTTGGTGCAACCGGTACTGAGGCCGCTCCGGTGTAGTCTGCCTTGGAGGATGTCGATGGAGATGGAGCCTTCGACATGGTTCTCCAACTCAAGACCAAGAGGAGCGCAGCGCGGATGATCCGTGATGACGTCAAACAGACACCCAGGTATGTTCAGGCTCTAGAACATTGTCGGCCCAGGCAAGGCCCTGCGCAAATGAGGAGTAGGGGTGTGACCCACGGGAGGCCGGATCTCTAGCAGCGATCCTGCAAGTGCTGGGGTACTTGCGTAATACTCCTCCGTTGCATCGGAGGCTGGATCCATATATAAGTTTGTCCCATCAGGGGCGTTAATCAATGAAGCTCCCCGCAGCAAGCTGCGGGGTATCTTGCGAAATTCTCTGAAGCCCCTGCCTGACCCTCCTTCGCCAAGGCTACGGAGGGTTCTCCTCGCCTTCATCCCCGTAGCAGCCTACTCCGCCGAAGCAGTCGCTTCGGCTGCGAAGGCCGGAAGCTACGGGGTATTCGGCGAAAGAGAATAAATAGCCCTGAATTCAGTGAGCGACTAGAACGATCCTCAGCCCCGGAATCAAAAGGGGAAACCGGTTGACACACATGGTGCTCACGTTCGTGTCCCGCTGGTCGTCCGTTCAAGTTGGATCGTCGGCTGCACACCTCGCTTCATGTGAGCGATCGCGTTCTGGCCCATCACAGTGGATGGATACTGTGCCTCGAACAATGTATGAGCAAGCCCGGTTTGTATAAGTCATCCCATGGGCGTACATCCTTATGGTCAAGGGAGGCTAGCGCAGGGAATCATGTCGAAGCATCACATTCTGGTCGGTCTTGTGCTCGCCTTGGCGACGATTTGCCCTGATTTCTCATGGGCAGCAGACTTTGTCGCGAGGGTCGCCACCGTTCATGAGGGCGATCGATTGACGATTCGCCACAAGGGCCGCAGCGAAACGATCTATCTGAAAGACATCGATTGCCCCGACCTGAAGCAGCCCTACGGGAAAGAGGCGAAGCACGCGACTGCAGCGTATATTGCAAACCGAGACGTAGTCGTGCGAGGCCTCACGCGAGACAAGCAGGGCCGGGTGTCTGCCGAGGTCTTGCTGCATGACGGACGCAATGTGGGACGCGAGTTGCTGAAGGAAGGGTTGGCCTGGTGGCAACGATCGACCTCCAGTAATGCCGGCCTTGAGGTTATTGAGCAACTCGCCAAGGCTTCAGGCAAGGGCCTGTGGGCCGATTCCAATCCTGTCCCGCCATGGAAATGGAAAGCCCCCAAGCAGACCAGCCAGAAGTCATCTCACTAGGCCGCTCCATCTGTCATCGGCTCGCGATCAGCTGTCACCACGTAGCGGAATGGCTGGTTGGGTTTGAGCGTGCGAAATGGGTAACAGGTGACGAGGATCAGATGCCCTCCATCTTCATCTATATCAATCGAAGCGGTGCGTGAATCGACGATCTGACCATCTCGCACCATAAAGCGATGCCACCGGCCCGTTCGAGTTTGTAGCAGGAGAGTTTCCCCTCTGTGAAGTCTTTCCAAGAACTGAAAATGCGTATCGCGGTGGCCGGTCAGGATCATGGTTCCAACGTCTCGTGCAGACGTGTGTGATTCGAGCCGTCCAGGCCCGAATGCCAGAGTTCGGCCATAGGCCCCTTCCAGCACAATCTGATCGATGCCTAAGCTCGGCACCACCAGCCGGGCGACTGGCCAGGTGTCGGCCCAGGGCCAGGGTTTCACGTCTCGTTGGCCGGCCAGCGTGCCGGCCCAAGCCCGTTGCAGCAGGACTTGGGCCAGTTGTGCTTTCACGTAGATCCAGGTGCCGCTTCCTGTCTGCCAGAGGCCGAGCAAGACCAAGGTGACAACCAGGAGGGTGATGACTCTGGTCGTGACTCGTTGTCTGGTCACGCCAGCATGCTCCGTTTTCGCCAGAGGATGGCTGCCGCCGCCAGCAGCAACAGTCCCAATAACAATTGGAGCTGCCCGTTCGTGCCAGTCTTCGGAAGCCCGATCATTGAGGTCTTCTCCTGGTCTTCCGAGGATTTCGTGCCCTGTGGCAGTTCGGTTTCGGGCTTGTTGACCGGGTGAGCTGGTGTGACATCGACGGCCACGAGGCTGGTGTATTTGCTGACAAGATGGTGGGCCAAGGCCACGTCGAGTACTCCTTTGCGAACCGTCTCTTCAGCCGTTCCTGTGAAGGCTTCGTCCATCAGGGCGGAGATCTTCTGCCTTGCCCAATAGACGGAGAGACCGCCTCGATTCGTGGCTTGTTTCATGGAGACCGGCAGCGACCAAGGTTGTGTGCCCATCTCTCCACGGAGGATGGCTTGGTCCGGGAGCGACGTGGCCTTGAGAGCCAGGACAATCGGCTCTCCTTCATAGAGGTCAGCGATGCGTGATGGGTACTGCTCCAGCCCAGCCCATCCGGTCCGATCGAGCTGAATGTCGTTCAGCACAGGCTGTTCAAGTTTCTTGAACAGGGCATCCAGCTTGTCCTTCACTTCGCTCACATTTCCCACATAGGTGAAGGTGCCGCGACCGAACTCGGCGGTCTTGCGCATCAAATGACTATTGGGTGTAGAGCCGATGCCGATGGTGAATACCCGTCTGGTTCCCAGGCGATGGTGCAGCAATTCGAACAGTTCATCTTCGTTGCCGACCTGCCCATCTGTGATGAGCACGATTTGCTGAAGCCTGGTCGAATCTTGTGGACTCTTGAGGGCTTGTCTCAGCGCGGGGAGCATCTCCGTTCCCCCATCGGCAGAGAGGCCTTCCACATATCGGATGGTCTTTCGCATGGCCGCTGTCGTGACAGGTTGTGGAGCGGAGAAGAGCGAGCGGACCGTATTGTTGAATTGAATCACGTTGAAGCGGTCTTGTGTCGTTAGCCGGGTGAGGGCTGCGGCAAGGGAGGCTTTGGCTTGCTCGATCGAGGGGCCGGCCATGGAGCCGGATGTATCGATGACAAAAGTCAGATCGCGTGGTATGAGCGGTGCGGCGTTGCTCTGTTGTGTTGGAGGAATGAGCATCAGCATCGCGTAGGTCTCGCCGTCCCGTTGTTCGGTCAAGATCGTGGCCGCCGGTTCTGTACTGGGAGCCGGAGACCAGGTGAGTTGGAAGTCGCGATCGGCCAGCACGGCGTCTTTCTTGAGGCTGACTTGATAGCCTCCGTCAGGATCAGGAATGACAATCACCTGGTGGAAGAGTGATTCCACCTTGGCGATTGGAAAGCCAGGAGTCAGCGAGAGGGACAGGCTGATGGGATTGATCGATCCTTGGTCTGGCTTCTGCACTGGTGGGCTGATGCGCGAGGCGTCCGGCACCCGATCCGTATCCAGCATCGCGCCTGAACCGCTCGGCTCTTGGCCCTCCACGATCACCGGTGTGCCGGGAATGTATCGCTGGCCCACGACCATGGGGAAGCGGAGCTGGAAGGTTCCCTGGTCGTAACGGACGGTTTCTTGATACTCGATTTCTACAATGATCCGTTCGCCGGGGCCGATGTTCGCCACTGAGGTGGTAAAAATATTCGGGCGTTCCTGTTCCACCAGGCTCGTCCGTCTCCCTTCCTGCTTGGCCTTCTCATAGACCTTCTTCGCTTCGCCCCGCTCCTTGATCTGCCCCTCGATGATCCGATCACCTACATGCATGCGCAGGTGATCGACGGCGGCCGTCTCCGGGAGCGGGAATACATAAATCCCTTCGAGCCAGTCGCCTTTCTTTTGGCTGGGGTTGGTGAATTCCTGGCGCACCGTGGCGCGGGCGATGATGCCCGTCACCGCAATCTGCACGTCGGTCTTCAAGATCGGCGCGGCGGTATAGCGGCCAGGCTGATTGGTCTTGAACAACAGCGTGCTCTCCGTCACGTCGTTGATCCCCATCGTAGGAATGACACCGGTGCTGAGCGATTCGGTCGGCTGCGCATGCAGCGTGGTTGTGGGGTGGATCAGGAGGGGAAAGGCGCTGACTAGAGCACAGAGGAGCAGACGAACGACTGACGAGCGCAGATGAGCGTACAGCATGATGAACCTCGGTAATGCGAATCGTGAAAGGGTGAATGAACCTGTCGGTTGACCGGACCCTGGAAGAGATTCCGTCTCTTCCAGGGTCAGACTCGCTGCCGGTTAGCTGCCGGAAGTCAGATCTGGCGTCAGTGGAGTGGGATCGATTGCCGAGGGATCGGCAAGGGAAGGAAGGAGTGTTTCTGCAAATGACCCGTGATCGTCAGCGCTGGCGCCTTGGTCATTTGCCGATTGGATTGGTTCGCTGGTCTTTGGTTCAGTGGCGATAGTCGGAAGGATCATGTGCTCCTGACCGATCTTGCGAATTTCGAGATGTACCCGCCGATTCATGTTGCGGCAGACATCGCTGTTGTCGAGACAGAGAACGCCCTCTTCACCCAGGCTCACCACCTTGATCTGGTGCTCGACGACTCCGGCGCTCATAAGCTCAGCCTTCACAGTCTCTGCCCGCTTCATGCCGAGCTTCATGTTGTAGCTGACTGAACCCTGCTGATCGGTATAGCCTTGCACGAGAATACCAAGGTCAGGATCGTTCTTGGCCAAGTCGGCCTGCGTGGCGAGGATGGCCTTGGCGTCGACTGTGAGTCCCTTGCGGCCCACCTCGAAATAGATATCGGTATGGATGCTGTCTGGCTTAGTACTGGCGGCGGGGACTGGCTGGCTATGCATCATCGGCTCGATCGGTGGAGTTGTACTGGCTTTGAGCACGTTCGTGACTTGTGCATTGCTCACGGTCTCAGCCGGGGTCTTCGAAGCATAGGACTGACCCTGCCCGGAGTAGTACCAGCCTGCTCCGATGGCCACGGCGACGATCAGGACCGCCCCGCCTATGACATAGACCTCCTTGGTGCCCTTATCTGTCCCGACAATGGCCGGTGAGATGTTGCCTGACGAGACTGACGATGATGGATTCTGCATGATGGCGTCTCCTTCTTTGGGTAAAACGTGAAAAGTGGAATGTAAAACGTGTTTGAGATCATGTCGGCCGTTGCTTTGCTTCACCCCCTTTCCCGCCTCTTGCGCTGTGTGCCGACGGTCAGATGCTTGAGCAATGAGAGTGCCGACGTTGGAAAGGGGAGAAAGCGAAGAAGACTTGAGGAAAATTCAGAGGTTCGGAAAGTGGGGGACTGGTGAGCTGGATGCGGGGAGATTAAGACCGGCATGGGATGCGGGGAGGGACCCGCAAGAAAGGGGAGGGAGCAGCCTGGTCGTCCTCCTGCTCGCGGAACGCGCACGATCGGAATGTGCTCGTTCGACGACCGCAGTCAGGTCAGACACGGGTGCCGGTCTAGAGAAGGTCAAACGGGCAAGTTTAGAGGGACCTATTTCCATGTGACGATGCTCGCGTGGGCAATGGCACATTCAGAGTATCATCGGACAGCAATCGGAGGGCGGGTAGGTGAAAAGCATTCACCAGAGTTTGGCGGGTGAAAATGGTGTGCGCAGTCGTTGACCCAAGGGGGGCGGTAGATTCAGAATCCGTTGCCGCAGTAAACTCATTGGCTAGCAGGCTGAAACTGAGCTAGGTAAGAAATAAGATGTCTGACGAGCAAGGTGACGAAGTTGTCGAAGAAGATAGTAAAGAAGAACGGCTTGAGCGGGGAAAACAGGATCTTCTAACTCACGTAGCCTCTTCCTCGCTATCTAACATGCATCACAGAGTCGCGTGGCTGATGAATCATCATCCCGATACTAGGAACTCTGATATCGCACTTCAAATTAGGTACTGGAGAACATTCGAAAAGGAGATTGTTAATGGCGATTATGTGAAGTTGGATGATTTCTGCAGACTGCCACGACTTAATTCCCTTGTGAGAGCGCGTGCAAGGATTCAAAACCAATACCGATTATTCCAGGCCGATCCAGTCGTGCGTGAACGTCGTGGTACCCTCGAAGAAGATGAGCGAGAAAAAGCAGCCGAAACTCCTGATCACCCTGTCTATGCAGTCTTTTTGGATGAGAGTGGGAAAACTTCTAGCAATCTGATTGTAGGCAGTCTGTGGTTCTTGTCGAGTGGTGAGGAAAGCCTCACGCTTCAGATAGCGTCCAGCGACTTAAAAAGGAGGAGGCAATTTGCACACGAATTTCATTTTTCAGAAGTAAAGAAAGATGAAGTCCACATTTACAAGGAGCTAATTGATATTTTTGTATCGCAGGGAGGTGCCATAAGTTTCAAATTCATTTCAGTCGAAAGGGCTGGAATTAAGAATGCCCAAGTTGCCCTTGACGACCTTTTCTTTCTACTCCTAACTAAAGGCATCGATCACGAGGTTTCAACAGGCAGGGCTCCGCTTCCTCGAATTCTGGACGTCTGGAAGGATCTTGAAGAGATAGGCGCTGATAAACTCCTTATGGCGAAGCTGGAGGCAAGGCTAAAGCAGGCAGCAGCAAGTACATACGATGGCAAACTGATTGTTCAAAGATGCATTGCGCTAGATTCGAAAAGCAATATTTTTCTCCAGGTAGCAGATCTTGTCGCAAGTAGCGCGAATCGTGTTCTGAGCCGTGTAGAGGGTACGCACAATCACAAAGATGAGCTGGCAGATTATGTTTTGGCGCGCTTAGGGATTGGCATTATTCCGAGCCTCGACGTTGCTGTCGGTGATCTCACAGTACACATCAAGTTATGATATAGGCTGAGTTGGAAGGAGGATTGAAAAGCTTTAGGACCACAGTTTGTGGATTCTGGCCTACGGGGGTAACGGGCGCAGGTTCAATTCCTGCGAGGCATTCCGGTGACATGCTGCAACCTGCTGAATCTCTAAGCAGTGAATTAGAGACAACCGTTGGGGTTAAACTCAGTAAGGAGGTAGTTATGGAAGCCGGAAATAGTATCCAGACGACAAGAACGATTGTGAGCACGACTGGAAGGTTGACCTTCAAGATCGGAGTCATTGTTGCGGTTGTCGCCGGTTGTCTACTGGCTGTCCCGTTGACCAGAATCCATAGACATCTTTGCAGTTAGATGGGAGTAAAAAGGTGTCATGAACAAATCACATCTCGCGTGCAGTTGCCCCCTTGTATGGGTGCTGTCTCACCAGCAAAGGTCTAATCAATTGAGTCTCTCTTTTCCCGTCGACGCGAAACTCAAAGACGGCTCGCCGGTTCAATTGGTGCTGACTGATGAGTGGGATGTGGTAGCCGTTGCGGCGGCTGTATCGGGTGATCGTCGATGAGGGGAATTCTTACCCACATGATCGGTTTCCAGACCAGGATGCCTTCATGGACTATTGGTTTCGCGGCAAGAGCACAGTGGCGGCCTATGTGCCGGATCGTGCTCATGCGACTGGCATGGCTGGGGCGTTCTACCTCAAACCGAACTGGCCTGGGAGGGCAAGGCAAGTGGCGAACGCCGGTTTCATCGTCTCACCCGATTGGCGCAACAAGGGCTTGGGTTGGCTGTTGGGCGCCACCATGCTGACCCACGCCAAGCAACTCGGCTACCGCAGCGTGATCTTCAATCTGGTGTTTTCTGAAAATGTGGCCGCGCGCCATCTCTGGAATAAACTTGGCTTCAAAGAACTGGGCATGATCCCCGGAGCGGTGCGGAAGAACGATGGGACGTATCAGGATTCGATCATTATGTTTCGATCGTTGCTTGAAACCTAGCTCGAAGCTGCGGGCCAGGGGAAAAGGTGTCGGGCGGGATTCTTTCTGTCACCACGAGAGCAACTGAGTAGGGGTGTACTGATCAGGGATTGAAGTGCCTGCAATGCGTGGCGGTGTCGCAGCATCCTGCTAGGAGTAACGTAATGCCGAGTGAAGCAGCGAAAGAAGCGACGCGTCGTGTGTGGCGCGAGCTGGGGTTTTTCTGTGGTCGAGACGATGCTGCAAAAGAGTGGCGCATTGTTGGGTCGGTGGCGGGTTTGAGGAAGTTTGCATCCGAGATACGCAAGTACGCCTCCAATCCGGCGCACGATCGACTGTCGGAATACACCCAGTTTGGACCGGCCATGAATCTCGAAGTTGGAACCTCGCATCAAACAGAAATCACTGAGCAATGGATTGGAGGCCCGTTGGTGGAGCTTCTACGTCTGGCGACGCTGATTGAGCGGAGCGTTCAAGACAATGTGGTCGGGAAACGCATTGCGTTGCGCGCGAATTTCTCACCCATGGCTCCCTATGAACTCATCTTGGACGTTCGCGACGAAGCGTTTGATCCTGCGTCCGCCGACTGAACTTGTTGATGAACGGACGTCCAAGTATTCGTCCGAGTGGGCTGCCTTCGCCAGGGAAAGGATAGGAGTAAAGGAGTCAGGCCTTTAACTTTCCTTGCTTGATTGCAGGTCTCGCCAGGAAAATTTGACGAACAACAGCATGCGAGTACCGCCATTTATTTCTGGCGTTGACACAATTCGTGTGAAAGGAGGGGGAAGAGATGCTAGAGCTGTATCAATTTGAAGCGTGTCCGTACAGCACTCAAGTCCGATTAAAGATGTCCGAATGGGAAATCGATTACATTCTGAGAAATGTTTCAAAAGACAAATCCAAAAGGCAGCGCTTGAAGAAAATTTCTGGACAGAATGGTGTTCCTACACTGGTCGATTCCTTACGTAACGTGGTCATCGCGAGCGATGAAAAAAGGATCATCGCGTATCTCCGCAAGCACTATCGACCTCAAGCGAAGCGATGAATCTACTCAATATCCAGTGGATTTCGACGCAACAACATTATGGCGCTTGGGGACATAGACTGACGAGGTCCCCCTTGTAGTCGATCATGAGCAGCAGTGAGGGACGGACATGACTAATGACTTATTGGAAGGCTGCACGTCCGCCAAAGCGGGACGGTCATGCGGTGTGCAGTCGAGGAGGGCTTCGTCGGCTGAGGTGAAGGGTCGTCGCTAGGCAGCCCTACCAACGAGGCTTTCTAGGGGCTGTTGAAGAACCATTTCGGCCACGGAAAGACATGGGGCTGAGGGAAGTCATGGACGGCTCCAGCAGAACCTGCAGGCAGTTCAAAAGAGAGGCTGTTAGGGGTCAAGTCTTGTAATCATACATTTTCAATTTGGCCTGCAGGAGGCACCGCTTGTGGGCGTATAGTGTATGTTCGGATGTGAAGAGATTTTGGTCAATCGATAGCCATATGGTACTGATCGACCTCGCATCCTAAAATTCGAGAGCAATAAGCTCTGCAGGATAATTGTCGACTGGTTATCTTCGGCGCGATTTGCGCGTCTTTGTCGGAAAGGGTTTGTGCCTATTGGTGGAGGTGGGCATGAATACTGCCGGAGAGACGCTGAACCGTTCGGCGAGCTGGGCGATTTGGCGGACGTTTAGGTCGCGTTTTCCTGCTAAGATTTCCGATACGACGCCCTGGCTGCCGATTTCTGGAAGGTCGGACTGGGTGAGATCATGGTCTTCCATCAGGCTGCGCAGGATCGCGGGCGAGGAGGTGTTGGGTAAGGGAATATGGATGTCTTCATATGCTTCGATGGAAAGAGCCAAAGTCTCAGCCAGATCGGCGAGAGGATGAGTTTCCTGTTGACCGATTTCGTCCACAATGTTGTCGAGCACGGCCACGGCTCGGTCGTATTCCGTCTTGGTATGCAACACGCCCAAGGGAATTCGTTGCCGAATACGACGGTAGTCGGCATTAGCCTCATGGATATATTTGGCGAGCATGAATCAGGTCCTCCAGGCGCTTCGGTCGTACTCGGCGTGTGTGAGCACGTGCCGGATGTATATTTTCTTCCGATTGTAATGGATGGCCCCGATCAGTCGAAACTTATTGCCCCCGATGTTGAAGACGGTGAACCGGTCCACCTGATCGACGGAAGGGAACGTCATCCGCAGATCGGCGAAGGAGGTATAGTCGGTCTTCCGAACGATGGTGAACCAGGCGTTCAACGGGGCACGTGCGTCCGGATGTATCCGCGCAAATTCCATCAGCCGCTTTCGAGTAATGATGTGCACACGGCTAACGATATCTCAAATTGAGATTATTGTCAAGCGTGTGATGGATAGAGTCAGGTCTGATTACGGGTGCGATTCCGGAGGAAGGCAAGGAGGGAAGTTTGGGGGGACGGGGGGAATAAAGGCGTCAGACCCCTTAATTCTAGGGGCACGGTGAGGATTTCGATGAACTGAGAACGAAGCCGGCGGACTTTTTCAGCATCCTATTAGAGGAGGAATGTAGTGCCGAACGAAGCCACCAATGAAGCGACGCGCCGAGCTTGGCGCGAGTTGGGGTTTTTCTGTGGTCGAAACGATGCCGCGAAGGAGTGGCGGATTGTCGGGTCGGTGAAGGGTTTGAGGAAGTTTGCATTCGAGATGCGCAAGTACGCCTCCAATCCAGCGCATGATCGGCTGTCGGAGTTCACCCAGTTCGGACCGGCCATGAATCTTGAAATTGGCACCTCGCATCAAACAGAAATCACTGAGCAGTGGATTGGCGGTCCGTTGGTGGATCTACTCCGCCTCGCGACGTTTATTGAGCGGAGCGCGCAAGCCAATGTGTTCGGGACGTGCATTGCGTTGCGCTCGAATTTCTCACCCATGGCTGCCTATGAGCTTATCTTGGACGTTCGCGATGATGCGTTTGACCCTGGACTCGCCGACTCGGTGAAATGAGTAAGGGGCAGGCATGACTGTTGACCTATTTGATGGGTAAGGAGGAAGAAAAGAGGTCGAGCCCTTTTATTCAAGGTCGCCCATGATGTATTCAACCTGATTCGCCGGTCCGTTTCCTCCCTCAACATTCCTCCTGTCAGGAAAAGACAAAATTCTTTGAAGAACGTAATTCTGCGGCCATACTACGCGGTGTACTTCTTAGCAGGCTGCGGAAAGAATTCAGTACAGTAGAACTTCGGTGGCTTGCACATCTGGGTCACGAGGAGTACATCCCAGCAGGACGCTCGATAAGGCCAGACTTCTCACCCGCCCAACCCCGGCGCGCCAAGACGCGCCATTCCACGGGCAGGCCGCCGCGAGCGAAGAGGCGAAGGCGTACCCTCAGGGGTACGTTGAGGATTTCAATGAGACGAGAACGAAGCTGGCGGATTTTTCAGCATCCTGTTTAGAGTAAGTGATGGAGTGGAGGAAACATGATCGGTCCGGCCAAGATCGTTGTGCGCTATGCGAGCGGCAAGACGTTAAAGGGGTACTCGCAGGATTTTTCCCCTGCGTCTCCTCATTTTCATGTCAGGCCCAATGAAGCTGCTGGGTCCGGTTCCCTGCTTGGGGTCACGTCTTGTAATCATACATTTTGAATTTGACCTGCAGGAGGCACCGCTTGTGGGCGTATAGTGGATGTTCGGATGTGAGGAGATTTTGGTCAATCGATAGCCATGGTGCTGATCGACCTCGCATCCTAAAATTCGAGAGCAATGGACTCTGCAGGATAATTGTCGGCTGGTTATCTTCGGTGCGCTTTGCGAGTCTTCGTCGGAAGGAGTTTGTGTGTTTTGGTGGAGATCGGCATGAACACCGCGGGAGAAACGCCGAACCGTTCGGCGAGCTGGGCGATTTGGTGGACGTTTACGATGAAGCAATGAGGGTCAGGCATGACTATTG
>Ga0163144_10010092_pt1 | contig 20182 bp, 29 predicted proteins | sample OliLak19BULKMAT1_FD_123175 | JGI IMG/M metagenome (GOLD analysis project Ga0163144, IMG submission 123175) | Freshwater microbial mat bacterial communities from Lake Vanda, McMurdo Dry Valleys, Antarctica - Oligotrophic Lake LV.19.BULKMAT1 | ecosystem: Environmental > Aquatic > Freshwater >... | reverse complement strand
GGACACTCTTTGAGTTCCGGAAAGCACTTGTAAAAATTTTGGAAGGGCTGTTGTTACTTCCAAGTCATCTCATCACAAAAAGCGGAGGGGGAAGGGAGCCGAAACGTCTTATGTAGTAACAGCCACCAGTACAATTGTACTGGTGGCTTTTGTATACCATATCTTGGATACATACATAATGAAGCTTTCATTTCTTCAGCCTGATACAATTCTCGTATGAGAAAACTTCTCATTTAATAATGACGTACCCGAACCTGCGTTACCTCTTGAATCAGAGATAAACCTTGAAGTGCCAGAAAAAATGCCTGCTGATTTTCGTGAGGCAAGCGAGGCTTTGCTCGGCGCATTACGGAAAGAGGAAGATGCAGTAAAAGAAGGTTATGTGTTTACGTTCGGCCCTGTGGAGGTGACAACAAGTAAAGGAAATAAACTCACTGTTGAAAATATCAGTTGGTTTGCTAATGACGGGCGGTCTTCAATTGATGGAACTAAAGCAAGGCTTGTGCTTGTTGCAGCAGACTCTGCTGATGGAAAAATTGTCGGATTGCGTCTATCAGATATCCAGGATGGGAGGTATATGACAAACGAACAACGGGAAATAAGTATGACCCAGAACATACCCGGTGAAATTCTGACGCGAGCACGAGGTGAAGGTATTGCGACAGCTCTTGATACCGCATTTGTTGAGGTTGTGGGAAGAATTGCTCAAGATTCTGAAAAGTTAGTCCCATGGTATCATCAGTTTAATTGGAACGTAGAAAATGGCAATCAGAAAAGGATAGACGAGCGCCCAGCAAATAGATTAGATGAAGATGCTGCGCTGACGCAGCAAGATCGAGCTGGTGAACAGAAACGATGGCAATCTTTATATGGAGAAGAAGGAAAGTTCGGACTTCATAAAACAGGTGAATATGATTATACAAAAATTATTGATCCAGCTGCAGATGATGATATTTCTCATGCGCGAGGAAAAGTAACTCTTGATCTATATCACGATATTATAAAAAAGTTAGAAGAATGTAGTGCTTAGGTAAATATGGTATCTATAATTTGATGGGATGCCAATCTTCACATATTCAAAGTTCTAAACTCAACCACACTGTAACGCCTTAAGCTCCTTATTCTGATATAGTTTTAGTATGGAGCAAAAAATTGTTAATTTCATTAAAAAAGAGTACGATCCAGAAGTAATTTTACTTGGCGGTTCAAGATCTAGAGGAACAGAGACTGAAAAAAGTGATTGGGATTTATTTCTATTGGGAGCTAAGAAAGAAAACGGAAGATTTCTCGATTTTCAGGGAGCACGTTTGGACGTCACGTTTAAAAAATGGCCTGAAGAAAGCAAGCCTCTGACCATTCCATATGGACCGCTGTGGCCAATAAATATATTGCTAGATAATTCTAAAGAAAAATTAGCACTAGTTTTGGCTAAAACCGAAGAAAACTTTGGTAAGGGACCTTTAACTTTATATAGCGAGGCTGTATCTGGAAGATTTGAAAGATTAGATAGCTGGAAGAGGAAAATTGAAAAGTACGGAAATGATCCAATGGTGGAATTTTTCTACGCTGGCTTCTTTTATGAGATTGCAATAAGGTTGTGGTTTGAGGCTCTAGATAGGTGGCCTCTGACACCAGCTGAAGCATTTCCAGTTATTCAAAAAGAGGATAAGGAGTTTTATGAGCTATTAGTTTCTTTTATGTCTTCAAGCTCAAAAGAAAGAATAAAGTCTGCTGAAGTCATTCTGAGTATCTTAACTGCTTTTAGAAATTCTAAATAGGAATCAGGAAACTGGCTATAAAATCCAGCTTCTCTTTTACTTTTTTTTAGATATATCTTATCTTCAAACACAATCAGAATAAAAGACCTATAATCACCCAACTTAAAACCCGCGAAAGCGGGTTTTAAGTTGGGTGATTAAGTAAGCGCGCGATACTTAGATGAACGAAAAGGCTCATTTTATTCTTAAAAATGTTTCAAGTGATCCGTGATATAATGGAGATATGAAAAAAATAATATCAATCATCGCGGTAGCTGCAGTATTGATAGTTGGAGGGTATTTTATTTCTCAGAAATCATCGCAATCTAAGCCGGAACCTGTAGTTACTACCAATCCTACACAAAGTACAACAACTCCGAGCACGCAAACCCAAGCAGAGGTCGCAACAACAACCATTATTGGTAAATCTGTACAGGGAGCTGATATCACCGCCTATCACTATGGGAAGGGTAATACTGAGCTTCTCTTTGTTGCGGGTCTTCATGGCGGATATGGATGGAACACAAGTCTCGAAGCGTATGAGCTTATGGATTATCTAACAGAGAATCCAAGCGCAGTTCCAACAAATATAAAAGTTACTGTTATTCCAGTGGTAAATCCAGATGGTCTAAAAAAAGTTACCGGGACAACGGGTCGCTTCACACCCTCACAGGTAACAACAAATCAAACTACACTAGTTGCAGGCCGTTTCAACGCAAACAATGTTGATATCAATCGTAATTTTGATTGCGAGTGGCAAGCAAGTGGTACATGGCAAAAAAAAGCAGTAAGTGGTGGCTCGACTCCGTTTTCTGAGCCAGAAAGTCAGGCTGTAAAAAGTTATGTTGAATCTCGCGATATAAAAGCTGCTGTCGTATGGTTTAGCTCGGCTGGAGGGGTGTATTCTGCAAGTTGCGCAGGTCCCGTCTCAGCTGAAACTGCAAATCTTACTCAGCTTTATGCAGAAGCTTCAGGTTACCCAGCATACAAAACATTTGCCCCATATGAAGTAACGGGCGATATGGTTAATTGGCTCGCGAAAAAAAATATTCCAAGTATAAGCGTTTTACTTACCAATCACACTGATATTGAGTGGGCGAAAAATAAAGCCGGTATTGATGCTGTCTTCAAACATTACGCACAATAATGCAGCTTTCGAAACCTTCTATAAAATGGCTGGTGGCCATTGGTGGACTCCTTATTCTTTGCGTCGCTCTGTACGTCGTTATTAGCAATACAAAGAACCCTCAAATTATCCCAGTAGTTATAGATACGGTGGACGAACAGATTGAGCAAAATTATCAGATCATCGGCAAATCTGTGCAAGGACGCAAGATAGAGGAGTATACATTTGGTGTAGCTTCATCTTCACCATCTTCCAAGCGTCTACTTTTTGTAGGCGGTATGCACGGCGGGTATGAGTGGAATAGTGTGCTTCTGGCATATCGGCTTATCGATTATCTTCAGGAAAACCCAAGCGAGCTTCCTGAAAAGTTGCTTGTCACAGTTATCCCGACTTTGAATCCCGACGGAGTATTTACTGTGACTGGAAAAGAAGGTCGTTTCACTACAACTGATGTTTCCAAGGATCAAAAAGTTTTAGCAGCAGGCCGTTTCAACGCAAACAATGTCGACCTTAATCGTAATTTTGATTGCAATTGGCAAGCAACAAGTACTTGGCGATCGAAGGTTGTGAGTGCGGGGTCCGCAGTTTTTTCAGAACCGGAAGCCAAGGCGCTCAAAAAATTCGTTGATTCAAATAATCCAACAGCAGTAATTTTCTGGCATAGTCAGTCTAATGCTGTATATGCATCAAAATGCAATGGTGACATTTTGCCGGAAACACTCGACATCATGAACGCCTATGCAAAGACGTCAGGGTACTCCGCCGTTAAATCCTTCGATGCGTACCCCATTACCGGAGACGCAGAAGGCTGGCTTGCGTCTATTGGCATACCAGCGATTACGGTAGAGTTGAAAACTCATGAAGATGTCGAGTGGGAACGTAATCTAGCAGGCATTAAAAGTCTTTTTCGTTATTACAGTCCAAAGAGAGAGGGTGAAGCGAATGAAGAATAGGAATTTAGAATGGAGATTGTAGTATGAATAAGCTGAAAAAAAGTTTTATGATCCAACTAGTAAACTTTCGCCGTTTTATGTAGGGAGTAAGAGAAGTACATTGTTGCTAAACGACCGCGATTGTAGAATAATTTCACTTATGGAAAAAAGAGTTGCAGTAAAAAAATCGAGGAACGGGAAGGGTATTTTTGCAACTCAGAATTTTTCAAAGCACCAAAAAATATTTCAGATTAAAGGAAAACTGATCACCTGTTATATTGACGATGATGTCAGTGATGATATTCGCAATAACACTTTTCGGTTTGATGATGAGCTATACATTAATCCTGAAGGAGAAATCGGTGTATTTGCTAATCACTCTTGTGATCCGAATGCATACCTTTTAAAGGGACGAAACAAGCTCTATATGGTAGCGCTCAGAACTATTGCTGAAGGAAAAGAAATCCTGTTTGATTACTCGACAACCCTTGATGATTCAGACGTATGGAGCATGCAGTGTAATTGCGGAAGTGATAATTGCAGAGGTGAAATTTTAAGCTTTCAAACATTGCCAAAAGAGACTAAGCTTAGGTACTTGCAGCAGAAGATAGTTCCTGCATATATCAAGTAATGCTGCCTTAATCACAATTATCACTTCGATAATTAAAAACTATTATGAATGACAATAACAAAGACGAAACAGTTGAAGAAATTTTTCCTGCCAGTATTGATACGGGATCAGGATTTAAGGCAATGGGGGAGGACGATCCAGGAGTCGGCGAAGTTGACTTGCCGGATGCGGTGGATGATGTGGAGCAAAACATGTTTCCGAGCGCTTAGTTATATGAAAAAATATTTCCCATGCATTTTTTGCATAGTGAGAGGAATAAATAGATAGTAAATTTTCTTTCGTGGTGCCATGTTTGAATGATGGTATCTTGGAAGTATATATTCCTATTTTTTCTTTTTGGTATCTTGGCGATAATACTATTCGATGGAAAACGAACGGTTTTATTGGCTAAAAAAAGTACTGTCCTTATTAAGAACACAACCTCTTTTAGGCGTTTACTACCAGAAGCTAAAATGAATATCCTAGTTCTGGGAGATAGCACTGCTTATGGAACTGGAACTGAAACTTCTGAAGAAAGTACTGCAGGAAGACTAGGGGTTTTATTTCCAGAAGCCAATATAAAAAAATCTTGCAGAAAATGGTATGAAGTTATCAGGTCTCGTCTCTCTTATTTCCCATCTCGACTCTCGTGAACATTTCGATATCATCCTCGTTCAAATCGGTGCGAACGATATTATCCGCCTGACCCAAATTGATTCAATCGAGCGTGATGTTGAGGTAGTGTTTAGCGCCCTTTCTAAGCGCACTAAAACTCTTATTGTTCTCAGTGTGGGGGGACATTGGGGATGCAGTTTTTCCCCAGATACTCGAAGCCTCTGTTGTCAAAAAGAAGTTACGTGGTTCGAGATGTCTATAAAAATCTCGCATCGAAATACAATGCTCAGTATGTGAATCTTATCGACTCACACATATCAACGCAGCTTCGTGAGGATCCGACAACATACTACTCAGTTGATAAACTGCATTTAAGCGGAGAAGGGTATAGGTTGTGGTTTACCGAAATAGAAAAAACCTTGCCGTAAAAATTTTGGATATGTATTTTTACATGTGCTAATATCATTGAAGAAATAACAGTCAACCTGTAGCAAGGAGATGATATGGCAAAGCCCAGCTCTTTTGCGAAGATTTGGAAGCAATTCTTCGAGAAATGACTCTAGAAGATAGAGAAACAGCTGAAAAGGTTCTGAATCAACTTGAGGAACTTGACCAAAGACACCAAGCTCCCGGTCTAAGTCTTAAGAATAATGAGATCTTAGCAAGACGAGGTGCGATACTCTCTGAGCTGGCACGAATTGCAGGACGCCCCGATTATATTCAATAGGTATCGCAAAGGGCTGCAGGTTTCGCTTGCAGTCTTTTTGATTACCCAAACGAGAGTTAACAGTGGTAACATAGCGTAAGAGAGTTATCAGATAATAGTCTCAATACCTATGAACACAGAACATACAACAAAAGCGCCAATTATAGTTGGATTTATTGTACTCTTGGGGGTTATCGGAGGTACTTACTACTTTTCAACAAAAGATAACGCAGGACCTACAACACCCCTTGCTCAAATAGAACCAGGTTCAGTATTACCTGCAGACACCATGAGAATTACTGCCAAGCATTCGTTTAGCAACGGACATCATATTATTGCGGGAGAAGTTGAGGTGCCCAATCCTTGTACGTCGTTAAATACCAGCACTCGCATTGCCGAATCAAGTCCTGAACAAGTAACGGTAGAGTTCACCACAACAGGAGAAGGGGATATTTGTGCTCAAGTTATAGCCACCAGACGTTTTAAGGTTGAGTTTGATTCAGCACAAAATGCTAGTATCAAAGCAACGTGGAACAGACAAGAAGTTATTTTAAACCTTATTGAAGCTGCTCCCGGGGAAGACCTTGAAAACTTTGATATTTATTTCAAGGGGTAGGTATAGAAGAAAAAATAATGAATAGCAAATAAAAAGAATTCAACACAAGACAGCTCTCTTAAATAGCTGTCTTGTGTTGAATGTTGATTAAACCGCAATATGTTGCAATGCTTCAATAACTATTTCTTCTTTTGATCTGTGATTAGTCGATATTTCAATGTAATTCTCAAAACTAGCTTTAGCTTTTTCAAAAGATTCATAAAAAGAAATAACTTTTTCTCTGTTTAACCCTCCCGTATCTGCTTTTGGATACCCTCGTGCATCCGCTCGCTGGAGTGTCACAGACAGTGGTGCAGTCAAGATGATGTGATAAAAATTTGCACTTGCTGCTCTCGCAAGGTTAGAAAACTTTTCGATGTCATTGTTTTCCCAAAATACTCCTTCAATAATAATAGGGTGAGGGGATTGTAAAATTCTTTCTGCCATTACTTGAATAAGGGAAACTGAATACCTAAACGTTTCAGTTCGATTAGTTTCAAAATGAGAAAAATTATCGCGTATGTCTGTTGCTGGAGCTAAAAAGCACATGGCAAAGTGTCCATGAATGCTTTTAGCAAGAGAAGATTTACCCACTCCAGGAGGCCCATTTATAATGAGTAGAAAGGGAAGCGAATTAGTCATGGTAAAAGTATAGCAACAATTGTAAGCCAAAAAACTGCTGATTTACTTGATTAGTCAACCATCTGCTATAATACCTTTTTACTGTTTTTTGAGTGTATGTTTCTTTTATTATTCTTTGTTTTCTATTCATTTTCTTCTTCCATTATGTACACAAAACAAGACCTAGCTGCATCTCTTACTAAAGACACTGAAGTTATTAAACATTTATTTGATAAAATACCAGCAGACACGTTTGGCTATAAACCAACAGAAGGTCAGAGGACGACACTTGAGCTTTTGCAATACATGTCCATCATGACTCCTGCCGCGATAGACGTAGTGTATCAAGGAGATTCAGCGGTGTTTAATAAATACACAGACGTTGCAAAAACAGTAACTGCAGAAAATTTTAAAGAAAAAATCGACGAGCATTTAACACTTGCCCTTACCACTCTTGAAAAATTTACCGATAAAGATTTAAACACAACTATTGATATTTTTATGATGGGCCCAAAGTCGAAGGGAGTATATTTGGTCGACACCATTTTAAAATGGCTTGTTGCGTATAAAATGCAGCTATTTCTCTACATTAAAGCATCAGGAAACAGTAGTATTGGTACGAGCAACGTGTGGGGAGGCTTTGATATGCCAGTAAGATAGCTATGAAGATTCTCGTCAAATATCTAAAAAAATATTGGAAGCTCTCCGGCGGTGTGCTAATCCTCGCAGCAGTCAACCAAGTTTTCTCACTATTTGAACCGATAATTTTTCAAAGAATTATCGACAACTACGCTTTGCGCTTTAATGAAATTACCCAAGCGCAGTTTTTTCACGGCACCATTATTCTTCTTTTAGTTTTTATTGGAAATGCCTTTATTTCTCGTATCGCAAAGAATTTTCAGGACTATTTTTTAAACACGGTAAGTCAGCGATCTGGCGCTGATATGTACCGCGAGGGGGTACGGCATTCCCTTGATTTGCCGTACTCAGTGTTTGAGGATGAGAGGAGTGGAGAAACACTCGGGAAGCTTCAGAGGGCGCGTCAGGACACGGAGAAGCTTGTAGTCGACACTATAAACATAGTGTTCACTTCAGTTATTATTTTTATTTTTATTCTTGTCTACGGCGCCTTAGTCTATTGGATTATTCCAATTATTTTCGTAGGAATGATGCTTGTTGTCGGTGGAATCACCATTGTCTTTTCAAAAAGAATAAAGGTAATCCAGCAAACGATTGTTGCTGAGACAACGGCGCTTGCAGGGGCAACGACCGAGTCACTTCGCAATATTGAACTGGTAAAAGCCTTAGGTCTTTCTGGGCAAGAAGTGGATCGCCTCAATACTGTTACTGAAAAAATTCTTAAACTTGAATTGAAGAAGCTTAGATATTTACGGATGCTCGACTTTGTTCAAGGTACTGTAACTAACATGGTTCGTGCAGGTCTCTATCTGTTTTTGTTCTATCTTGTGTTCACTCAAAAAATAAGTCTTGGTCAATATCTTTCACTTAATATTTATTCGTTCTGGCTTTTTTTTCCACTTTCACAAATAAGCGCATATATGAGCACGTATCGTCAAGCAGAGGCTTCGCTTGAAAACTATACGAAGCTCATGAATGCTCCTTCAGAGTTTAAATCTTCCTCACCAAAAGAACTCGGTTTCGTAACGAAACTTGAATTTAAGAATGTGTCATTTGGATATACATCGAGCAAGACTTCTGCGCTCTCAGATATTTCGTACGAGGCTTCTCGCGGGGAAACAATAGCGTTTGTCGGCCCCTCTGGGTCAGGTAAAACATCGTTGGTTAAACTTCTTGTTGGATTGTACGAACCAACATCAGGAACTATTCTCTATAACGACATTAGTTATAGTGATATCGACAAAGAAGAGTTGCGTGCGCAGATTGGATTTGTGACCCAAGATACTCAGCTCTTCTCGGGAACAATTCGTGAAAATTTACTATTTGTTAATCCTAAAGCAACAGATGAGGAGTGTCTTGTTGCGCTGAGTAAGGCCCAGTGCGGCGATCTCCTTGATCGAGGCGATGAGGGACTTGATACGGTAATTGGAGAGGGGGGAGTAAAAGTTTCAGGTGGTGAAAAGCAACGGTTGTCGATTGCGCGAGCACTTCTCCGTAACCCTAACATGTTGATTTTCGATGAGGCTACAAGCGCCCTAGATTCAATCACTGAAGCGGAGATCGGTAAGACGATTCGTGATGTCTCAGCTTCTCAATCACACATCACAGTGCTCATCGCTCATCGGCTTTCAACAATCATGCACGCAGACCGTATCTATGTTTTGGAAAAAGGACGAATGGTTGAAGTGGGTAATCATGAAGAACTTCTTGAAAAAAAAGGTCTTTACCAAGCGATGTGGCGCCAGCAGATCGGCGAACGTGCTTAATTACCCCCTCATTTCTCTTTAAAGGTTTCTTGGTATACTATCCATTATTAAGGCAGGGCCGCTAGAAGTCGCAGGCCTTACCCCAAAGGATAAGCATTAATTAGTATTTACCGCAATCATTCATGAATAAAAATCAAACTACCATCGGTGTTGTTATCGCTATTGTTCTCGTCGGTCTCTTGGTCTGGGCAGCGAAATCAAATAATTCTGCAGCTCCAACAACTGTAAGTGATACTGATAATTCAGAGTTGTTTGACCTCAGTACTACTACGAACACAACGATTTATTCTTCGACTGGCGATCCTATAGATGTAAAAAATCAAACATATTTAATCGATGATCGCAGTATCGAACTTTCAGCTGGGTTTAATCAAGCTGGAGCTGCAGGCAATACTACGACGACTACCAAAACGAAACTTCTCGACGGTTCAGCATTTACAGATATCGATGGAGATGGGAGTAAGGACGCTGTGGTTATCATTCGGGATGAAACTGGCGGAAGTGGAGTCTTTTACTACAGCGCGGTAGTACTTTCAAACAACGGCTCTTCAAAGGTAACCAATTCAGTCTTTCTGGGTGACCGTATTCGAGTGAAGTCCATCAGTGTTCTTTCAGGAGTTATCTATATCGACATTATGGATCGCAACGCTACTGATTCATTTGCAACTCCGGCAACTGTTGAAAAAACAATCACCCTTACAATAAAAGACGGAGTTCTTGGTCAAAACTAACTGACCTTGAATACACGCCAGCACTTTGAAGTTGTTTTCCAACAACATATGAAAAAAGATTTTTTAGAACAGATAGCTGGAAAAAGTGCAAAATGGATTGGATCTCCTCACTCTCTCATATTTCATTCTGCTTTATTTCTTTGTTTTTTCTTAGCAGGTTTTTTTGGATTTGCGTGGAGCTCAGTACTGTTAGTGCTTACCACAATCGTTTCACTCGAAGCTATCTATCTTTCGATCTTCATTCAGATGTCGGTTAATCGAAATACGGAAAGTTTGCTTTTGGTGGAAGAGGACATCGGCGAAATTCAGGAAGATATCGACGAAATTCAGGAAGATGTGGATGAAATTCAAGAGGACGTTGTTGAAATAACTGAAGAAGAAAACCATAAAATCTTAGAACTCAAGGTTCTTGAGCATATTGAACAAACCTTAACTCGTCTTCAAGAAGACATTACTATTCTTAAAAAGAATAAATAATCAAACTATCAATGCAACAAAAAAATAACATTTACATTTTCGGATTTATTGCTTTTTTGGCAATCGGAGGAATATTTTTGTTTCTTAAAAAAGATTCATTGGATTCATCGATTGATTCTGTGCCAAGTGCTCAAGTATCGTCTACATCCCCAACAGTTTCTGATGAGATAGGTGATGTGAAAAGCAATGCCGGACGGGGAACAGAAACAAATAGGAGTACGTGGGCAGTGTTTCAAGACTATCTTCAATTTGCAAAAACTCATGACAAGGTTGGACTTGCAAGTCTTTCGTATAAAGTTTCAGACACTTGTGCAGATCCAAAGCAAGAAAAGGAATGTTTTGTAAAAATGGATGCTGTGTATGTAGCAGGGTCAGTGCTCAAAGAGCAAAATTTCATTAACATTTCTGAGGATTCAAAGCAGACCATTCTTTCTACTGGATACACCAGACAAGATTCGGAAAAAGAATTCGGCATTTCCAAGTCAGTCATTATGTTTATAAAAGACGGATCGGGAAAGCCGCGACTCGTTGCGTTAAAACCCAACGAAAAATGGACAATTGCTCGGACTGCAACCTCCACTGTTGCGCAGCTAGAAGCTAAGTTAGCTCGCATGATTGTTGATGCTGACAAGGATGGAATGACTGATGATTTAGAAAACTGTGTCTTCCCCGATAACTTTATTGTATTTTCTTGTGAGAAAACGGATCCACTGAAAAAAGATTCAAATGGAAATGGATATTGGGACAGTTTTGAAACCTATCTAAAGTAATAATACGGTGTGTCTAGGGAGTTTTATGCTCAAAGTATTTCTAGTATGATACAGGGATCATGTCATGGTTTTTCTATGCAGGAATGTGCGCGCTCCTTGTTTCAGGAGCAAATCTAATTGAGAAGCATGTACTTCGGAAAGTACATGTTATTGATTTCTCTGCCTCCCTCGCACTCCTCAATGTTGTATTTTCAATGCCGTTCCTATTCTTTATCGACTACCAAGCTTTAAATGGGTTTGTCTTGCTCCTTATTTCCGTAACCGCTCTTATTTCCGCGGCAGCTTTTTTTCTCGTTAATAAAGGGTTTAGGCATCTTGAGGTGAGTACGGTGGCACCACTCCTGGCGCTAAGTCCTGGCTCAACGGCACTGTTAGCATTTTTGGTACTTGGAGAGAGAATAAATCAGGCTCAAATCCTTGGCATTATATTTATGATTATCGGCTCTTATATTCTCACCACTGAACCGAAGAAAAGCCTGCTTGAACCACTTCACGTCTTTTTTAAATCTCGGTATGTTCAAACTGTCATTCTGGCGTTAATCTGCTATTCAATTGCTTCTATTTTTGATCGAGCTATTTTGCACAATTTTCGTATTGCCATTCCAGCCTATATCTTTTTTGTTAATTTTTTTATCGCTATCATTTTTATTCCTATCTCAGGAATATTTGGAGTCGGGTTTAAGGGAGTTGCCCTTGGGTTTAGACACGGAGGATGGAGACTTGTTCTTGCTTCGATCTTCACCGTGCTCTATCGATTATTCGAAATGAAAGCGCTCATCCTAGCGCCCGTCGCTCCCGTGTCAGGAATAAAAAGAACATCGTCACTTTTTACTACAATTATCGGTGGGGAGATATTTCATGAGCATAATCTTGGGAGAAAAATCGCTGCGTCACTCATTATTATCGCTGGAACAGTCCTGCTGGTGTTATAAATAGTTGACAAACAATTATAAAGAGGCATATAGTAATAACTCGTGACGCTATCCGGCTCACGAACAGAATTGATTTTTTCACAGGTAGTCTCGGAGATTTTCAATGAGTACAGCAGTTGCCCCGTCCGGGAACACAGCACAAGTTACCACTCAAAGTGCTCAGGCGAAGGTGTGGGAAAAACCACAAACACAGAAGGAGAAACGGGAACACGCAGCAAGTGTAAAAAGTTTCGGCCATCTTTTTCAAGAGAGAGATAGGGAGGGTTCCGAGGTCAGTAAAGCCATGATTCTTCTCGCTTACTTGAGTGGAAACCTGCTACCCTCGCATTGGCCATCCCAAGCAAGCGCGGGTGAGAGGTACCGCTCAAATTGTAGTGACGCCAAAACATTTTTGCTCGGCGTGAGCTACATCAGTTCAGCATCAAAGCCTGATACTGAACTGAGTCAATGTATCGCCGAATGCCGGATCAAAAACGGTCCGGGACATGTCAGGATTTTTCTTCAGACTGGGAGTAAGGAGAGCTGGCGCACTGCCAGGAATCTCATCTGACAATTCGTCAAAAGACTTCAACACGCCGTAGTGTTGAAGTCTTTCTTTTTTATAAAAACATCGCTATTGTGAAGTACTAATAGATAGATATGGAATTTCGAAATCTTAAAATAGAAAAGGTGTCTGGTTACGAACTGCTCGATAGCGGAGACGGGTTTAAACTTGAGCGATTTGGAAATATAATTGTCTCTCGTCCAGACCCACAAGTGCTTTGGAATAAGAAAAAAAGAGCTTTGTGGCAAACCGCCAACGCTTCATTTACTACTAGTTGGCAGGGTAAAAAAAATATTCCTGATTCTTGGAATATTACGATCGAAAATCTAACATTTGCTTTAAAACTTTCTTCTTTTAAACACGTTGGAATTTTTCCTGAACAAGTTAGTAATTGGAAATGGATACAAGAGCAGGTACGAGGTGCCGACAGACCTATTTCAGTGCTTAATCTATTCGGATACACAGGAGGAGCAACTCTAGCAGCGCTTTCCGCTGGTGCAAGCGTCACTCACGTAGACGGATCAAAAGTTTCCATTTCGCTTGCAAAACACAACGCTGAACTTTCAAAACTTTCTGAGAAACCTGTAAGATGGATTTTAGACGACGCCCTTGCCTTTTCAAAACGTGAAGTCAGGCGTGGAAACACCTATGACGCTATTATCATGGACCCTCCTGCGTTTGGACATGGTCCAAAAGGTGAAGAGTGGAAAATCGAAAGAGACTTGCCGAATCTTATTGATGTCTGCAGTAAACTGCTAACTCCTGACCCACTTTTTTTCATATTAAACGGCTATGCTGCTGGGTATTCTCCAGTTGCCTATGCCCAACTTTTAGAAAACGTGTCAGAACAGATGCGGGGAAATATTCAGCACGGAGAGCTTTCTTTGGCTGAGTCAGGGTCAGAAAGGTTGTTGCCTGCAGGTATCTACGCAAGAGTGGCAAAGGCAGATATGTAAGGGAGTATGACCGGACACGTCTTATATGAACAGAGACCTAACAACACATCATGCGGAGTTTATTAAAGCATACGATGAGCTGGGCGATGCCCTGTTTCGTCATTCTTTTTTCCGCGTTTCTAACCGTGATGTAGCTCTCGATATGGTTCAGGATACCTTCGTAAAAACGTGGCAGCATGTTGAACGAGGAGAAAAGATCCTTAATCTCAAGGCGTATTTATATCATGTAATGAACAATCTTGTTATTGATTATTATCGAAAATCAAAAAGTAGTTCTCTCGACACGTTACTTGATGACGGCTTTGACCCCTCAGATTCTTCGGTAGATATTGAAGAAAAAGCAGAAATGTCGCTGGTTATGAACGCAGTGGGTAAGTTGCCAGAGGATGATCGTCAATTGGTTGTCATGCGCCATGTGGACGGACTTTCAATAACGGAAATTGCTGAGGCGATTGATGAATCGGAGAATGTAGTATCAGTACGGCTTCATCGAGCTATAAAAAACTTAAAGAAATTATACAACCATGAATGATGTAGAGCATATTATTTATAAATCATCCCGAAGGATCTCTTTGCGAGATGATGAGAAAGCTGCAGTTCGAATGCGGCTTCTTTCTCTTGCGCCGGGCGCATCAATAAGTCAGCGCATCGTCTTACCATTTTATTCAGCCCTCGGATCATTTGCTTGGAGGCACACCGCCTCGTTTGCGTTTGTTGCCCTACTGTTTTTTAGTGGAGGTTTGAGCGCTCTTGCTGATAAGGCGCTACCGGGAAGCATGCTCTACCCACTCAAAACCGGCATCAACGAGCAAGTCCTTTCTTTGTTTGCAGTTTCAAAGGAAAGTAAGGTGGAGTTTAATATTCTTCTGGCTCAAAGACGGCTAACTGAAGCCGAGCTTATTGCTGATGAGCCAAGTATTTCTCCTGAAGTCAAAGAAGATCATTTAAAAGTAGTTTACGCCCAAGTCACCGTAGCTGCAGGTGAAGAAGAAGAGGAGACGACAGCGCCAGTAACTTCAGCAATGACTAAAATGGCTCCACAAGCAGTGATGATGCAAGCAACCCATGATAATACGACTCCCGAGCTTCATGTGGTTAGCCTTATGAATGCTACGGCTGCAGTAGAAGTTGCTCCCCGGGAGGATATTTCTAATTTGCGCGCCTCGCTTAAAAAACTGCAGTCAATCCTTGCAGAAAAAGAACATGATAAGGGAGAAATGAGAGAGCGTAGTATTCGCGCAGAATCTAAACTTCTCGTTGCTCAAAAGAAGCTTCTAGAAGCAGCAGATGAAAAAATATCAGTCGAAAAAAAGAATCAGTATGTTGATCAAGCGAAAGAGATTATTAAACAGGCACAACTATTTATTGATTCAGTGCGACAAGAAAGCAAAGAAACTCTCATTGAGGCGGTTCCGGTTTCTGTTTCCGATAAAAAAACCATTCCAGCTGTTACGGAAGGAGAAGCGTCCACAACAAAAGATATTCTTATTGAGTCAAATGTGGATCCTTCAGTTCTACACAACTAACATTCGAAAACAACAAAAAATACTCTACTATAAGGGAATGGATTTTTTCACCATTCATAAAAGACTTTTTGTAGTGAACATGCTTTCTGTAATTTTGTTCGCACTCCTTTCGCTCTCAGCTCTCATGCCAAACGCTCGACCTGTTTTTGATATTTGGACAGACGCCGAGCGAATTAATCTTGTGCACCAAACAATTACTGAAGCCATGCTTACTGTTAGCGCAGTAGTAAGTCCTATGGTGCTTTCAACATTCACACTTTGCCTTTTTGTTCTGCTGTTTGTATACAAAAAACGAGCAGAGGCATTTTTACTTCTCGGTGCTATGGCTGGAGCACTTCTTTCCGTTCAAATTTTAAAACAAATGTTCGCAGTTACGAGGCCATTAACCGACATCACTGCATTCGGACTCAGTTTCCCCAGTGGTCACGCAACAATTGCTGCGGTTTTTTTTCTTACTGGATTGTTTGTACTAGAAAAACATGTTACCAATCGATTTGTCCGGGTAGTGCTTGCGATAGGCGCATGCAGCCTTGTGCTCCTTACAGGCTTTAGTAGAATTTATCTAGGAGTGCATTGGCTCAGTGATATTTTGGCTGGATTTGCACTCGGTATGTTTTGGGTCAGCCTTTCGTTTATTATTCTTTATCGATCACAGTACCACTATGGCACCACTCATCCTAAACGGTCTTGAAGTAAGAACGCATCTTACCGAGGCACTTAAAAGCCGCATTGCTCAGTACACGAGCCCTCTAGGTCTCATAATTTTTTCTTTCGGCACTGACGAGCGATCGCAAGCGTATGTTGAGCAAAAAATAAAATTTGGAGCAATTGTTGGAGTTAAAGTATTTCATGTGAATCTACCTCAAGAAACCAATATGGAGGAGGCAATGACTGCCGTACGGAGAGCCAACAACGATTACCAATCTCAAGGTATTATTATTCAACTACCGCTTCCGGCACACCTCGATGCGGACGCTCTGTGTGATGCAATCAATCCAGCAATGGACGTTGACGGCCTTCATCCTGTAAATCAGGGACTCTTGATGCATGGAAGAAACGGAGTTATCCCTGCCACAGCAAGAGCAGTACTAACGCTTCTCGATTATTACCAAATTCATGTTGAAGGAAAACATGTTGTGATTGTCGGCCGATCAAGCTTAGTCGGAAAACCCCTCGCACTCGCGCTTCTCGCAAGGGACGCGACGGTAACCGTCACTCATTCAAAGACCCTCGATCTTTCTAGTTTTACGAAAAAAGCTGACATTGTCATTATGGCAATAGGAAAACCAAAGTTTTTACAAGCTGAGGATATTAAAGAAGGGGCGATTGTGATCGATGTGGGCATTTCCCGCAACGAAGAGAAAGGGTTGGTAGGCGATGTTGATTTTAAAAATGTAGCCCCTCACACAACAGCCATCTCTCCGGTCCCTGGTGGCGTTGGGCCTTTAACAGTGTTCTCACTCTTCGAGAATCTTTGCAATACCTACGAGGCTCGCCGACCTATGTAAGAAAAGCTAGGATAAGACGTCTAGGAAGATATACTAATAATAATTACCATGGAAACAATCAAAAAATACGTGCCAGCTGTTGCAATCGTCCTCATCGCTTTTTTAGCCATTCAAACAATCAATGGACTGAAGACGTATCATTATATCGGAAGTGGGGTGCCGGAAAATGTCATCTCTGTATCAGGAGACGGGGAAGTGTTTGCAACTCCAGATGTGGCAACCTTTACGTGGACTGTTACTGAAACAGGGAAGGACGTAAAAGATGCGCAAACAAAGGCAAGTGCGAAAGTTAATGCCGCACTTGCAAGTCTAGAGAAGAATAATATCGATAAGAAAGATATTAAAACTATTAATTTTAATGCGTATCCAAAATACGAATACAATCAAGTTGTGTGCGTAACGTACCCATGCTCTTCTTCAAAGCAAACTCTTGTTGGATATGAAGTAAGTCAAACTATTCTCGTAAAGGTACGTGCAGTTGATGAAGCAGCAAAAGTGATTGACGGTGTTACCAGTTCTGGAATATCGGAAGTTTCTTCCGTTTCCTTCACTATTGATGATGAAGATGCACTGATGACTGATGCACGAGCGCAAGCTATTAAAGATGCGAAGGAAAAAGCAGAAGTTCTTGCAAAAGATCTTGGAGTAGACCTTGTTCGAATCGTGAATTTCTCTGATAATAATGGCGGATATCCGATACCTATGTATGGAAAAGCTGAAATGTCCGTCAGTATGGATGGAGCAGGAAACCAGTCTGCACCAAGTTTGCCAACAGGACAAAATAAAATTACTTCGAAGGTAACGATTACGTATGAAGTAAGGTAAGAGCGGTTTTAAGTTTTAAGTAAAGAAAAAAGCGCACCAGTATTCTCTGGTGCGCTTTGCTTATTAATTATTCTTCAGTTGCAGTGTTTACTCCTTGATCAACGTATCCTTTTATTTTCTCAAGAATTTCTTGAGGAATGATATGAGTTGGGAAAGTTTCTATATTGCAGAACTGTATCATAGAGCCTGGATGGAAATTCTTTACTTGCGAGTCGATATCAAATCGTTGGAGGTTGCTGCCTCGAATAATACGACCTTTCCGTTGGCATCTATCACAGAACCAAGTGATGTCTTGTGGTTGAGCATTGTCTTGTGCCGATTGCAAAACGATGCCCACGCTCGTGACTTTTAAAGCTTCCTGACGAACCCGTGCCGCTCGTTCATCTAAGTTTTTTGACCAAACAAGGATTTCATCACCAAGACGATTCCAAATATTTTCATAGGAGACTTTTGTAGTCAGTATGATTTCTTCAGCACTGCTCGGAGTTATTGTTATGGATGTGATGCGTCTATACCCACAATTTTTATGACCGCTTTCTCCTCTCCATTCAACCTTTGCAAGTATCCAACACATGTTACGGGTCAGGCCCCAAACATAGATATATCCATCCTCACACTTCGATCCGCCATATCCTGGTTGAAACCCAGAATTGGAAATAGTCGTGTAGCTTTTGCGGCTTGTTTCAAAAATGCCTTGGATATCAAGAGATGGATATGTTGCAATCTCGTCAATTTTTACATTGCAACTCGCTAACTCAGAAGAGTCGAACACTGGTTTCATATTTCCCAGAGTTTTGAATGTAGCGAACCTTGAAAGCCTATCAATCACACTTACTCGCTCTTGCAAAATATTTATCCACTCATCTTCTCTAATTGGTGTCGTTCGAACGAAAAAATGGAACAATTCTGGATAGAAGCTTTTGTCTGACATTATGACTCCGTTGCTGTATCTGGAGGGCGTACCCACCACAGATATGTTGAGAAGGAACTGCTTGAGTTCAAGCCTACTCTGAGAGAGTGTTTTGTCAATTCTTTCTTTGATTCCTATTACTCATACTTATTCCTTGAAAAACATTGCGCAGTGCGGCGGCGCAAGTGTGCCACTAGAAACTAGTCACTAGCATCTAGCAACTACACAACCTGACATTGACAGGTCGCGGTCTTAGGTGTATCTTGTGCATATAAGCGCCCGAGGGGTGTTTTTTAATATCAAAAAATATATGAAACTTGCAGAATACATTCGCGACACCAGAGGGGAACTAAAGCATGTCAGCTGGCCAACTCGAAAGCAGGCAATTGCATACACGATCATTGTTGTTGTTATTTCTCTGGTAGTTTCTTTTTATCTTGGTTTTCTTGACGCCCTCTTCTCTGAGGGTCTTAAGCTCATTGTTTCCTAGTTCTTTTACTCTAGTTTCTTTTTATTTATTTTTCCAATGTCAAAACAAAAAATTCAAGAGGGAAGAAATTGGTATGTGATCCACACGTATGCAGGATATGAAAACGCCGTAATGCGAAACCTAAAGCAGCGGATCGAGTCTCTTGGTATGGAAGACAAAATCTATAATGTCGTTGTTCCGACTGAAAAGAAGATCAAGATCAAGGGAGGCAAGCGTGTAGAAGAAGAAGAAAAAATTTACCCAGGATATATCTTGGTAGATATGCTCGTTACTGATGATTCGTGGTATGTCGTGCGTAACACCCCGCGAGTAACAGGATTCGTTGGTTCAGGAGTGTACCCAGTGCCAATTGATAAAAAAGAAGTTGATACACTCTTCTCTCGTATGAATGCCGGCCGGGCAGTCCACGCTATTGATTTGTCTGTTGATGATGCTGTCATGATTACAGACGGTCCATTTAAGGACCTTGAAGGCAAGGTTAAGGAAGTTGATGACGATCGAGGTAAGGTGAAAGTCTTGGTTTCAATGTTCGGTCGAGAGACTCCGGTGGAGCTCGACTTCTTGCAAATTAAGAAGATTTAAAGTAGTCTATTTCAACTCATGGCTAAGAAAATTACAAAGAAATTAAAGATTGTTTTCCCAGCAGGAAAGGCGACACCAGCTCCTCCTGCAGGTCCTATTTTGGGACAGGCCGGTCTTAACATTGGTGAATTCATCAAGCAGTACAATGACGCCACTCGCGAAATGATGGGTCAAATGATCCCTGCTGAAATCACTGTGTACGAAGATCGAAGTTTCACCTTCGTTTTGAAGACTCCTCCAGCGGCCAGCATGATTCTCTTGGCGATTGGCGCAGAAAAGGGTTCAGGAAAGCCTAACACCGGAAAAATCGGAAAGCTTACCAAAGCACAGCTCAAAGAAATCGCTGAAAAGAAAATGGTAGACCTCAATGCGACAGATATTGAAGCAGCTATGAAGATCATCGCTGGTACCGCGCGCTCAATGGGTGTAGATGTTGTCTAAACAACATCTACAAGACGGAGCGAGCGAAGGCGAGTGAGTCGAGGTCACGGAATTTGCCAGCAGGCAAATATCTGGGACTAGATGTAATATAAGGAAACGTCGACAAAGCTTTTGAGCTATTTT
>Ga0163144_10010090_pt1 | contig 20187 bp, 13 predicted proteins | sample OliLak19BULKMAT1_FD_123175 | JGI IMG/M metagenome (GOLD analysis project Ga0163144, IMG submission 123175) | Freshwater microbial mat bacterial communities from Lake Vanda, McMurdo Dry Valleys, Antarctica - Oligotrophic Lake LV.19.BULKMAT1 | ecosystem: Environmental > Aquatic > Freshwater >... | reverse complement strand
TTCCCTCGTCGGCAAGCACGATGATCCGTGCCCTCAAGGCCAGTTGCTGGGCTGTGTTATGACCCTTAATCAACTGCTGAAGTTGTTCATGTTCATCGGTTGCCAACTTTAGAGGTTTCGGAGCGAGTTGGGGCAAGGCTTTTTCTCCATTCGTTCAGATTGTTTTAATCGTATATTAACTTACGCTCTAGCCTACTAGTTAATTTGTTATTCGACATTTGGGTTAAAGAACTGGATGAGACAACGGTGGGATGAGTTTGATAGCTTTCGTGACTGTGTAGACGCTGCCTTCAATCAATGTCCTAGATATATATGCGTAGTGCTATAAGAGCAGTTGTAATACATTCGCCAACAGCATCCGCTACTAAATGAAGGCGATCACCAACAGTTATCGGTTGTGAAGCCGCGTCCGAGCGAGGGCGTTTGAAAGGCTTGAGCTGCTTGAAGGGAAACTTTCTTGAGCAGTTCTTAGGGGAGAGGGTGATGGTAACATCACCTTCTTACCCGGCAGCGGGATCGGTGACAATCTCGCTGAGTTTAATCAATCGATACTAGGAGTGACAATCTGGCTGAGCAATTGGGCGATCGCCTGATTGATCGTCATCATATCAAATCTCTGAGAGGCTCGAATTTGCGCTTGTTGAGCGATCGCCTCCGCCTGTTCGGGGTGGTTACGGCAAGTCATAATGATCTCCGCCAGCTTTTGAGAGTTTCCTGGGGGACAGAGCCATCCAGTTTGCCCATGTTCCACTAGTTCAGAGGCTCCGCCTGCGGCGGCTGCAACAACTGGTCTCTGGCATAGCATAGCTTCCACAATCACTCGTCCAAACGGTTCAGGAGCAGTTGAAGTGTGGGCAACCAGATCGCAAGTCGCCATCAGCGACGGAATATCTGAGCGAAATCCTAGAAAATGAACTCGATCTTCTAGCCCTAAGGTGATAACTTGTTGGCGGAGCTGAGTGACATAATCCTGTTCGCCAAACAGGGCATCTCCAACCAACACAGCCGTAACATCTTTGGAGCAGTAGGGCAAGGCATTAAGTAGAATATGCTGACCTTTCCAGGGTGAGAGGCGGCTAAAGTGACCCACAACGAAGCGATCGCCTAGTCCTAGCTGTTGCCTGATTTGAAGAACTTGAGCTTGCTGCTGCTGATATTGACTCGGCTCAAAACCGTTGTAAACAATCTCTGTGAGTTCTTTACGTCCTCCGGCTGCTACAAACGCTGCTTGACTGGCTTTTGAATTGGCAATGACCAGACGCGCAAAATGGTTTGCTAGGGTGACGATGATGCGACAATTCGTGGGGCTGAAATGGTCAAGTGAAACAATGTCATGCAGGTGGTAAACCAATGGTTTGCGGCTAAAGAGACTCGCGATCGCGCCCACTACGAGTGCTTTTTGCGTATTGACATAAATCAAATCAAAGTTGCGGCTAAGCTGCGTAACCTGGGCAATGAGCGGTAAGAGTTGACCAAGGCTACTTAGCCCCTGAAGTAAGCTGCTTCCCTTGCGGGTGTTAATGGCTTGAGTCGTTAGCACCTGAACTGGAATATGCTGCTGTTCTAGAAGCTGCTTGAACGTGCCATCGGCAAACAGCCCTACCAAAGCGCGATCGCCATAGGGCTTGGCGATGTCCAACAAACATAGTTCCGCACCGCCAAGGCTGCCGCTTTGATCTAGAAATAGAATTTTCATAGGGTTGAGTTTAATAAAACTTGCCGAACCTGTGGGGCAATAATTTGCCAATCAAAGTGGGTGCAAGCATAGTCTCGACAGGCGTTCCGTGAAGGTAAAGAAAGTTTTCCGTCCAGCAGATCGGTAAGACAGGCAGCAATGGCGGGTGCCTCAGTAGATTGAGTAATCAAGTCAGGCGAGAATCCTGCTAAAACCTCTGGCATTCCCCCCACTGGTGTACAAAGCACGGGGGTTCCACAGGCGAAAGACTCCAACAACACTAGCCCAAATCCTTCAAGAGACTGGCTGGGCATGATCGTTAGATCAGCAGCTTGGTAGGCGATCGGCAATTGCTCGTCGGGCAGAAATCCTAAAAATTTAACCTGGTGTTCCAACCCTAACGCAATCACCTGCTGCTCCAAAGATTCTCGCTGCGACCCTTTCCCCGCAACTGCCAACCAAAGCTCTGGATGCTGCGCTCCAACTTTAGCCACTGCATTGAGCAACACATCAAGTCCCATACGCTGTACTAGGCGACGCGGAGTAAACAAGATAAATCGGTCGGATTGCCAGCCCAAGTGTTCACGAGCCTGACTGCGAGTTTGAGTAATTTGAAATTGTGTAGTATCCACGCCTCCTGGAATGATGTGAATTTTGCTCCAGGGAATCTGATAGTGTTCGTGCAGAATTGTACCAAAAGCTTTGCTGAGGACGATAAAGCGATCGCAACGGTGATACACCCTCTTTTCAACCCACTGCTTAAAGGCAACGCTCCAGGGCTTAGCTCCTTCCTGCTGGCTTTCTAGTGCCCAAGGACCATGAAAGGTAAACGTAATCGGCACGTTGGCAGGCAGATCCTGCAAGATAGGGAAGCTGTAGAGTGAAAAATGTAAATTGATTGCATCTGGCAGCGGCTGAAGCTGAAGCTGGTGGCGAAAGCGTTGGCGCACAGACCACAGCCGTTTGGGCAGAGAGTCGTCGGGATTGGCTAGATTCATGAAGGCGATCGAGGATTCATTAGTGCTTTCAGATAGACCCACGCCACACAAGCCTATTTGATCTCCTCCAGCCACCAAGTGCTGCATGAGTTCATATCCATATCGCTCCATGCCTCCTGGAGTTTGCGGGAACCAACCTAATCCAACGCAAAGAATATTGACCGATTCAGGAGAATTGTTTGTGTAGTTTTTCACTTGACTATCAGAGATGAAGTTTAATTTTGAAAATACTTTCCTAGACAATGCGCAATGTAGTTATTGCAGTTATTTTCACGCAGTAATTTAAGATAACTAGAGTGGTAAACTGGTGTTACTAATTCAGTTCTTCATTGGGCAAAAATCAGGACATCCTAATCTTTAAAAGCTGACAAAAGCATTGTCACTGGTTTGCACATATGCTGGTAGTAAGAAGATCACTTTGGCTGGGAGTGTTGGGACGAAGGTTAAACCTTCCCGTCAAACCGTAGCCAATTAAGCCAATGTATTCCCGAATCGTGGTTCTACTAGCGACAATTGGGGGATAGTCAGTGGGTAGCGGAATCGGTTCAGGAATCACTCTAAATCCAAAACTGCGGAAGGTCAGCACCGATCGCAGCATGTGGGGGCTATCTGTCACCAAAATAATTCGGCGTACTCCTTTTTCCTGCAAAAGCGGTGCTGATCGGAGAGCATTTTCTTCTGTCGTGAAAGAACAGGATTCTTCGACAAGTGCTTCACGAGGGATCCCATCCATTAAGAGTTGCTGGACGAATTGCGGAGCATTGGTGTTTCCAGTGGCAAGGATAATTGGCGCGCGGCGGTTATGCCAGATTTTAGAGGCTCTCTGATTGCGTTCTTGCTCCAACAAATTTCCACGTCCTAAAATTACTATAGCATCGGCAGGCTGCCCATCGTCTCTCGGCAAAAAAAGATTGAGTCCTTTAACCAACAATTTGGCTCCTACTGGAGAAATTATGAGTAAATACGCGAATGCAAAGCCGATTAAAGTTCTGAGCATCCAAGCCTTTTGGAGGCTAGCTTTCATCGTTAGGATGACAGCCGCAATTGCCCCTAGAGTCAGAAAAACCTGTACTGGACTACTAAACCAACTCAAAATTACCCATTGCACCTCGTTCCAGCGGCGGAAGGAAATCATGAGTAGCATAACGGTCGAAATGCTTAAACCAGGAACATTTTCAATCAACCCAACTAGAGAGGGAAAGTACATATCGGTTTCAAGGTAAGAAAATGTTTTCGGTGCTTTGAGATGAGATTTGCAAAGTATTCAATGTTCTACACTCACCAATGGTCAATCATTCATTAACTAGTAACTAGCTCTTGATAGACATTCATCGTCTCTTCATTGACTCGCTTAACGCTCAACCAATTTAGATTCTGCTGTGCTTTCTGTTTCCACAGCAGCTTCATGCTATCGTCGCTCAACAGGTTTCTGAGTACACCCGCTAGGGCACTGCTATTCTGAGCAGGGATCAGAATTCCTGCTGCCCCCTGATCTAAAGCATCGGGGATGCCGTCAACATTGCTAGCAATGATCGCACAGCCAGCCTCTCGTGCTTCAGACAAAACTAGCCCAAAGGGTTCCTGACGAGATGCAAGAACGAAAATATCTGTAGACAGAAGATAGCGTTGAGGTTCCGGCTGAAAACGTTCAAAGTGGATGCGATGGAGAAATTGACTATTTTGTACCTGAGCCTCAAAGGTGACTCGATCTGGACCATCACCCACGAGATAAAGATGAGCAGTTGGGAAATCTGGTGCAACTTGACAGAAGGCATCAATTAATTCAGAAATCCCCTTGCGATGATACATTCCTGCTACGGTCGTAATCGCCGGTCGTTGTAAATTAAGGGGCTGATATTCAGAAATTGGCCGACTACGAGGACTATCTAAGGTGCCATTAAAAACCACTCGCAGCTTGTCTTGGGAAATGCCTCGTTGATTCATAGAGCGTTCAACAGAACTGCTAACCGCAATCACTCGGTCGGCTAATCCCATTAAGATTGCGCTATTTTGAAATTCGTTATGTACTGTTGAAACCAGCTTGTACTGAGAGTTGCCAAAAACTTTTGCTAAGACAACCCCAGTCATCATATGTGCATGAACAATGTGAGGCTGAAACTTACGAACAACAGATTGATAAGTTCTGACCGCTTTAAATAAGTGAGTCGGCGATCGCCTTTGATCTAGCTGAAAATGTTGAACCCCATATTGCTTCAAAAGAGCTTCATAGTCTCCACCGACTGAAGCAACCCCAACGCAATGTCCAGCTTTTGCTTGCCAACATGCGAGATCGACGGCAACATTAACGATCCCGTTACCGATTTCTTGAACGTGATTTAGTACATGCAGAATATGCAACACACACCTCATTGAGATTGATGAAGAATTTTCTTCAGTTGGTTCTTGTGGTACTTAGTCGCTGCCATTCCAATACCAAGGAAAGTCCAGAACATTGCACCTAATATTCCTGATGTTGCCACGTTTGTTGTGACTTGCGAGAAACTGCCTAACGCAATTGCAAGGGCGGAACTAGAAAATGCATCAGCCTTCATAGCCGGGTTCTGAATTGCACCTAAAAAAGCAAGAGCAATTCCGATCAGATAAGGAATGAGACCTATCCACCCCAATGAGAACAAAAGAACCAATATGCCTTGATCGTTTCCTGCACCGCCATCTTGTCCAACTCCTTTCCCAACAAAAGAGACAAGAGCTCCATCAAGAAGCCGATTAAATGTTTCTGCTCGACCTTGCACACTACCATCACCCTTGACATCAAATAATGATTCGACCCGGGGGGTAATTGCACTAGCAAAAGGTTCGATCGCAACTAATGGGCTCAACACCAAAATGCCGATTAAGAAACTCAAAATCAACCGAAACTGGAGCTTGATCGTTAAGGAACTAGCATAGGCTAATAGCCCAACCAACCAGCTCACCCAAGCCGAACGAGCCGAAGACAGCAAAAACGATAGAAAACCGGAGATGCCCGCCGGTGCTCGGAACATACTTTTACTGGTAAAAAGTAAAAGTAGCCCAGGCATGAGCATCGCACCCAGTGCTTGAGGTGCGTTAAGCGTGCTAAACACCCTAATTTCAAAAGGTTCTGGCTTTCCGATCGAGTCTAGTCCCAGTTCTCGATATGTGTTTTCCATCCAAAACGTATCCCATTCTGGAGCAAAAAAGTATTGAACTAGGCCATAAATGCCGACAACAAGAGTTCCCCAAAGAAATGTCCTAGAAATATTTTTCTGAAAAAGTGGGTAGTCGCGCCAGTGGGCGAATAGGTGTAGACCTAATGAAATAGGAGTGAACCAGCCCAGGAAATTAATAATTGTAGCTACTGGAGACTGGCTGACCATTCCGATGAAGAAGCTGTAAACAATGCTAGCTCCGCATAGTAAAAATGGAAATCCGCCATCACGGATGATCTGTGGTAGATTCTGGCAAATACCGAGGATAGAAACAAAGGAAACCAGCGATGGTGCTAATAAGATGGGGCTTGGATTTGTCCAGCCTGCTTGAAGATCGACAATGCGGCGAACTAGACAGCAGAGAAACCATACCCACATTGTAAAACTGAAGTACAGAACTGGATATTTCCGATAGAGGTATATGCCTACTAGAAATGCACCTGCAGGAAATCCATAATTTAAAATTCGACCTTGGCGAAGCACGAGTAGCGCTGATGTCAAAAGTACAAAACCCAAAATGACTAACCAACCGTCTGACGGTTGTAATCCAAAACCTGAGTTTTGCTTGGAGGAATTGCTAAAAAGCATTGGTTGATTACCCATTCAGCACTGGAAACATTTATGAAATGCTTAAAAGCGACTTGAAAATGATTTCGGCATAAAACTAAGTATGATAGCTACGATTGTTTGCAAATTCTGGTGTTGTCTCAGAGCTTGAAAGAAATAAGGGCGTGATAAATCTGACTGTTCGCTACGTAAAAAACTCATTCCTAATGCTGTTTTCGCCTTTGCTAACTTCTTTTTAAAGTATGGCTTAAACTCATGTAGCTTAATATCTTCTATAAAGCGCTCATAGCAGAAGATTTCACCCGTAGCCCATTTACGCCTCATTTGAAAATTATCTCGAGCATTTGCCCGTGTCATGGACGTACCATGCACACGGTATTTTGTGAGCCTCTCTTTGCAGTAATAGGACGCTTGACCAGAACGGCAAGCCAAGTAAGAGATATAAAAATCCCAATAGGCATGCGCCTCTAGTGATGAAAAATCATTTTCCCAATCTATGGCATCTTTTCTGATCACGGCTGCATTGGCTACATGAATGGAACGATCAATTAGTGCTTGCCTTTGAAAGGGTTGATATAACCCCTCCTCTAGGTCAGCTCGCTTCCAATACTGAGTATTTTTTTCGGTAGCTGGAAGATCTATATTTCCATCCGCATCAATAAGATAATGATCGCTAAATGCTAAAACCACATCGGGGTTTGCTTCAAGATGTGGAACAAGCTTTTCTAAAAAATTCTCGTTCCAGAGGTCATCATCATTGAGATTTGCTACATATTTCCCTTTGGAAATGCGATGAGCATTGATAACATTAGTGAATAGTCCTAGGTTTTCAGAATTACGATGGAATCGAATTCTTGGATCTTGAAAAGAATCAACTACCTCTTGTGAATTAATAGAACCGCAATCATCAAAAACAATGATTTCTATGCTGCGATACGTTTGTTGAACAGCGCTCTCAAGCGCCTGTCTTAAAAACTCAGGACGGTTGTAAGTTGGAATGATAACACTCACCAAGGCATCTTCCGACATATTAACTAGGCTCCTACTGTTGATAAATCCCTATTCTCTGTTTTTTCATTTGGCTTTGCCACCATGTTTGCCAGCCTTGCCAGCGTCCTTGTATTGATGCTTGCCACTTTAACAAAGACAGCTTTCCGTCTTCTGGCAAAAATCTCAGTAACTGTACGATGCCAAACGTGTCACGAGTTCCTACAAGAAATGCCCAAACTAAGTAAATGATTTTCTGAGGAAACGATAGGTGATCGAGCAAACCAACGGTTTCATTGTGTGCTTTGTTAGACCAGGCGATCGCATTAAAAGCATGGCGTTGGTCTTCATCAAACCGTTGAGCCGGATAGTGATCCACTGCTACGGTAGGATCGTATATGAGTTTCCAACCTCTCCGTTTTACTGATAGGCTAAGTGCCACCTCAAAATGCACCTGCGCACCTGTTCCCTTCATCCGTTCGTCACAGCGGAGATCAGCGAGCGAGCTCCTCCGAAAGCTCATATTTACCCCCTTGAGAATATCAACTTCGCGGCTGCCCCCTTCACCAATATGGTGATTACCCACCATTCGCCCAAACCAGTTGACTTTTCCAATAGCGTCAGATGCACCAGGATGAAGGGTTGCATCCTGCAATCTACCATTCATATACATCCAGTCGCGTCCCCCCAACCCACCCAACCGAGGTTCTGACTGAAAGTGAGCTTCAATCCGTTGGAGCCAGTCTAGATGAGGGACAGCGTCATCGTCTGTCACAGAAATAATGTCGCCGATTGCTGTCTCAAATCCAGCATTTATAGCTGCTACAACCCCTGGAACTGTGATGGTTAGTATCTTCAGAGGCAGAGAACCTGTATCAAAAGAGCTGAAGAACGCCCAAGTCTCGGTATCAATGTCACGAACAGTGACCAGGATCTCATCAGCAGGGCGAACTTGCCGCTGAAGTGCCAACAGGCAGCGGGCTAGGTCGTCAGGGCGGCGGTAGGTAGGAACCAAGACAGTAAGTTTCATAACCCCTCTATTGAATTTATGAGTTAGTAGGAATCTGAGGAGTTGCTGTGTGCAGCTCTTGAACTTCAAGGCTAGGCAAGGGGCAATTCTTGTAGCTTTGGAGATAAGACCAATCTCTCAGAAAGGCTTTGTGTCCCAGAATCCAGGCATTGATGTACTCAATCGCTGAGTCAAGCCGCCAAAAGTAGAGTTTTGCACCTGCGGCAAAACCCAAGACCTCATAGGCTAGAAACCGTACTGGATTAGGCTCAGCAATCAGTGTCTCAAACAGATGGGCGTAAATGTGGCTGACCTGTTCTTTAACGTTATAGCTAACATGCTGATCATCATGGAAAGCCTTCGCGGTAGCTTCATAAAGCAACTGAACGCATTTACTGCGCCAGAGAGCACCCATAAACCTATCATCAGAAGTGCGAATTCGTTCGTTCCACGGGTAGGTCAAAGCGAAGGCACGAGGATAGATGAAAAAAGCTCCGACTAGAAAGGAAGGAGATTCTCCAGGTTCTGCGGTTCTGCCATAGCCGATCAGTCGCATGACAATTGGCGTACTCCAGTCTTCTGCCCAAGCCACGCTGCCTGCAACGACTCGCGCCCCCGTACCTGTGTGATAGGCATCGGATAGACGTTTGATGGCTTCTGGCTCAACGTAAATATCGTCATCTACATTAATGAGCAAATCGGCTTCTGCTACCCTTGCGCAGAAGTTACGGGCAGCGGCAACGTTCTTGCCTTGATGTAAATGATGGCGAACAAAATCAAATTCATCACACACTGCTTTAACTGCTGAGCGAGTCTCCTCTGTATCTGAGGAATCGCAGGCGTAAACCAAAAAATCGATATGCTGGCGGGCTTTTTCTAGAGCTGAGAGGCAACGACGGAGTTTCTCTGGTCTGTTACGAGTTGGAATAACAACGGCAAGAATTTGAGACATTTTGATCATCCTGTGGTTTAAAGTTTTAGGACTGGATAGAATCAATTTTCAGCCAAGAGTGGGCAGGAAATTAGTTTTTTGAAGTTAGTTTTTTGTTCCCCCCAAATTTGCACATTCTTTAAATAGCGCTTCTAAGTCGTCAACAACAGACACAATATCAAAATTCATCTCAGCCGCTTTGCGGGCATCTTGAGAAAGCTTTTCAGGATGTTCTTCGATCGCATTAATTGCTTTAACCATTGTCTCTTTAAGAGATTCTGGCGTGTACTGCTCAAATATAAATGAAGAATCACTGATGAAATCCTTTGTTCCATTGGTAGATCCTACAATGACAGGTAATCCACAACAAAGTGCTTCAGCTACAGAGAACCCAAAGTTTTCTCCCTCGCTAGGCTGGACTAAAATATCGCACTGCTTCAGGAGACTTGGAACTTCTGATCGATTAATTGATGATTGATACTCAATATGATTAGGAAACTCAAAGGAGTCAATCAGTTTTTTGTATCCTGTGTAATGTCTGAAACTGCCAATAATCTTCAGATCTACATCCTGCCGATCTTTTAAGAGCAGCCTGTAAGCTTCTAAAAGAAGATCTAGTCTTTTCCTGGGATCAAGTCGTCCTAACCAAAGAAACGTTTTTCTCTGACCGCTCGCACGACTGCGTGAATCGGGATCGACATCAAAAATTGTCAGATCAATCGGGAAACGAAGCACTCTCACTTTCTCTGGCGAAATTCCATAGGCGATCGTGTTCTCCTTAGACCATTGGCTAGAACAGATGAGAATGTCGCTGTTATCTATCTTTCGAGTCAGGCGAAGTTTTTCGAGAGCATAGTACACCATCGCTTTGAAATACGTGATAGGTCCACAAAGAGAAATGATTGTTTTGCGCAGTTTCCTAATGTGAAGCCATTCTGTTTGAGGGGGACCCTGAATCCAACTGAGAGTCGGGACATCTTCGATCCTGAATAACGCATGAAGTCCCAGGTAAAAGAGAAAGTCATACTGCCTGATTGTATGCTGTGAGATGACCTCGCGTCTCAACTTTCGATTGTCTGCTGGGGCGACAACAAGAACATGCAACACAGCATGAATAGTGTTACTGAATGGTTTTTGTAAACTTTTTGGTAACCACCTCTCAAATGCTCTTACCAAAGATTTGTCTGGCAAAGAAAGAAACTTAAAATTCTTCCGCTCTAAAAGTTCACTGGGCTTGTTAGAACCCTCCCAACCATAGAAATCAATTTCAAATCCTCGCTTCAACAATTCCTCCAGGATCATGAAATCAGCGCCAACGCCACTGCCAATATTCTTACCGGCATATCCATAGCAAGCGATTCGGAAAACTCTACTCATAAAAACTCTGCGAATAACTATTAGGTGAAGACCAAGCAATTTACCTGACGTGTCCTTGAACTTCTAGGCTTCTCGCTTTAAAAGCCTCAGTATCAAACGACAATCTTGTCGATTTAAAACCAGTTGAGGTGGAGGCACCCTCAAAAATACGGGGAAGCAAATTAATACAAAGATAAGTCGTATTGCAGAAGAACCCATCAACGATAATCCGGCGCCCAGAATTCCGTATAAAGGTATCAAATAAATCATTAAAGGGATCGTGCAGGCAAGCCCCATACCCTGAGTGAGAGTCACTACTCCTGGACGTTCAAGAGCCATAAATGCTTGTACTAATACTCGTGCAGTGCCACTTAACAAAACTTCTATAACTAAAACTTGAAAAACAGGAACTGCGATAAGAAACTGCTGTCCATACAGAAGCTTAATTAAGACTGGACTCAGAAGAATAGCAGCAGAACCCACCACTGCGACAGTTACTATCCCTAAACGGGTGGCTTGCCCCACTGTAGTAAGTACGCCCTCTACCGAACGGGCCGCCACTTTGGGGAACAGTACCATGGTAATAGACTCCTGAAACACATTGAGTGTTCTTGAAAGGCTAAGAGCCACCACATAGGTTCCCATTGATGCAGGAGATAGCATACCAACCACCAATAGTTGGTCTATTTGACCTGATAAAGTAGAGAGCACATCAATGCCATATGCTCGCACTCCGTAGCTTAGTAGTCGCTGGCTGGACGTTTTGATGCCTAACAGGACAGGGGTAACTTTAGACCACAAGTGAGGTAATATCCAGAATAAGATCAGCAGATTAGGCAAAAAGTAAGCCAGAGCAGAGGTCGTTGGAACAAAAATTCCGAACCCTATAAAGGCGAACATTAAACCTAGTGTCATAAACAATGGGATTGGGCGGGCTTTATTGACCAGGCTAAATTCCCCTCGACCCTCCAATGCTGCCCAGCAGACGTATGAAAGGGTGGTGAAGGGCACACCCAACATAAACCACTGGGCGGTATGAATCACCTCTGGAGAATATTTACTCAGCCATTGGGGTAATACAAATATTCCGATGACGGAGCCTATAGAACCTAACCCTACACTGAGTAAAAGTGCAGAACCTAACAATTTTGCTTGACTCTCAGGATATCGCTTCAAGTTATAGATCAACGCTGTCGGAACGCCGATAGTAGCGAGAGATGCAATGAATGATATGAGTGCAATCATTGCGGCTTGCTCGCCCCTACCATCTGGTCCTAAGAAACGAGAATTGAGAATGCTCGTAACGAGTCCAATACCTAAGATGACAGTTTTCGACAGCAAAGACTGCAACACGGCAGACACACCATCTTTTGCTTTCAGAATCCAACTAAATTTTGCCGAAAGAAAGTTCATAAGCCAACAAAAATAAAGGCAGTTGAGCAAATTTATTAGATCAGACTTGGAAGCGTCGGATTAAACATTGTACGATTGGCTGAATCAAACGTTTGCCGACGAAACGGTATGGCTTGAACGTGCATCCTGTCCTCTAAAGTTTTGACAAGATGAAGCTATTCAATTAAAAAGTATCAGCCATATCAAATTCTTTGCTCATGAACCACTTCCGAAATCATCGTTGCAGACATGGCTCCTTTAGTAGGATATGGCGTGGAATAGCTCTTGGAGCCATTTGCTACAATTCCAAGTAAATTCAGTTTGCTCAGACTATCGACTGCTTGAGTCAAGTCAGACTGAGTTACTCGATCCAATCGACCTACTAGCACTATGCCATTGCTTAGTGATGCTGTTTGAACTGCATCTACCATACCCAGAACGGGTGTCGTGTCCAGTAGTACCATGTCATACTTCAACTCAAACATTTCCATAAGTTCTTTCATCCGCGTTGAATTGAGCAGCTTCACTGGATCGGGCGATTCGGGACCTGCTGTCAAGATGTCAATGCTAAGATCTAGCAGAGATATTCTCTGTGGGATTGGTGGTATGGCACTGTCTACTAATAGGCTCGAAAGCCCTTGTTCGTTGGACAATCCTAGGTATTCATGCAAAGCGGGTCTGCGTAGATCAGCATCAATCACTAACACTTGCTGGTTGAAACGAGCAGCACTAAGAGCTAGACCCAAAATCAGCGTTGTTTTACCTTCTCCAGCTAATGCAGAGGTAATTGTTAAAGATCTAAGCTGTGAACCAGGATTGAGCAGATGAATATTCTTGTAAATTAGGTCTACAGAATCACGAAATGGCGACCAATCTAATAATTGAACCACGGGAGATACCATCACTTCAGCCTTACGGAAAGGCAAACTAATAAGAGATCTACCCCATTTAATTGGCGGAGCTTCTGGAATAATTCCCAATAGCGGCAGTGGAACTTGTCTTAACTCCTCAGAAGTATGAACTACTCTATCAATTGCTTCTCGACCAAACGCTGCTATTCCACCCAAGAATATGCCAACTACCATGCCTAGCAGTAAATTCTTCTTGGGGTTGGGACCAGTTTTCGTTCCCAAAAGTGGTTTTTCTACTACCTGCCAATCAAATCCTCCTCGGCTTAACTGCGCGTTTACTTCCTGCTGTTGTTCTAAAAGTTTTTCGACGACAGTGCGCCCAATCTCAACCTCAGGCTGTAGGCGATCGTATTCTGCGATTAGCTCAGGAAACTGATTGAGTTGATTGCGAAGCTGCTGTCTTGAAGCCAATAAGCTTTGCCCGCGTGCGCTCAAACTAGCCAAATTAGCCTGCGCCTCTACCAATGCGCTCACAAGTTCTAAATCAACTTTGCCAAGCTGACCTCCTCCAAGCAGACTTTCTTCTGTAGCAGTCAAATTCTCAGAGACAGTTCCCGAAACGTGCACAACCTCTTTCTTAAGCAATTCGACTTGGCTCTGCCGCCGTTCAACTAAAGCTTTAATTTTAGGGTTAGCATCTGTAAAGATATTGCGCTGTTGGGCCAACTCTAGCTCAGTTTTCTGCAATTCATTCAGCAGATTTTGATAACGCGAGGACTGACTCAGGCGAGAAGAGATGAGCGCGCCCTGAGGCGAAAGTTTGATCTGCTGCTGTAGGGTATTAAAATTAGCCTGAAGAGCCAGGTATTGGGCGCGAGTTTCTTGTTGCGTCTGCTCTACCTGATTGAGTGCGGTGGTGAGGGCAAGCGCCTGCTGCGCTGGATCGATCAAATTGTGTGTTTTGCGAAACTGCTCTAGTTTGCCTTGAGTTTGACTAACATTTTCTCGGGCAACTTCCAACTGACTATTAATGAAGCTACCTCCTTTCGTTAATCGTGTATTCTGTTGCTCTAGATTGTATTCTTGATAGATTCTTTGCAGTGTACTTAGAACTTTTCGAGTTTTGACTGGATCATTGCCCACATAAGTCACTTCAAAAATCTTTGTAGCAACCTCTTTACCTTCAACGACTCGAGTTAACGTAAGAGACTTTTGCATCTCTACAGGGTCAAGTTCTGGGTAGTTAGACTGCAGGGCTTCTATCGTTTTTGTAATAAACTGTCGACTTCGCATCAGGTTGATCTGAGTGGCGTAGTCTTCGGGCGATGGCGCAGACGAGGCAACCCCAGCCTTTTGGTCAAGATAGTCTTCTCCTTGGTAATTAGGCTCAACCAGTAATTGCATTGAGCTTTCGTACGTAGCTGGCGTATACGCCGTCAGCAGCCCAGAGACCGCTGTAACACTGGCTAAAACTCCAAGAAATAAGAAGCGTTGCCGTAGCAGGATAGATACTATCTGTCCGTAACCCAAGTCGCTATTGGTTGCTGTATCAAGACTTTTTTCAGCCATCTCTTGAACCTATCTGGAAAATCTCAATGGATTTTTAGTGTAAGTGGTCTGATGAAACCACATCTATAGGTCTAGCTGCCATGATAGAGCAGCGTTACCTTAGTCGTTAATATTCTTTAAATATCATACTCATAGCATCACAGAACGTCGATATTAATTTGGAGAATCCTAACTATAACTACATCAAACCTAATGTGTTTACGGGAAAAAAAATAGAGCGATCGCTTAGACGTTGTCTGAGGTTTGATTTTTGAACCCAGTCACTGAAGTCGATCGCAAACTGTTTCAGAACTCATTGCCAGCGCCACAACATTCCCGGTTGAACGTTTACTTGCTGAAGCTCTTCTGGGTCAAGATGATCAAGCTCTGCCAACGTCCAGGCTTTGCGCCCTATCAATGCTATTTCGCCTCGTAATACATTGAGCAGTTGAGGGAGTTGACAAAGCTGTGATCGAAGTAGCCATTTACCGATCGCATCTGCCTCAACAGGGCAGCTTTTAGCATTATTTGCCTGTCTATGAGTCTCAAACTGAAAAGACTGGAAGAGCTGACCCCGCTCTCCGACCCGCCATTCCTGACGGAGAATGGGGGCAGTGGAGTAGATATTCATCAGCAAGATGATGCTCAGCAAAATTGGACTGAAAATAATCAGCAAGAAAATAGCATTAAAATTGTTAATGGCTTTGTTTATCCTAGTGAATAAGATAATTCTTTTAGACGATCGCTGCTTGGCAGGAAAACGTAGGAAAACCGGCTTTTCTGCTCCTCTACAGATGTTGGCCCAAAAATGCAGGGTGGAAGCTTCTAGTTGAGAATCTAGGCAAATCAGGTTGACAGATGAATGACGTAAGCAATTGACCAGCCAGGACTGGTTTTGTAATGAAAGAGTGTAGGCTTGCTGAGTATGCCGCGATCGTCGAACCCGCAATTGCCCTTGTCGCCACTGCAATGAGCAAAGCATCACGGGGGTTTGATCAGATTGAGACGTGTAGTCAACTTTAAGCGATATAGAACTAGATAATGTGTCTGTGACTCCGGTGGCTACCATTGAATTGATTTCCTTGAGTAATGAGGGAACGAAGAAATGTTGGACTTGAGACACACCTCAAAAGCGTCTGCTTAAGCGGAGATTTTCACACCGCTGCTGCAAACTTGGTCAATGATCTGACTCACTTTGCTAAAAAACACCTGTTCGGTGAAATTGCTCAGCGCATGCTCTCGGATCTCTGCATAATCCCATTGAATTGCCTCAGCTTTTAACAAGGCATTAATTAGGGATTCTGGTGTTTGTCGATTGAAGAACACACCCGTTTTTCCGGGAACCTGTGTGTCTAATACACCCCCTGCGCCAAAGCAAACAACAGGTGTGCCACTGACATTAGCTTCTACAGGCACAAGTCCATAATCTTCTTCTGCTGCTACCACCACGGCACGAGCTTTGGAAATTAGTTGGCAACGCTCTCGATCGCTAACGTAGCCCAAAAATTTGACGTTTGATAGAGCCTGAGCTTCTAAACGCTCTCGTTCAGGACCAGTACCAGAAATGAGAAGATTCCAACCTAACCAGTTGAATGCTTCAACAATTAGGTCAATGCGCTTGTAGCTGAGGAGTCGAGCAGAAGCTAGATAATAATCTTCCTTCTGATCAGAGTACACAAACTGTTGGCTATCAATTGGATAATTAACAGTGAGAGCAGGTCTCCCATAGATTTTTTGAATGCGATCCGCAACAATGGTGGAGTTAGCGATGTAGAGATCCGGCTCTTGAGAAGAACTTAAATCTGCACTTCGCATCAATTGAAAGACTGGCTTAAGAATCTGTTGAAACGGTCGGTACTGCCGATAATGCCGGAGGTAGGTGTCTGTTTCCCATAGGAATCGAGTGATATTGTGACAGAAGCAAATATGGATAGCATCTGGACGTTTACGAACTGCCTTAGCGAAGCTGGTACTACTGCTGATAATTAAGTCGTACTCTTGCAAGTTCAGATCGCGAAAGGCAGAGAAATAAAAGGGTGCTAACAGTCGAAAATACCTTGATGCTCCAGGAATTTTCTGTAGCTTAGTAGTGTGGACAAACCGATCGCCCATATCGATCGTTTGTTCAGGATTATAGATTGACGTGTACACATCAGCATCTGGAAAGTAACGGCACAGGAGCTCAAACACGCGCTCTGCGCCTCCTCGCTGTGTTAAGTAGTCATGAACCAATGCAATCTTCATTGATGTGCTCCCGCGTTTACCTTATGGATGAATTGAGAGGGTAGTCTAAAACATTGACAGGTGCGTTACTGCTGGTAGAGATCGGTTGTGCCCGATCGCTCCAAAAGTACTGTCTTGACTGGGGGCAGGAAGACTTGAGAGAGTAATTCTTTATAGGCTGAACAAGTGCTAAGTTGTAAGCTTCCCAAGGAGAATAACAGCCTTATGTAGTTTTACGGAAGTTAAAGTTCACATACTTTATCGTTTAAAGATGAAAGGTCAGCTTTTGTAAAGTTGTATAGCTAGGCGGGTTTCCACCGACCGACTTCGCCACCATACAGGCTGACATAGTACAGGTTGCCATCAGGTCCTGTCCGCATATCAACGATGTAGGGCAAATTGTCAAACAATTGGGTGGAGTTCACGGTTCCATCAGGGTTTAGGAACGTTGAGTAAACCATCCCTAAGCCAACATCGTTGTAGAACAATGCACCTTTAAAGGCAGAGAGCGTGTTTCCACTGTAGAAATCACCCATGATCAAAGCCGTAGCAGGATTTCCATCAGCGTTTTGCGCAGCATTGTGATTGCGGCCAAGCACCGAAGGAATCACAGTCTGTCCACTGGCGTTGAAGGCGATCGCCTGAGGCAGATTACTGTATCCTCCATTGGTCAGGCTAGTCCCATTGCCCCCTTCAAAGTAAGGCCAACCATAGTTGCCACCCTTGGTTACCGCGTTGATCTCTTCCCACGCACTCCAGCCCACATCTCCGATGTAAGGGGTATCTGTTCCCGGTTGGAACGTAAAGCGAAACGGGTTGCGGAAACCATAGCTCCATACTTTAGAACGATTGCTATCCAGGTCACCGTTGGCGAAGGGGTTATCCGCTAAGCCCTTACCCGTGAGTGGATCAATCCGCAGCATCTTACCTGACAGGCTGTCGATGTCCTGTACTCGGGTAGCACGCCAGTCAACGCCGTTGTAAGATGTTCCATCTCCAATCGTGATGTACAACGCTCCATCTTTTCCAAAATGGATTTCTCCAACGCTATGGCTTAAGCTATCGCCCGCCAAGTAGTCTCGGATGTTGTTATTATTGGCAAAGTCGGTATCTGCCGCCGTGTAGTCTCTGCCCACATTATTGGGATCTGGATCTTCAATCAGCGCCGCTGGTGGGGTGATAGTCGTACCGTTGGCAATGCCAGAAGGCAGGATTGTAAAGTCATCCGTACTGTCAAGATCGGGACGGCTAGTGTATTCCCAGAAGCTGTTTTTCCCCAGTAATATCACCTCGCTATTTGGTAAAACAGTGGTGTAATTTGTAGCTGGGTCAGCTGTCACCCGAATCAGACGACCCGGACGGTTGGCTGGTCCATCAGGTCCTGCCAATCCATCTCTGCCTTGGGTCTCTGGGGGATCATAAGTGAACAGCAGGTAAACAAAATCTCGACCTTGATTTTGACCAAAGTGTGGATCTACAGTTAGCCCTAAGAGACCGCGATCGTTGGGTTCATTGACCCGCGCTGAGATGTCAATGAATGGCTGTGCTTGCAGCACATTATTGACTGCAACCCGGACAACACCATTCTTTTGGGCAATAAACAGACGTTGACCATCGGGTGACCACTCAAACGTAGTTGGCTGGTTCAAACCGCCGATGACTTGCTCGCGCTTAATATCATCGTCAATAATGGTCACCGTAGTGGAATTTATTGTACCAAGAGCTGCACCATTTGCCTGACTAAGCTGTATTTTGAACGTCTCTGATCTTTCTGCTGCCGTATCATTAATGATACTCACGACGACGGTCTTTTGAGATTCACCAGCTGCAAAAGTAAGCGTTCCTGAAGCTGCCATGTAATCAGAGCCTGCTGTCGCAGTACCGTTAACCGTTGCGTAGTCCACAGAGGCAGCGTTGGTGGTGCTACCTGTACGCTCGACTTGGAAACTAATTGAGCTAGCTGCTTCGTTGACTTGAACTGCGTCAGATCTCAGTAGGAATTCAGGCACTGCTGATACGGGAACTAAGTCAATGTAGTTGAGATTGAACGGAGCTAAGAGCATATCAAGACGCAGCTCTCGAGTGCCTGAAAACAGCGTGACTCCCGAAGCAATGGTTACGTCTGCCCACGTACCCCAGCCCCCTGTACCAGTAAAGTTGAGGGTCGGAAGAGCTTGACCATTCAGAGAAACTCTGATGCTCTTAGGATCAGTGCCATTGGCAGCCACTCGGGCAACAATATTGTAAGTTCCGGTTGCTGGAATGGTGACATCATAAGCCAGCCATTCGCCTGTGTCTATCCATCCAACCTGGTAGCCACCTCCAACATCACTTGTTCCCTCTATATCTACATCATTCTGACGATAGGCTCCACCCGCATTGCCAGGAGAGAAATCGTTGTACCCTACTCCCTGACCACCTGTTTTGTAATCTTCGGCTTGGATGCGGATGCGTGACGATGAGGCAGAAGCGCTGTCAGCGATCGTGATTCGAGATGTCCGAGAAGGTCCTAGATCCGCGCCCGTTGGCTGTTCAATCAACAGGCTAACATCCAGGCTAGAGAAACCATTCACCCCATCATTGAGGGTTTGAACGGTTATCGTCTTCTGGGTTTCTCCGGGCGCGAAGGTTAGTGTTGAAAGTGGGATCGGAACGTAATTTACACCAGGTGCGGCTGTCGAGTTGCCGCCAGTAAAGTAGTTGATTGTAGCTGTACCCGTAGCATCACCCACCCGCTGAACAGGAATTGTGACTGTTTCACCTTCTGTAACTTGAGAGCTATTGACTCCTAACACAATAATGGATGGAACAGCGACCTGGAAAGTTCCTAATAAAGTCTCAGTTGCATTGGTATTGCCCGATGTATCTCCAACTTCTCCTGGCAGCAGAGTGGCAGTGTAGGTTCCTTTATCATTCCAGTTCCAAATCCCATCTGGCGCTGTCACTTGATATGTAGCCGTAACCGATGGACTGTTCGTATTGGGCGTTACGCTCACAAATTGAGCTAGTTGAGAGAAGCTGTGCGGCCCAGTCACCCGAATATCACTACTGTTTATTGTATTGATGTTCACCGCTGTAGCATCAGCATAGTTTACGGTGAACGTATAAGGTGCAGAGAGACTTGTATTTAACGGTGCTGCATTTAGCGTTCCTGTGGGAGGCATTGGGGTTGACGTTGCTGCAATCAGTTTTGCATTCGCCCAGTTCCCATGATCAAACGCTACATCATCTCCTCCGTTGGTCACCACAAGCTGGAGGGTTTGCCGACCTGTCACATCCACTATCACTGACTTTGTCGCACTGGCACCCGTCATTACCCCGCTGTCGTAGAGCTTATTGCCATCTGCCCACACTTGGAAGGCTACCGTACCTTGCAACCCCACCTCATCATCCAACCCCACGTCAGCGATGAAGCTGGTGTAAGCTCCACCTAGGTTGTAGGTAATAGCTGAGTCAGCA